>Ga0207684_10001756_pt1 | contig 22923 bp, 19 predicted proteins | sample KBSK5501metaG_FD_184342 | JGI IMG/M metagenome (GOLD analysis project Ga0207684, IMG submission 184342) | Corn, switchgrass and miscanthus rhizosphere microbial communities from Kellogg Biological Station, Michigan, USA - KBS K5-50-1 metaG... | ecosystem: Host-associated > Plants > Roots >...
CTGCCCTATCACCGGCTGGTCAACCCGTGGACGCTCGGCGCCATGCTGCACGAGGTCAGCCACAACCTGCAAAGCGACCTGGGGCTGAACAAGGCGGTGCCGGTCGCGCTCGGCAGGCGTCTGCTGGAGGAGGACTGCCCGCCCGCGGTGGTCCAGGTGTGGGTGCGCTGGAACCGGGAGATCTTCGCCGACCTGAGCGCCGCGCTGCTCGGCGGCCCCGCGGTGGTCGGCTCGCTGTTCGACGTGATCGGCCGCGCTCCCCGGACGGTGGTCAGCTACAACCCACGGGGCCCGCACCCCACGCCGTGGTTCCGCGCCTACATCTCCACCGAACTGCTCCGCCGGATGGGGTTCGCCGAGGAGGCGGAGCGCTTCGAGTCGCTGTGGTCGAAGATCTACCCGGACCCGCGCACCGGGACCCTGCCCAAGGCGATGGTGGACACGTTCGCGAGGGCCAACCCCGCGGTCGTGGACGCCCTGTGCTTCCGCGAGTTCCCCCAGCTCGGCAGCCGCAGCCTGGCCGGCACCATCACCTTCGGCGCCAAGGAACACCAGATGACGCTGGAAGCCGCCGAGCGGCTGGCGGCGGGCACGGACCCCGGCATCATCCCGGCCCGCTTCCTGATCGGCTCGGCCCGCACCGCGCTCGACAAGGGGCTGGCCCGCCCCGGCGTGATCACCAGGAACTTCTACACCGAACTGGCAAGGCGATGACGGTGACGGTCCAGACCGCGCTGAGCGAGGTGCAGGCGTCCGCCCGGCGGCTCCGGGAAGCCGCGCGTGAGCTGGTGCTGACCGCCGTCGAGGACCAGCCGCGCAACTGCCAGGCGCACCTGATCGCGATCGTGCACGATGCCGCGCTGCGGGCCGCCGGAGAGGCGGAGCAGGCGGACGCGGCGGTGCATCCGGAGCAGGGCCCGGCCGGTGGCGCACCGCAGGCGATCGCCCGCTGTCAGCACCACGTCACGTTGCTGGGCGCGGCACTGGTCCATGAGCTTGCCGCGCCGGAGTTGCTTAACGACCTGGCGGCGCTTGCCCGAGAGCGCGGCGGCGAGGTGAGTGCGTGGGTACGGGAGATCTTCCGCCGTATCGACGACTGCCAGATCGCCCTCTGGACGGATGTGCAGCCCGCGCTGCTCGGCTACTGGCAGGAGCTGGCCGGCCTTACCAGCCGGATCTGCCCGCCCGGCGATGCCGCCTGACCCAGCGAGGAAGGACAGTCACCAATGCCTAAACCCACCATCAACGTCCTCCTCTCCGCGAATGAGGCATTCAAGGCAGTCCCCACCTTGCTGATGCCGGCGGGCGTGACGCTGCAGCTCAAGAGGGGCGGTGCTGGCCACGCGCTGGGCCCCACCGACCAGACGGGCAAGGCCACCGGGCCCGACGTCCCGGCGGAGGTCTACACCATCGAGGTGCTGGATCCCGACTTCGCCGGATGGACGCCTCATCCGGACTCGGTCACCGTCGATGACGACACGGAGCACACCATCACGCTGAGCCCGCCCACGGGCACCTGGCTGCTTCCACTGCTCCTGCGCCATTACGGCCACGGCGAAGGCCCGGCCGGGGTGCCCGGCGCGGAGATTAAGACCGACGCGGGCGCGTCGCTGCGGTCCCGCGCCGACGGCTACGTCTACGCGGCCCTCCGGCCGGGCACCGTGATCCTGTCCTTCGGGGACGAGGACGTGCCCGGGCTGGGGCGCATGAAGCCGCAGAACAGCAAGATCAAGTTCGAGGTCTGCGAAACCCACGACGTCGAGGTCACCGAGGTCCAGTACCTGGCCGACGCCACGGCCCCGGCTTCGGCCTCGGCCCGGATATCGATCGAGCCGAAGATCCGCACCGTGTCGGGCGAGGTGCCCCTTACCGGCGCGCGCGCCACGATCGAGTACGCCACGCCGTCATCGCCCGACACCGTTTCACCCGCCGCGGTGCTCGGGCCGGGAGAGCAGAAGATCTGGTTCAACGACCTGCTGCCGGCGATCTATTCGGCCACGGTCACCCCGCCCGCCACGTTCAACGGCTGGCCGGTCGAGCCCGGGGAACATCCATTCCTCGCGGAGCGCGTCTGGCACGGCCGCACCCTGGAGCACGCGCATTCGTTCCGCTTCCAGAAGGTCACCGTCACCGGCCGTGTGCAGGCCGCCGACGGCAGGCTCGTGGACCACGACGTCAGGCTGGAGATATACGGCGCGGAGCACTTCGAGCTGCTGACGGTCAACGGCGGCACGTTCGAGGTGGAACTTGACTGGGGCGTGCCGCTGAACCTCCGGCTGGCCAGGAACGCCGAGATCAGCATCGGCGACGTCCCGCTCGACCCCGTGGGCACCGCGCAGCCATTGTCGCTCACCGGCGACAACGTCGTGGTCCTGCCCTTCAGGTACGGGATGACGGGCCAGGCGGTCGACGAGGCCGACAACCCCGTGCCCGGAGCGATCATCGACGTGTTCGACGACCAGCAACAGCCGACCGGGAGCGTGGCTGCGGACGCCGACGGCAACTTCATCGTGGGAACGCCGGGCTCAGGAAGGTACTTCGTGGCCGCGCACACCGATCCCGGCGGGCCGGTGACCCGCCAGCTTGTCGACGTGGGGTCGGTGAAGCCTGGGGTGAAGGTCAGGATTCCCGCTACCGGCACGCCGAGGGCAACCCGCTGGACGGGGCCGGACGACGGCGATGGTGACGGCCGGCCGGGCCGGGTCACCAGGGAGGCACTCACCGACCTGGCCGCCTACCCGGTGCTGACCGAGGAAGTGAGCACCACCGGGCCCCCCGCACCGATCGCGGGCGGGCGCGGCGGCGGCGCCGGCGCCGGATACGGGCCGACGGTCGACCAGGCCATCCGCGACGTTCTTGGCTGGCGGCCTGGCGGAGACGTGGCGGGCTTTCAGGCGGCTCTGACCGGGGCGTTCTCGCTGCGCGAGGTAGAGGGCCACACGGAGTGGACCTGGCAGCAGCGCGGCTACGCCGTCCAGGCGGACATGGGCGCGCTGACCGGGGCACAAGCGAGCATCTACGCGCGGGCCAAGAGCGCGCTCGACCAGATCCTGCCGCTGCTGGCCGGCCTTACCCCGCTCAACCCGGCGCTGTTCCCGGAACAGGACCGCGAGGCCATCCGGACCGTGGTCACCACCGAAATCACCGAGCTCGTCAGCGAGCTGGCGCTGGAGGGCGGGCCCAGGATTCAGCGCGTGGACGAACTGTTCGGCCTGCTGCTGGGGGACGAGGTCGGCTCGACCAACCTGAACCCGGACATCGTCCAGGGCCAGCTCGGCATACTGCGTCAGCGCTTCGCGCTCACGCCAAACTGGATCGAGACGGTCGACGACGAGCGCGTGGTCACCAACTTCCGCATCATCATCGAGCAGATCCTGGCCCTGCAGGCAAGCTGGAGCAGCGACTACGACCTGCTGTCGGTGCTGGATTCGAGGGCTGCCCTGGGCACCGTCCTGATCTACCTGTCCCGCGGGCTGGAAGCGGTCTGCGAATCGGTGAACGATCTCACCTTCGCCCTGGACTCGGTCTACGTCGACGCGGCACAGCGGCAGGTGATACAGCTCAGCTTCGGCTCCGGTCAGCCGCCCCTGCTGCTTTCCGACCTGCTGGACTGGATCGTCCGGGCCACACGGGACGAGGGCCCGCGGCTCATCCAGGACGCCGGGCGGGATGGCGTGCGCGCCTTCGCGCCGGTGCTGCGCAGGCTCCGCGGCCTGGTCGGGCAGACCACCGAGGTGATCAAGGATCCCTCGTTGCCACCGGGCCTGCACACGCCCCGCGTCACCCGCGCGCTGCAGGTGCTTCATGATCAGTTGAGGGAGGCGACCCGGCTCGCCGGGCTGGTGCACCTCGACCAGGCGCCGGTCATCACCGACTATAAGGCGAGCACGGACGAGTGCACGGGAGTGACCACCGTCCACCTGACCGGCGCCAACTTCCGCAACCCCGCCGCGGCGGTGCTCCTGGTGGCAGACCAGGAAGACATTCCCGACGTGCAGTCGTGGTATGCCAACGCGGATAGCGCGACCGCGGCGACCGTCACGTTCCGTATCCCCGGGCGCCGGGTGAACTGGCAGATCGTGTTCATCAACGGCGACGGCACGCAGAGCTACCCCCCGTTCCCGATCCACATCAAGCGCTGACCCACCAAGCCGGCATTCCTGACGGAGGAGATCCACGATGGCGACGGAACAGGAGTACCAGGCGTTCCTCGACCGGGTCGCGGCGCTGGAGGAGACGGTCGCCGACCGCCTGTCGTCGCGTCTGGTCTCGGACCCGCAGCTCGCTGACGTCCTGGTCAAGCAGATCGACGACATGCTGCAGCGGGCGGTCGATCAGGACATGGCGGTGCCGCCGCCACCGGACAAGGGGCTCGCCCAGCTGGTCGGTGTCGGGCCGGAGGCGTCCGACGCCCTCGGCAGGACGCGGATCCCGCAGGCCATCACGCCCTACGACGAGACGGTCTCGTCCGAGCGCCTGGTGGCCATGGGCGACCTGTACTACATCTACCAGCACGAGAAGATCGGTGTCTTCCGCGCGGTGCGCAAGCTGCAGGAACTGTTCCGCGCGGGCGCGGTCTACCTGTCCAGCGGGACCGGCGCCTACGCGCTGTACCAGTTCGACCGGCGAGAGGTGCTGCGCTACACGATGCGGGACCGGCTGGCGGCCTACCGCCGCGCCTTCGGGTACGGCCGCTCTCCCGTGCCCACCGGTTCCCGCGCGAACACCGACTTCCACGGGCTGTTCTCGCACTTCGCCAACCAGGTGGCGCTGTTCTGGCGGGACAAGCGGATCTCGGACGTGATGCGCGAGCGGGCCTACGACCCCAGCTTCGGCAGCATCGCCGTGGTCCGCCGGGCCGGCCTTGACCTGCGGAACAACCTGAAGTTCACCTCGTACGGCCACGTCAACGTGCTGCGCGTCGAGGTCATGCAGTTGCTGGACGAGGCCTACCGGATCCTCGGTTCCGAGGACATCAAGCGGATCTACGGCGCCGACACGGCCTGGGACGTCATCGAAATCATCCTGGCCCAGTACTACGGGGAGCGGCTGGTCACCTCGCCCAGGCAGCGGATGGCCATCGCCGGCCGGGAACTGTTCCGCTGGCTCGCCCAGCCGCATGTGCTGCAGACCCAGCGCACCCAGTTCGAGACCCTGCTGCTGGAGATCGCCGAGTACGCGGAGGAGTGGCTCACCAGCGCGCAGTCGATGGGGGTCGCGACCCGCCAGGAAGACCGCCGGGTCATGCCCTGGGACAGGTCCAGCCTGCCGGCCGGTGGCGGTGAGCGGGTGGCCCGCCCGCCGCTGCCGACCCGCCCGCTGCCTCCGGTGGCCCGTACCGGCGGGACCCGGGGGCGCGTCCCGGCGGCGAACGGGACCAGGCCGTGACGGGCCACACCGGCGGCGGGTAACCATCCCCCGCCCGCCATGGACGAGGCCGGCGCTGCCCTCCGGCACGCCCGCGCGAGCCGCGGCACCACCCTGGACCGCCTGGTCACGCTGCTGCAGTTCCCCACGGTCAGCGCGGACCCCCGGAGCGCCGGGGACATGCGGGCGTGCGCGGCGTGGCTCGCCGGCCTGCTGTGCCATGCCGGTCTGACCGGTGTCACGGTGTGGCCGGGCCGGATCGCTCCGGTAGTCACGGCCCGCTGGCACGGCAGGCCCGGCCGGCCCACCGTGCTCGTGTACGGGCACTACGACGTCCAGCCGGTGGCGCCGCGCGCCGCGTGGGCCACGGACCCCTTCCGGCCGGTCCAGATCGGCCCGCATCTGCACGCCCGCGGCGCCAGCGACGACAAGGGCCAGTTCATGGCGCACCTCGCCGCCATCGAGTCGTACCTCGCGACCTCAGGCCGGCTGCCGGTGAACCTCACGCTGGTGCTCGACGGCGAGGAGGAGGTCGGCAGCCCCACCCTGGTCGCGGCGGTGGCCCGCCGCTGGCCACCGCTGGCCGCCGACCTCGCGCTGGTCTCGGATACCTGGATGCTGGCCCCGGATCACCCGGTCCTGATCACCGGCCTGCGCGGCACGCTGGGCGCCCGGCTCGAGGTCACCGGGCCGGCCAGGGATCTGCACGCCGGGGCGTTCGGCGGTGCGGTCGCCAACCCGGCGGAGGCCCTGGCGGCGCTGGTCGCGAGCCTGCACGACAAGGCGGGCCGGATCGCGGTCACGGGTTTCTATGACCAGGTGCGGCCCATGACCGACGCCGAGCGCGGCCACCTCGCGCGCGCCGGGCCCTCGGACGCGTCGATGCTGGCGCCCGCGGCGGTGGCCGGGCACGGCGAGCCCGGCTTCTCGGCGTTCGAGCGGGTCACGCGCAGGCCGTCCCTGGTGACCACGAACCTGCGCACGTCCGGCGCGGGCCGCACCGTCGTGCCCGCGTGGGCGGCGGCCGACCTCAGCGTCCGGCTGGTGGCCGGCCAGCAGCCCGCGAGGATCTCCGCGCTGCTGCGGCGGCACCTGCGGGCGCGGCCGCCGGCCGGCGTCCGCGCCCGGCTGCACGTCCAGGGGCGGTGCCCGCCCTACAACCTGAGCGAGCGCGCCCCGGTGGCGCGGGCGGCCCGGGCGGCCTGCCGCACGGTTTTCGGGCGCGAGCCCACCATGCTGCCGTCCGGCGGATCGATCCCGTTCGTCAGCGCGTACGCCGCGGCCTACGGCCGCGACGTCGCGCTGCTCGGCTTCGGGCTGCCCGGCGATGCCATCCACGCCCCGAACGAGCGCTTCTACCTGCCGAACCTGTTCCGCGGCACGGAAGCCTGCATCGAGCTGTACCGCCGCCTCGGCGCCGGCTAGTTTTCTAGCGCATCAGGTTCCGAGCACCCACTCGTCGTCACGGATGATCTCCACGGTGCCCTGGGGGCCGGTGCCGGTGACGGTCATGCCCTCCCCGCCGATGACGACGTCGGTGTGCACGGCCGAGCGGTTGAGCCCCGTCTCGTAGCGGTCCTGCTCGCTCATCTCCAGGCCGCCCGCCACCGCGAACGGGAAGCTTTGCCCCCAGGCGACGTGACAGCCGGCGTTCTCGTCGAACAGCGTGTTGCGGAACAGGATGCCGGCCCTGGCGATGCGGGAGTCCCGGTCCACGAGGGACACCTCGCCGAGGCTCCGCGCCCCCTCGTCGGTGTCGAGTTGCGCCCGTACCGCGTCAGTGCCGGACGCCGCGGCGACCTCGGCGATGCGCCCGCCGGAGAACGTGACCCGCAGTCCCTCGACCGCCTGGCCATTGACGATTACCGGCTTGGTGAGGCTGATCGCGCCGTCGGCGCGGCGCCGGTCGGGGCTGGTGAACACCTCCTCGGTCGGGATGTTCGGCATGTAGCCGAAGCCCTGCGGGTCGGTGGCGCCGCCACCGGTCCACTCGGTGCCCGGCAGCAGCCCGACGGTGAGGTCGGTGCCGCCGCCGTGGTAGCGCACCTCGGTGAGGCCCAGCGCGCTCAGCGCGCGGCCCCGGGCGGCCAGTTCCGCGGCCCGTTCCCGCCAGGCGGCGACCGGGTCGTCCTCGTCGAGGCGCATCGCCGTGGCGACCGCGTCCCACAAGCGCGCCACGTCCGGTTCCCCGAAGACCTCGCGCGCCCAGCCCGGGTTCGGCGCGGCGGCCACGGTCCAGCGCAGTTGCTGCGCGAGCAGCGCCTCCCGGAAGGCCGTCACCTCCTCCAGCGGGAACGCGGCGGCCTTGGCCGGATCGACGTCGTCGAACAGATGCGGATCGGGATTGCCGGTGAGCTGGATCGCGACGCCCCGCTCGGCCGCCCACTCCCTGGTCCGCTCGATCGCCCACGGCCGCGTCCTCGTCAGGCTCTCGATGCTCGCGTGGGTGAGCCGCGAATGGCGGATCGGCCCGTCCGACCAGTCGACCTCGACCCAGGCGGCGCCGGCGGCGTACGCGCGGTCCACCACCGCCCGGGCGATCTCCAGGTGGGCGATGTCGGCGGCGAGGATGACGCCACTGCCGGGCTGGACGTTGGCACCGGCCCGGACAACCAGATCGGCGAAACGTCCGAGATAATCACCATCCGTCACGCCAGCCATCGTAGGGCTTCGCCGTCACCCGCCTCCGGAGCGGGCCGCCAAGCGGGCCGCGGTGCTGAACCGTGACGGGCGCCGCAGCCGTCCCGCGGATGATGCCCGTAGTCTCGTGGCTGGCGCTGCGGAAGGGATGGGGTGGCATAGCCGTGGATGCGGTTACCGGGCCGGCGACGCCGGCCCGCCCGGTGGGAGCCGGGCGGTGACGGCCCGGCTCACCCGGCAGCCGGGCGGCGCGGCCCGGCTGCGCGCCCTGCTGGCGTCCGGGCAGACGATCGTGGCGCCGGGCGCGTTCGACCCGCTGGCCGCCCGGCTGGTGGAGGAAGCCGGGTTCCCGGCGGTGTACATGACGGGGTTCGGGACCTCGGCGGCCCTGCTCGGGCGGCCCGACGTCGGCCTGCTGACGATGACCGAGATGGCCGGTAACGCGGGGCGGATCGCGGCCTGCGTCGACATCCCGGTGATCGCCGACGCCGACACCGGTTACGGCAACCCGCTCAACGTGATCCGCACCGTCGGGGCGTACGAGGCGGCAGGCGTCGCCGGGATCCACATCGAGGACCAGGTCGCCCCCAAGAAGTGCGGGCACATGGACGGCAAGCTCGTCATCCCCGCGGAGGAGATGGCGGCCAAGATCCGGGCCGCGGCCGAGGCCCGGACCGACCCCGATTTCGTGATCATCGCCCGGACCGATGCGCGGGCCGTGGAAGGCTTCGAGCAGGCCCTGGCCCGGGCCCGGCGGTACCTGGAGGCGGGCGCGGACGTCCTGTTCATCGAGGCACTGACCAGCGAGGACGAGGCCGGGCGGGCAGCCCGTGCGTTCCCCGGTGTGCCGCTGCTTTTCAACTGGGCCGAGGGCGGCAAGACCCCGCCGCTCAGCCTGGCCCGCCTGCAGGAACTGGGCTACCGGATCGTCATCTTCCCCATCAGCACGCTGCTCGCGGCGACCGCCGCGATGCGCGCCGTCCTCTGGGAGATCGCCCAGGCTGGCACCCCCGCCGCCGCGGTCGGCAGCCTGCCCACCTTCGGCGAGTTCCTGGACTTCATCGGCCTGCCCGAAGTCCGCGACGCCGAGCGGCGCTACGCCGTCACCGGGCCCGAGGACGCTCCGGAGTAGCCGTCCGGCACCCGCGACACCGCCGGGCGGGCGCGCGGGATGCCCGTGACGGGTAAGCCGGACTACTTACTTGCGGACGCGGAACCGGAGTATGGTGACGGCGCCCGACCGCGTGCTGCTGACCGGTTCCAGGTCTGTCCTCGCCAGGCCCGGGGACGAGAAGCGGATGCCGTCGCCGAGCAGCACCGGCAGGACGTATACCAGGATCTCGTCGACGAGCCCCCGCCGCAGGCACTGGCCGGCCACGTCGGCGCCGAGGATCTCCAGGTTCTTGCCACCGGCGGCGCTGCGCGCCGTGGCGACGGCTTCCCCGATGTCACCGGTAAGGAACGTGACCGCAGGGTCCGGCGGGTCCGGCGGCTCGTGGGTCAGGACGAACACGGGTCCGGAGAAGGGGTAGGTTTCGCCGCTCGCTGCTGACCCCCGCTCCTTGCCGGCGTCCATCCCGTTGGCTACCTCGTAGGTCCGCCGGCCGATGAGCATGGCACCGGTGGCCGCCGCGATCTCCGGGAACTCATCTGGCGCCACGAAGTCGAAGATCCAGTCCATCGCGTGGCCGGGACCGGCGATGAAGCCGTCAAGCGACATCGACCTGTTCACGACCACCTTGCCGGTTCCCGTGCTCGTGTTACGCACCGTGCTCCTCCGGAGGACCGTTGCGGGCTGTCATCCCGGGCTGTGAGTGATGACGTTACGCGCGCCGGAGTCTCATCGCCGGGCATAGCTGGAGCGTGCTGGGACCAGGACTGGGGTGCGAATGAGCACCGAACTTGCCAGCGAGGATCAGGCTTGGGGTCAGCGCTCCTGCTCGTATTTGAACGAGAGCTGCAGCTTTGTACGGTAGGTGATCGCTCCGCCCTCCTCCAGGTGAATGTCCTGCTTCACGACCTCAGCCACCCGCAGGTCGCGAAGCGTCCCCGCGGCTGTCCTGATCGCCTCCGCCGCCGCATCCTCCCATGACGTGCTGCTCGTCCCGATGATCTCGGTCACTCTGTATACGCTCACGGCACTCTCCTCTCGAAGCTGCCAGTCTGGCGCTGCCAGGACCGGCGGTCCACTTCCGGCCGGGAAAGCTGGCACGGGCGGGCGGTGCTCCGCTACCCCAGGCCTGAGCCTGGCACTTCGCTCAGGCGCCGTCCAGGACCGCTGGGCTGCCAAGCGCAGGCTGCTCACCAGCGCCCTGCTCACCATGCCGGGCGGCAGCGAAGGCATGCCCGGGAACCCATGCCGCCACGCTTGAACTCCGCTCATCGCCGCCGGGCGCAGGCTCGTCGGGCGGCCGCCCAGGCCCCGGTGCGGGTTGGCTGAGCCGCGGGTCTTGGGCTTGCGCTGTGGCTGCGGTTAGGGTCTCGGCATGCGCATCAGCGGAGTGCTGATCGACATCGATGGGGTGCTGACCGTGTCGTGGCAGCCGCTGCCGGGGGCGGTGGCGGCGCTGCGGCGACTGCGCGCGGCGGGTCTGCCGTTGGCCCTGGTCACCAACACCACCTCGCGGCCGCGGGCGTCGATCGCGGCGGCCCTGGGTGCGGCAGGTTTCCCGGTCACTGCCGGGGATATCCTCACCGCGCCCGCCATCGCCGCCGCCTACCTGAACGACCACTACCCCGGTGCCCGGTGCCTGCTGCTCAACAGCGGGCAGATCGGCGAGGATCTGCCGGGCGTGACCCTCGCCCGCAGCGACGACCCGACCCCGGTGGACGTGGTGCTGGTCGGCGGCGCCGGCCCGGAGTTCAGCTATCAGGCGCTCAACCGGGCCTTCGGGTGCTTGCAGGGCGGCGCCACGCTGGTGGCGATGCACCGCGGCTTGTACTGGCGAACCAGCGACGGCCTGCAACTCGACAGCGGGGCATATATCGCCGGGCTGGAACAGGCGGCCGGAATCGAGGCCGAGGTGGTCGGCAAGCCAGCGCCGGCGTTCTTCGCCACCGCACTGGCCCACCTGGGTACCCGCGCCGCGCACGTCCTGATGGTGGGCGATGACATCGAGACCGACGTGCTCGCCGCCCAGCGCCAGGGGCTCACCGGCGTCCTGGTCAAGACCGGCAAGTACCTGCCCAGCACCCACCACCACGCCAGCGGCACCCCCGACCACGTCCTCGACTCCTTCGCCGACCTGCCCGCACTGCTCGAGCACCTGCCATGACCGCCAACACAGCAAAACATGCACCTCGGGACCGCCCGCGACCATCCAGCCGGCCGGCCAGCTTCCGGCCCTCGTTGAAGGTCAGGGGCATTGCGGCTGGTTGGGGAAGCTGGGACAACTGACGCTAAAGCTGTGCCGCGCTGGCAGCATGCCGGAGACGGCGTTTACCGGACGACGAGACAGAATGGGTGGCCTGCAGGGTCCTGGTAGACGCGCCATGGAACCGGCTCTCCGCTGGGTCCAGGCCGAGGGGAGACGTGCTCGCCGGCGAAGACCGCACCCAACGCGATGACCCGCTCGTGAGCAGCCGCCAGGTCGCCGACCAGGACGTCGAAATGCATGATGGGCCCCGCCCGACTCCGGTCCGCGGACCCGGTTTCGCCGCTGACACCTTGGAACGACAGCCGCTGGCCATGTGGAGGTGGCTCCAGCGTGACCCAGCCGGGATACCACTCGACCGGCCTGCCGCCCAGCAGCCTGGCCCAGAACGCAGCCAGGCCCCACGGATCGGGACTGTCCAGCACGATCTCGCGAATCCAGCCGATCGTGCCCTCGTATTCGTCGCTCACCAGCCCATGATGAACGCTTTTCTCCAAGCCGCCCGCGCGGTGTGCTGGTCCGTCCCGTCATGCTGCCGGTCGATGCAGTTGTGGTTGAGGACGGGCCGGTCGCCAACCGGCCCATGCCCTGGCGCGTGTTGCCCAAGGGCTGGCGGACTGGTGCCGGCCCGCACGGCTCGCCGTGCGGGCCGGCCGGTCGACCAGGACCGCTGAGGACCGGTGTGCGCGGTTAGTGGGAGGCGGTGAGCGTCGCGGTGAAGGGGTCTTGGTCGGCGTTACCGGGTGGGTCGAACTGATCCGCCCGGATGTCGGTCCACAGCGAGTGCCCGACCCCACTGGAGTCCACGGTGATGCCGCTGTAGTCGCCGATGAAGTTGAACGCGCAGTTGGGGAAGCTGAACTCGTTGCCCGCCTGCACATTCGAGGAGGCGGTGGACAGTGTCACCGGGGAGGACCAAGTGGCGCCGCCGGTGGTGGATGCGGCGCCGGCGATGGTGTAGGTGTCGCCGCTGGCGCGGTTGAACCAGCTCGCGTACACGGTGCCGTTCCTCGCGGCGATCCAGGGGAAGAACTGGTCGCCGGCACCGCCGCCGATGGTAACCGGGCCCGACCAGGTGGCCCCGCCATTGGCCGAGCGCAGGTAGACCACGTCGGCGTTGGTGCCGTTCCAGTTGGACCACACCACGTGCAGCGCCGACCCGTCCAGCGCCAGGGCCGGGAAGCTGTCGTCGCGGAAGGTCGCTCCGGGCAGCGGGCTGGGAATGTCACTGACCGGGGCGATGAGCCTGGTGGTGAACGTGGCGCCGCCATCCCTGGACACGGCGAAGGCCACCGAGTCGGTGCTGCCGTTGAACGTTTCGAACGTCACGTACACGGTGCCGGTCTTGCCGACCACCACGGTGGAGCCCTGGTCGTTAGTGAAGACGTTGGAGACCCGGTGCGGCGGCGACCAGGTCAAGCCGCCATTGGTGGTCTTGGAGATGACGATCGCCGAGCTGCCGCCCTTGAACAGGGTCCAGGTGACGTAGGCGGTCTTCCCGGCCGGGTCGCTGGGGTCGGCGCCGATCCACTCCTTGTCGTTGAACACCGCCGTGCCCAGGTTGGCCGGGGTCTGCACGACGAAGTGGGTGGACCAGGTCTTGCCACCGTTGGTGGAACGGCTCACCGCGACCGAGTTGGCCGCGTCGGTGCGGTCGAAGGCGATGTTGGCATACCAGAACGTGCCCTTCGGCCCGGAAACGACCGCGGGGTCGCCAGCCGACTCATAGGGGCCAGGAGCGGACGTGTTGGCGCGGACCAGCCCGGGCAGGAAGCCCGCCGACCAGGTGGTCCCGTTATCGGCCGAGCGGTAGAAGCCGCCGGAGGCGTCGTACCGGTTCTCGCTGGGCTCATAGAGCCGGTAGTCGTTCGCCCCGGCGACCAGCGTCGAGCCGCTGGAGGCGATGGTCGTCTCGTTCTGCGCGGTGTCCTTGCCCGGGTTACAGGTGAAGACGCTGACCCCGTTGATCGTGGCCTGCTGGGTCACGTCATGGCTGCCGATCACATCGACATTCGCCCCTGCGGTGACGCTTCCCGCCAACGTCGGCGCAGCGCCGCGGTAGGTGGTCCCGCGGGTCGCCGGGGTCGTCGTCACGCTGGGCCCGCGGCTTTGGGCCGGGAGCCCAGAAAGCGCGAAGGGCGTATGCGGCGAACTCGACGCCGCGGTCGCCGATGCCAGTGCGGCGCTGCCGCCTGCGGCCGCGATTGCAGCGGCAAGCAGCAGGGCAGACATCAGGGCCGGCGTGGACAATCTTCTTGGCATGGTCTTCTCCTTCTCGTTGACGCGCGGAAGGCAGGTCGTTGACCGCCTAACGTCCGGCCGAGCATCCAGGACAACCCTCCAGAGTCACCACGGTCAGTGACAGAGCCGGAACGAAGCCGCTGCCCCGGCCGTTACAAGGACCAGGCAGCGGGGTGCGAACGAACCAGATACCTCCGCGATCGCACCGGGGCCGGGCGGCGCGGTTGTCAGGGGTACGGCAGGAAGCAGAGCCCGGCGTAGCCGGCCTTACCACCGCATTGCTCGCCGCCGCCGAAGGTGTCGCTGGCGATCCACAGCCCCGCGCTGGTGAGCAGCATGTCGTCCGCCCCGCGCCCGCGCGACCGGGAGTAGAGCCCGGCCGTGCCGGCCGAGTTGGTGATCAGCGCCCCGCCGGAGGCACCCGGGGTCAGGCCCGCGAGCCCGGGGGCAGGGATCGCGCCGGGACCTTGCTTGTTGCACGCGTCGGGGTTGTCGAACCACCGGTTGTGCCCGCCCACGTACACCGCGCTGGCGCCGGCCGCCGCCGAGTACAGCGAGTCACAGCCGTCGTAGTTGATCCAGGCGTGGGTGACCTCCTTCTGCGAGGCCGGGAACGCTGCCGCCGCGTCGCAGAGGCCCACCAGGGGGAACGTGCCGTTCCAGTTGTAGGGGTGGAACCCGGTGTCGGCGATGTAGACCGTCGAGTCATCGGGCGACCACGCCGCGGCGTGAATGTAGAACGGGTGCGACGCCGCGCAGTTGTAATAGGGGAACGTGGTGGGGTTGCTGCCGTCGAATTCCGGCGAACTCCACCCGGTGACCGTGGCCGTGGTCCCGCTGACGCTGAGCATGAAGATCTGCCGGCGGCCCCGCCCGCCGACCGAGGTGAAGTCGCCTTCCACCAGCAGCAGCGTGCCGCCGTGGGACAGTTGCTGGTTGTAGACCTCGGTCGAGTTGGCCTTCACGTTGGGGAACACGATGTGCCCGGAGACCCCCAGGTGCATGAACCCGTCGTCCTTGCCGGTGACCGGGCTCAGGCTCGCGTAGTACGGGTCGGCAGTGCTGCCGTTGATCGACGTAAACGTCCCGCCGACCAGCAGGTGCCCGTTGAACGCCAGGATCGTGTCCACGTGCCCGCCGCCGACGCGGTCGCCGAACCCGGGCACCACGTTCCCGGTCGTGGTGTCGATCTCGGCGAGGTTGGCCACCGTGGTGCCGTTCACCGAGGTGAACTGCCCGCCGATGTAGGCATCCGCGCAGTTGCTGCCGTTGAACGCGATCGAGTTGACCTCCCCGTTGACGTTGGGGCTCCACGAGGTGACCGTGAATGGGGCGGACGCGCTGAAGCTGAAGACGTTGTTCCTGGTGTAGGTGGTGCCGTTCCAGCTGATCGCGGCAAAGGTGCCCACCGCGTACATCGTCCCGCCACACTGCACAATCTGGCGGATCTGCTCGGTGGTGCTGGCCGGGGCTAGTGTGGGCGTGCCGACGGCCGGGGTGGCGGACACCGGGCCCGTCTGGGCTCGCGCCGGTGTGGTCATCAGGGCCGTGGCGGGCAGGCAGCAGGTGACCGCGGCGATACCCGCGATCAGCCTGCCGTGTCGTCCCCGCAGTAGCCCACGGTCGCGTTGCTGCATGATTCCTCCCGTGCTGGATAAAGCGGCAGACCGGCGCGCCGGCTACACCCGCGAGAACCAGGACTTTATGAGCTGCCCGCAGCCAGCGGGTTCCACGCTGGTGGAAGCGAGGTTGCCCGTGGAGTTCAGGACGCCGGGCAGGCCCAGCGTCCAGGCCGTCATCCCGATGTGGTGTGCCGTCAGGTACAGCAGGTACCGGGGGACCATCACGGCGGGGTTCTTCCAGTGATAGCCGCCCGAGTAGTTCACGAACTCGCCGTCCACGACCGGGATCCCACGGCGGGCCAGGTTCCCGAACGCCCGGTCCCAGGTCCGCCGTGTCACCGGCGCCTGGCTCGGCCACGGGCTGCCCGGGTGGTGGAAGCTGTAAACGATGCCGGTGCCGTGCAAGAGGGGAACACCAGCCAGGGTGCTCCCCCACCAGCGGCCCTCCACCCAGACCGTGTTACTGGCACCGGCATGGCGCACGTAGCCGAGCAGCCCCTGCATTGCCGCATGCCACTGTGACCAGGTGCATTGCCGGGGCTCGTTGAACAGGTCGAAGATAACCCGCGGGTTGTTCTTGTAATAGGTCATGATGTGCTGCCAGAAAGACCTCGTGGCCTGCGTCGGGAGCGGCTCGTTGCGCGGGAACCCGGAAGAAACCTCAGTCTGCGCGTTCAGGACGACCTGCAGGCCAATGCTCAGGGCATAATCGGTGACCGTCCTGATATCCTGCATATACGCAGCCGAGAACACCTGGCCGTCCACCCCGACCAGCTTATCTTGGATAATCTGGAAGCGCACGATATTAGCGTTCCAGTCATAGCGGGCCGCGTGGATCTGCTGCTCCATCAAGGTGATCCGGTCCTGTGGCAGCGCGACGTTACGCTCGAACGCCGCCTGAGGGGGCAGCCAGTCCTGAAGGCCGTCCATCGTAATCCCGCGCGGAATAGATGATGCGGTCCGGGCTCCTTCAGCGCTCGCCTGCGTGGTGGCCGCGCCTAGCATCACAAGAGCTACTCCGAGCGCTGAAACCAGGGCCCTCATTGCGCGCCGCCTCATTTCAGGGCACGGGCCCCTGGCGTTCATTTATTTGCCGTGGCCTGCCTTTGACTTCAAGGTCAAGCTAGGCGCGATGAAGTTTGCCGCCCTCCGCCGGATGGGTGGTTCCGGCTACCCAATTTGAAGGATCAGGAGGTAGCGGTCAGCAGCCGGCCGCAAGCCTGGCTGGGCGCATAGTGGGTCGCGGCGCGGCCCGTCCAGCCACCGGCCCCGACGACGGCCAGAACCCCGTCTGGCTGGCCAGCGTTCAGTCCCAGCACCGAGCTGGACGTTCCGCGGGCTGCCCTAGCTTTCGTAGCCCAGGAAGCCGTCAGCGGCGAGAGCGGCCCGTAGCTTACGCCGGGCCTGGAACACCCTCTTGTAAATGGAGTTGCGGCTGGGGGCAAGTAAATGGAGTTGCGGCTGGGGGCAAGCTCAACGACCAGGGCATCCAGCGGCACCTGGTTCACCACGATCGCGACGAAAACCTCCCGCTGCCGCTGGGTCAGCTCGTTATCAACGGCGCGGCGGAGCGTGGCGAGGGCCTCCTCTCGCAGGCGACCCGTACCGGCCAGCGCCTGAGACCACTCGGCTGACTCGGGATCGAGACGGGCATCGGTCCCAGGGGTCTGGTCAACCATGCAACTCACCAGCCTGAAGCATCAACACCCCGGACGGGGACCGGCCCGCCGGAGCGCAGCATCAGCGCCAAGCTTGGAGCCACCAACCGCACCGAGGCCGCCGCCGCCGCACGGCGCATCGACATCACGCCATAGGCCAGCCGCGTCCCGCGCCCGATACGCGTGGCTGGTCCACCTGCCGAACGCCTACCTTCAATGGCTCCGGGCCGTGGTGGGGTAGTCGGCCGCGCGGAAGCACCCATGGACGTGGTCGTTGACCACGCCAACGTTCTGCATGAACGCGTACACGCTCGTGGGCCCCACGAACCGGTACCCCTGCGACTTCAACTGGCGGGCGAACGCCTCGGACTGCGGGGTCGACGTGGGCAGGCCGGCCACCGACCGCGGGGCCCTCGTGCGGGTGACCTCGTAGGACTTCGCGAGCGCGGCCAGGCTCGGCGACGCGGACATCATCGCGCGCGCGTTGTCGACGGTGGCCTGGATCTTGCCACGGTTGCGGATGATCGAGGGGTCTGCGACCAGCCGGTCCACGTCCCGCCCGGTCATCGCCGCGACCTTGGCGACGTCGAAGCCCCCGAAGGCCGCCCGGAACGCCTCCCGCTTCCCGAACACGATCGACCAGCTCAGCCCGACCTCGAACACGCCCAAGGTGAGCGCCTCGAACATCGCGGGCTCCTCGTAGCTGCGGGTCCCCCAGACCTCGTCGTGGTAGCGGCCGAAGGCGGTATCGCCGGCGCCGGCCCAGGCGCAGCGTGGCTTCCCGTCGTGCCCAATGATCACCTCGCTGCTCATCTGCGCACCTCCAGCGCCCCGCTCCACCTACACCCGAGTCTCCCCGGCTGCCTCCCCGGCGGCCAGAAGAACCTTGTGGTAGCCGCGATCCGCGCCCCGAGGCCAGGGTGACCGCGCGCCGTGGGAGATCGGGTGTTCGGGCTTTTCCTGGGCTCCCAGCCCGGGCGAGCCTTGCCGTCGCTCGCGTGGCTGGCCCGGCGCCAGTCGATGAGGGCGAGCAGCAGGGCCGCGGCTGTGAGCCTCAGCCAGCCAGGAAGGCGACCAAATTCCACCCCACCGGCGTATCCCAGTTGAGGGCTGGCCGGTATCCGCATGCTGACTGCAGTCCAGTGCGGGCCATTCGGGCAAACGGCCTATCTGCCGCGACTTCGGCATGGCCGTGGTTTCACGGGGAGCGGGGATGTCCGTGACCTGCCCGTGGTCGTGATCGTGGTGGCGAGGCGGTCGGCGGGTGGCGCGCACCGCATTGAGGACGACCCTGGTGACCAGGCCCGGGTCGTAGATCATGGACAGGTGGGGGGCGCCGGGTGCCAGGGTGATGCGGGCGTGTGCCTGGCGGGCCATGGCCAGCAGTTCGGCGGGCGGGATGGCGTGGTCGGCGGTGCCGATCACGGCCCAGGACGGGATCGTCTGCCAGGCCGGGACGCCGGAGGTCTGGGTCAAGCGGACCACCATCACGTCGGCACCGGCAACCGGCTGGCCGTCACTGACCGAGGCCGAGCGGCGTGTCGCCGCCCTCATCGGCGCCGGTCACACCAACAAATCGGCCGCCTCCGCCCTCGGCGTGTCGATCAACACCGTCGGCACTCACCTGCGCGCCGTCTACGCGAAACTCGACATCCAGTCACGAGTGCAGCTAGCTAACACGCTGCGCAACGAGATGGCGAGCTAGACCTGGTCGAGCCTGCCGTTGGACAGGTTCGCCGGGCTGGGCTGAACACCGCTCAGGTACTAGTCGTGTTAGTAGGTGGTCCTGCGCCGCCGTGGCTCGGGGCCTTGCTGGTGAATACCGCCAGCCAATCCCAGCCCCGAGAGGACTCACAAGCATGCGCAAGACAGGAAAGGCTGCGGTCTTGGTGGCCGCGGCCGCGATGGCCGCCGGCCTGGCTGCTCCGGCTGCGGCGGCCAGCGGCCGGGGCGCGGCCAGTCCACCGGCGTCGGTCGCTTTCTTGCCGGGTTCCGGTCAGTCGGTGATCGACTGGAACAAGGAGCTGATCACGATCCTCGGCACGCCGGGGGCTCAGCCCGCGACCGTGCATCCCACCCGCAGCTTCGCGATGTTGCAAGCGGCCGAGTACGACGCGGTGGTGTCCATCACCCGTGTGGGCCAGCCGTACCAGTTCTTGGTGCCTGCGGCGGCGCGTGACGCCCGGCCGGACGCCGCGGCCGACCAGGCCGCGCACGACGTGCTGGCCGCGCTCTACCCCGCCCAAAAGCCCGGGATCGACCAGCTGCTCGCCACCGAACTCGCCGCCATCCCCAACTCGGCCGGCAAGCAGGAGGGCATCCAGGTGGGGGCCCGGGTGGCCGAATCGCTCGTTCAGCTCCGCTCGACGGACGGATCCGCGGTCATCCCGCCACCGTTCATCCCGGGCACCCAGCCCGGCCAGTACCGGCCGACCCCGCCGAACTTCCCGACGCCGGTGTTCACCAACTGGGGCACGATCAGGCCGTTCGTGCTCGACAGCGGGTCGCAGTTCCGCCCGCCGGCGCCGCCACCGATTACGGGCGCCGCCTACGCCCGGGCGCTCAACCAGGTCGAGAGCCTGGGCCAGGACACCAGCACTACGCGCACACCTGACGAAACCACGCAGGCACTGTTCTGGGGAGCGTCGCCGATCTGGAACGTGTGGAATGAGATCGCCCAGAGGCTCGCTGTGGCCCGGCACGCCAGCCTGCAGCGGACGGCCACCGTGTTCGAGAACCTGGACCTCACCCTGGCCGACGCCACCATCGCGATGTACGACGCGAAGTACCACTACCTGGTCTGGCGCCCGGTCACCGCGATCGAGCTCGGCAACACCATCGGGAACCCCGGCATCACCGGTAACCCGACGTGGCTCCCGCTCGCGGTCACCGCGGCCGATCCGTCCTACCCAGGTGCCCACGCCACCATCAGTGAGGCGGCCGCGACCGTGCTCGCTGCCTTCTACGGCGACCATCATCACCTGGCCGTCACCTCCGACGGAGACCCGGGCGTCACCCGGTTCTTCGACAGCTTCCAGGCGGCCGCCAACGAGGCAACGCTCAGCCGGCTCTTCGCCGGCCAGCACACCATGATCGACCTCGTGGCCGGCCAGCACCTCGGCCGCCAAGTGGCCCAGTTCGTGCTCAACCACCTGAAGTCGGCGCCAGACAGCACCGGCTGAGAGAGGCACTCCAGCGGGAGCGGTGGGTGCCAGGCCCAGGCCTGGCACCCACCGCTCCCAGCCGCGCGCCCTGCCCCGCAGCGCGGATTGCCGCAAGAACACGCGCTGCCTGGATTGGGCGCTGCGCGTCCAGGGCACGGGCTATCCCCAGCTGGCCGGGTAGCCGGCCGGGAGCAGCCCGTACTGAGACTGGGCGCGGTTGGGCGCGGCGCGCACCCCCAGCGACTGGAGCAGTTCGTCGAAGTTGACCCCGATCCTGGTCGGGAACGGGCCGAGCCCGGCGATACCGCCGGCCGGCGGGAGCTCCGATTCGGCGCCCAGGCCGCTTTGCTGCGCCCAGCCGGTTTCGATGCCGTCGCCGCCGTCGTACATGGTGCCGATCACGGTGGCGGGCGACACGCGCTGGCCGGCCGTGACGGCCGGGATGATGTCCTCAGCCACGTAGACCACCAGCCCCGCCCCCGGTCCGCCGGTGAGCTGGTAGGTGATCCATCCCCCGCCGGGCCAGCCGAAGTTGTCCCCAGCGGCGCCGGTGACGACCGCGTCGCCGAGGGCATAGACCGGGCCCACCCCGGCGAAGTCGACGCCCTCGTCGATGCGCTCGGCAACCAGCCCTTGGACCGCGCGCAGCGGGTCACGATAGCTGCCCCGGGCGCGGCCGGCGACGGCCGCGCTGATGATCTGGGGCCGGCCGGCCCAGGTAGCGGGCCACGCCGCCAGCCCGTCGGCTGCCGTCGCCAGCCATGTCCCCGCCCAGCCTGGCGCCTTCGCCCTCAACTGGAGCACACCCGCCCAGGTGCAGGCCACCGCGACCACGCTCGCAACCGCCATCGCCGCGACCAGGGCGAGCGTGCTCGGCCTCGCCGTGCCAACCGGTGACCGCCTGCGGCGCTCAGCCGCCTCGCCGGGGCGTGCCCGGGGAGGCTTCGAGTGCCGGACGCGCGCGGAAGACACGATCGCTCCCTCGTTCTGGCGCTGGGCCAGTAGCCACGGCAGCCAGCCGGGGCCCGCCCTGCCGCCACGGCCTGGCGCAGCGCGGGCCTTGGCCGTGGCCAAGCCGCTGGCAGGCACCCCAGCCGGGTGCTGTTGCACAAGGCTGCACCACACCGGCCCGCCACCGGGCCGGAATTACCTAACAGGCAGGTACCGCTACGCCACGTCAATCTCCCGCAGCCGCGGGTGGCACGTTCCCGGGTCCGGGCCGTGCCGACACCATCCTTCGAAAAGCCCACGCGGCTGGTGGGTGCGCATCCTCGGTGAACCTTCCGATTGGTGACCGGCTGACCTGGCGCTCCGGGAACCACCGTCTCGCCCAGTTGCGCGCCGCCGCACCCGTGGAAGCCCTGGCCGGGACACTGGCCTGCTGGTGATTTCAGGAGGCGGTGGCCAGGCCTTCGGATACGGCGGGCGGCCTGCCCGCGGTCAGGCCCGGGCCACCGGCCAGGGTTCCTCCCTGGTGCGGCAACCGCTCCGGAACCCGACCGTGGATATCAGCACCGGCGGGGTGGCAGGATACAGGGCGCCGACACCGGTAGAAACGGGGGCAGCACATGACTCCGACCGTTCCCTATCAGCAGATGGGGACCGCGGCCCGCGGTCAGGTCCACGCGCTGTTCGCGCAGACCATGGGCTACGTCGCGGCCACCGCCGGCCTGTTCGCGCTCGGCGCTTGGCTCGGCCGTAACCTCACCGGCGGCGTGGGCATCGTCGCGTTCATCGCCGGCTTCGCCGCCCTGATCAGCATGCGGTTCGCGGCGCGCCGGTCCACGGAGCTGACCGTCGGGCTGCTCGCCGCGTTTGGCCTGTTGATCGGGCTGGCCGTGGCGCCGACGGTCGCCTACTACGGCAGCATGGACCCGCGCGCGCTGTGGCAGGCCGGCGGGGCAACCGCGCTGTTCATCGCCGCCTTCGGCGCCGCGGGTTACGCCACCCGGCGCGACCTGACCGCGATCGCGCGGGTCAGTTTCTGGGCGCTGGTGGCGCTGATCGTGGCCGGCATCGTGCTGATCTTCGTGAACATCCCGGGCGGGGAGCTCGTGTACTCGGTGCTCGGCCTAGTGATCTTCGCCGGGTTCACCATGTTCGACTTCCAGCGGCTGCGCACGAACGCCGACGTCGCCGCCGCGCCGTTGCTGGCCGCGTCCATCTTCCTCGACGTGCTGAACGTGTTCCTGTTCTTCCTGGAGATCTTCTCCGGCGAGAGGCGCTGACGGGCGGGACCGACGGCTACCGGTGGCGGCTCGGCGCGGCCGCGGGCGAGCCGCAATACGACGACCTGGAACGCCGGCTCGCCGCCACCCCGGCCATCGCCGTGCCCACCATCACCCTCGAGGGCGACGCCAACGGCGCGCCGCACGCGGACGCCAGCGCCTCCGCCGGCAAGTTCTCCGGCAGGTACGAGCACCGGGTGATCGAGGGCGGCGTTGGGCACAACCTGCCCCCAGGAGGCCCCCCGGGCCTTCGCCCAGGCGGTCATCGACGTCGACGGCTTCTAGCCGGTGAAGGTCACGGGCGAGGCGGCCGCTAGGCGGCGCAGCCGGCGGCGATCCAGTCCTGGAAGAGCTGGACGCGATCCGGCGGCCAGGGCGGCTCGCCGCTGTAGCCCGGCGGCATCGCCTGCGCGCTGACCGCGTCCAGGACCCGCTGCGCGTGGGCCGGGTCGCGCATGTAGCCGAAGTCATCGAGCAAAACGCCGAAGCCCTTCATGTGCGCGACGTCCATCGCGGTGAACAACGGCCTGATGTCTTGCGCGAAGCTGACTGCCATCAGCCGGCTCCCTTCTCAGCTCGACGTGCTCGGTGCCGGCGGCCGGCGATCCGGCCGCCGTCTCACTCGCCCG
>Ga0207684_10001757_pt1 | contig 22914 bp, 18 predicted proteins | sample KBSK5501metaG_FD_184342 | JGI IMG/M metagenome (GOLD analysis project Ga0207684, IMG submission 184342) | Corn, switchgrass and miscanthus rhizosphere microbial communities from Kellogg Biological Station, Michigan, USA - KBS K5-50-1 metaG... | ecosystem: Host-associated > Plants > Roots >...
GGTGTGCGGGGCGCTGCAGTTCCAAGCCAGCGCCGAGTCACGCCAGACAGAGGGGCTCTACTGGCGCTACGAGTCGCTGCTGCGCCGGATGGAGGCGCGGATCGGGGTCACCCTCACGGCCAGCGGCGCCATCTACGCGCTACGGCGGGAATGCTTCGTCCCGCTGTCCGCCGACACCCTGGTGGAAGACCTGGTCGTCCCTATGACCGCCCGGCGTCTCGGCTTCCGCGTGCTCTACGACCCGGACGCGCGCGGCACCGATTTCGCCGCCTCCACGGTGGCCGGCGAGTTCGCCCGCCGTGTCCGGATCGCCACCGGCAGCTTTCGCGCCCTCGGTGATCTTCTGCGGGGCCCGCTGGACCCGGTGACCGCCTTCGCCTTCGTCTCGCACAAATTGCTCCGCTGGACTCTGCCCTTCCTGCTGATCGGCATGCTGGTAAGCAGCGCGGCCCTCCTCGACTCGTCCCTGTACCGGGTGCTCTTCGCCCTGCAGGTGCTCTTCTACGGCTGGGGCCTGGTCGGCTACCTCTTCCGGCAGCGGATCCAGGGCATCCGGTTCGGCCTGATGGCCTACTACCTGCTGGCCATCCACCTAGCCTTTCTGGTCGGCTTCGTCCGGTACCTGTCCGGGCGCCGAGAGATCGAATGGCGCCAGGTCCACTAGCCCCGAGCGAGCCGTGACGCCCCGCCTGCTCGAGCTCTTGGTCTGCCCCGCCTGCAAGGGCGAGCTGGGCCTGCGCGCCGGGGGCCCTGCGGGCAGCGACGTCCAGACCGGCACCCTCACCTGCTCTGCGTGTGTGGCCGCCTACCCGATTGTCCGCGGCATTCCGCGCTTCGTCGGCCAGGAGGCCTACGCCGAGAGCTTCGGTGACGAATGGCACCGGTTCCGGACCGTCCAGCTCGACTCGGCCAACGGCACCACGGAATCAGCGGAGGGGTTTGCGCTCAGAACCGGGCTCACCGCCGCTGATGTACGCGGCCGTCTGGTCCTCGATGCGGGGGTGGGCGCCGGGCGCTACGCCGAGGTCATGACGCGCTGGGGCGCCGAGGTGGTCGGGGTGGACCTCACCCGTGCGGTGGATGCCGCCGCTGAGAACCTGCGCGCCTTGCCCGCCGTACACCTGGTCCAGGCCGACATCTTTGCGCTGCCGTTCCGCGACGAGACCTTCGACATCGCCTATTCCATCGGCGTCCTGCATCACACGCCGGATACGGCCGCCGCGTTTCGTCACGTAGCGGCCGCGGTCAAGAAAGGCGGGCAGCTCGCCGTTTACGTGTACCAGGCCGCCGGCCTCGCGCGCTACTTCTCCGATACCTTCAGAGCCATCACCACGCGGCTGCCGCGCCCGATCGTCTACTATCTCTCTACGGCAGCGATTCCCCTCTACTTCCTGCATCGGGTGCCAGTCATCGGTCGAGCCTCCCAGACCGTGTTGCCGACCAGTATTCATCCCAACTGGCGGTGGCGGTGGCTGGACACCTTCGATTGGTACACCCCGAGGTATCAATGGAAGCATCGCTACCCTGAGGTGATCCGCTGGTTCCGCGAAGCCGGCTTCAGCGATCTCTATGCTACGGACGAACCCATATGCATCCGTGGCCTGAAGGTATCAGGTCGGTGAGGCAATCGGTCTCCGGGTTAGCGCGTCTTCGGGCGGCCTCTAGCGCGCACAGCGCCGCCTATGCAGGCCTGATACTCTTCACCGTCCTGCTCTACCTGCGGCCTAACGACCTCCTGCCGATCGGCACGTTTCCGATCCTGAAGATTATGACACTCGGCACCCTCGGCATCTTCTTCGTCGAGCGGCTACTCCAGGGCGGTTCCCTCTCCATCATGCCTCGGCCGTTCAAGTACCTCCTGGCGCTGGCCGCCTTGACAATCCTGTCGATTCCGTTCGGCATCGACCCGTCCAACAGCTTCACCGCCTTCACCGACGTCTTCCTGAAGACCCTGCTCGTCTTCCTGCTCATGATCAATGTCGTGACCTCCTTCCGTCGGCTGCGGTTGATGATGGAGGTCACCGTGCTCTCCGGCGCCTTCGTCGCCACGATCAGCCTCTCCGATTTCATCCAGGGCAGGAATCTGGTGGCAGGTCGGGGTTCCGGCGCTGTTGGCGGCATTTTTGGAAACCCAAACGACCTCGCGCTCGCTATGAATGTCCTCCTTCCCGTCGCGATTGGCCTGGCTCTCAGCCGTCCCAGTCCCTTCTCTAAGCTGGTGAATGTCATCTGCGCCGCAATGTTGGCGATAGCTAGCGTGGTGACGTACTCGCGTGCCGGCTTCCTGAGCATGGTAGTCGCCGGGGCCTTTTTCCTCGTTAAGGTCCGCCGAGTGTACCCGGCAGCGTGGGCAATCGGGGCGCTGGCTGGGGGCATCCTCTTGGTTTCCAGTCCTGGCCGGGTCTTCACCCTCTTCGGGTCGGGAGGCGACGACTTGGCGGCTGGTAGCGCCGTCGCTCGGTGGGAGCTCGTCAAGCGCAGCATCGAGGTAGCGGGAACCAATCCCATCCGCTGGACGTTCGGGGTAGGCATCGGCAACTTCGGCATCGTCTCCATCCATGACCAGGTCAACCACAACACCTTCCTTGAGGTGTTCAACGAGGTAGGCCTTCCGGCCATGATCTGCTTCATCGTCTTCCTCTCCAGCGTATTGAAGATCACGGGCTTCATCAGCCAGCGTTATCGGAGGGCGCGGGGATACCGTCAGGTCTGGCTCACCGCGACCACCATCCAGACCTCGATGGTCGCGTACGCCGTCGGGAGCCTATTCGCTTCGGCGGCGTTCACCTGGTACGTCTACTATCCGGCAGCCTTCGCCGTGTGTCTGCATCAGATTCTGATGCGTGCGGAGCGGCTGCCCCCGCAGAGAGAGGTCACGCCTCGTGTGTGGTATCTACGGCGCCTTCAGCAGTGACGGCGAGCGGCCGATTCAGGCCGATGTCCTGGAGCGGATGGCCCACGCCCTGGCGCACCGAGGCCCGGACGGCGGGGGCAACCACCTGGCCGGGCCCTTCGGCATGGGGATGCGCCGCCTCAGCATCATCGACCTCACGGGCGGCGACCAACCCATCTGCAACGAGGATGGCACCCTGTGGGTCGTCTTCAACGGTGAGATCTACAACTACCGGGAGCTCACCGCCGAGCTGATCGCCCGGGGCCATCGTTTCGCGACGTCCTCCGATACCGAGGTGCTGGTCCACCTCTATGAGGAGTATGGCGAGCGTTGCGTGGAGCCCTTGCGCGGGATGTTCGCGTTCGCCATCTGGGACGGGCCCCGGCGGGAGCTTCTCCTCGGGCGCGATCGCCTCGGGATCAAGCCTCTGTACTATGCGGCCACCCCGGATGGTTTTCTGTTCGGCTCCGAGCTGAAAGCGCTCGTCCTGAGCCCGTGGCTCAGCCCGCGCCTCGATCGCCGTGGGCTGGCCGCCTATCTGGAGTACGGTTACGTGCCGGACCCTCTCAGCATCCTGGACGGGGTGTCAAAGGTCCCGCCGGGACACACGGTGACCATCCGTTCCGGTCGGCCGGCTGCGCCTCGCCGGTACTGGCAAGCGAGCGGCTACTTCAAACCGGGGGCGGCGCCCGACAGTGAGACGCAGGCTGCCGAGGATCTGTGGAGAAAACTCGAGGAAGCTGTCCGTTTTCACATGGTCAGCGACGTGCCGGTGGGCGCTTTCCTTAGCGGCGGAGTTGATTCCAGTGCCGTCGTGTCGGTCATGGCCCGGATCTCCGGCCGGCCCATCAAAACCTTCTCGGCGGGATTTCTGGAGGACCGCTACAACGAGCTACCCCACGCCCGGCAGGTCGCTGAGGCCTACGGTACCGAGCACCACGAGCTCCTCGTCGAGCCCAACGACCTCAAGCTCCTCGAGGAGCTGCTGTCCAGCTTCGACGAGCCGTTCGCTGACTCCTCGGCCATTCCAACCTACCTGGTTTCGCGACTGGCGAGGCAGCATGTGAAGGTCGTGCTCTCTGGCGACGGCGGGGACGAGCTGTTCGCCGGGTACGATCGTTACGTCGTCGATCATCGACGGCGCCACTTTGGCCTGTTCGGCGATCTGGGCCTCGGCGTCCCCCTGCGGGCGCTCAGTTCGATCTTGCCCGTTGGTGGCGGCAAGAACACGCTCCACAACTTGTCGCTGCCGAGACTGCAGCGGTACATCCACGCGATCTCTCTCTTCCCACGGCAGGTACTGCGCGACGTGATGGTCGATGGCGACGCGTCTCGGGTGGACATCGCGTCCCTGGCCGACCTCGATCTCGACCCCCTTTCGCGGCTTCAGGATCTGGACCTCAAGACCTACTTGCCCGGGGACATCCTGACCAAGGTGGACCGGATGAGCATGGCGAATTCCCTCGAGGCCCGCGTTCCGCTCCTCGACCACCCGCTCGTCGAGTTCGCCTGCTCGCTACCCCCGGACCTCCGGTTCCGCGATGGCAAGACCAAGTTCTTGCTCAAGCGCGCGCTCGCGGGCCGGGTACCCGCGGACGTCCTCACGCGACCGAAGCAAGGCTTCGCCGTTCCCCTGGAATCGTGGTTCTCGGGTTCGATCCCCGGCTTCTTCCGCGATGAGCTGGCCGACACGTCGTGGCTGGACGGCGTCGGTATTCAGCGCGGGGAGGTCGGCCGGCTTCTCGATCGCTTCTCGGAGACACGTCGCCGGGACTACTGTGATCGGCTCTGGGCGCTCGTCGTCCTCAACCGGGCCGTTCGACGGCTTCTCGGTCCGACAGGATGAGCGGGCCGCGGTCTCCCGTGCTTCTCCTGGGCGATACCCTGAACGTCGGCGGCACCGAGGGCCAGTTCGCGGAGGTGGCCTGCGGACTCGATCGCTCGCGCTGGGACCTTCATGTCGCCTGCGTGCGCGCCGAGGGCCCGCTGCGCGCCCGCCTCGAGGGCGTCGGCCTTCAACCCTGGAGCTTGGGGCCTTCGTCGTTCAAGTCGCCAGGGCTCGCGGTGGCCATCCTGCGCTTGGCAGCCTATCTGCGACGTCACGCCGTACGGCTCGTGCACTGCTTCGATTTCTACAGCAACGTCGTTGGCGTGCCGGCGGCGAGACTCGCTCGGACGCCCGCGGTGATTGCCAGCCAACGGGACATGGGCGACCTGCGGAGCCGAGGCCAGCAGTCCATTCACTCCATGGTCCTCGGGCTCGCCACGCACATCCTCGTCAACTCCGAGGCGATCGCCGTGCGCCTGGCCCACACGCGCGTCGCGCGACACAAGCGCCTCGGGGTAGTTCCCAACGGGGTGGATCTCACTCGTTTCGAACCCGCGGCTGCGCCGCCGAAGAGCGGCGAAGTGACGACGGTTGCGACGCTGGCGAATCTGCGCCCCGAGAAAGGGCTACTACAGCTCATCGAGGCCGCGGCCATCGTCACGCGAAGGGCTCCCCAAGCGCGGTTCGTGATCTGGGGTGACGGCCCACTTCGACCGGACCTCGAGGCGCGGATCCGGACCCTTGGATTGACGGGCAGCGTTGAGATGCGAGGGGCCACGCGAGAGCCGGCGCAGGCCCTGAAGCAGTGTCAGATCTTCGTCCTCGCCTCGCTGAGTGAGGCCAGCTCGAACGTGGTCCTCGAGGCCATGGCGACGGGCCTGCCGGTCGTCGGGACGCGGGTCGGGGGCACGCCGGGTCTCGTCGACGCCGACCGGACCGGCCTGCTTGTGCCGCCGGACAACGCCTCGGCCCTCGCCGAGGCCATCCTCAGGCTGATGGAGGCGCCCGCCATGGCCACCGAGATGGGCGCCCAGGGACGCGCTCGGGCCCTAGCCGAGTTCGGCATGGACCGGATGCACGAGCGAATCGACAGGTTCTATTGTCGGGCGCTCGGCGCCGTTCAGGACGCTCCCACCCCGCGGGAGGCCATGCACCAGCCATGAAGGTCAACCGCGCGGTCCTCGCCGGCTTCTATCCGCCGCCGTTCGCGGGCGAGCCCGTTCACGTGAAGCAGCTCGCCCAGCTCCTTCGCGACCACGGCCTGCCGGTCGAGATTCTCAACCTTAACCGGCACGCGCGTCCGAGCCTCGAGTACCGAAGCGCCACGCGACGGTGGGCCCTCTTGTGGAAGCTGTTCACCCTGGCCGACCGGGCCTCGATCCTGCACCTGCACACCAACGGGCACAGCCGGAAGAGCTGGTTGATGATCCTGGTGGCGAGTCTCGCCGCACGGCTGCGGGGAGCGCCCGCTGTGCTCACCCTGCATTCCGGGCTCTTCCCCGGATATGTCGCCGGGTTCGGAATGGTGAGGCGGGAGCTCGCCAGGTGGATCCTCGGACCTTTCGTGCGAATCGTATGCGTCAACAGCGAGATCTCCCGAGCGGTTCAGCGCCTGGGGATGGCCGGCGGCCGCACTGCCATCATTCCCGCCTTTCTCGGCGTCGCGGCCACGGCGGAGCTGGCTCCGCCGGACCGGATGCTCATCCAGGAGTTTCACCCTCTCCTGGTCGCGATAGCCGGCGGTGAGGAGGACCCGGAGCGGGGGCTGGCAATCGTTCTCCGCGCGGTTCAGCAGCTCGCCGCGTTCCTCCCGGGCCTGGGAGTCGTGCTGATGGGCTGGCAGGTGGGCCCCAGAACGCGTCCGCTCATCGACGAGCTGGGTCTCGCCCGTCGCGCCGTCTGCCTGGGCGAGGTATCGCACGACCGGTGCCTGGCCTTCCTCCGCACGGGCGACGTGGTCGTCCGGTCAACCTTCGTCGACGGTGACGCGATCACGGTGCGGGAGGCCCTGGCCTTCGGTGTTCCGGTTGTCGCCAGCGACACGGCCTTCCGGCCCGAGGGAGTGACGCTCTTCCGAAAGGGTGACGTGTCCGATCTTGTCGCCAGGCTCAGGCAGGTGCTGGCCGCGCCCCGCAAAGGGTCCTCACTCTGCGCGGTGCCTCAAGACCAGCCGGCCCGAAGCCTCTGGCAGCTCTACTCCGAGCTGTTGAGCCCGGGCGACGACGACGCACAGATCCTTCCCCCGCGGCGGCCCGCGGCGTCGAGTTGACAGCCCGGTGAAGCTACGGCGCGCCGTCCGCATGAGTTTCGCCGAGATCTCCTGCCGCGCCCGGCAGGAGATCTCGAAGTGGCTCGATCGGCGGGCTGAGCCTGACCAGAACCCTTTCGGAGGCGCTATCCCTGCCGCCCTGATCGAGCGGTGCCTCGAGGAGATGCCCGGCCGCTTCTTCGCCGGGGCCAGCGATCCGCGCGTCCCCGCGATCCTGCGCGAGCGATGCCCGGAGAGCGCCCCGCGACTTGTCGCGGCAGCCGACCGCACGCTGCAGAAGCAGTTCGATCTCCTCGGATATCGCCAGTTGTCTTTTGGCGATCCGATCGACTGGCATCTCGATCCCGTGACACGACGCCGCGCCCCTCTGCTTCACTGGACGCTGCTCGATCCCCTCAATTCCGCAACGGTTGGGGACAGCAAGGTCGTATGGGAGCTCAACCGCCATCAATGGCTCGTCCGCCTCGGCCAAGCCTATCGCCTCACGGGCGACGAGCGCTATTCTGATGCATTCGCCGACACGATTCGGGACTGGCGGCGGGCCAACCCGCCAGGCATGGGCATCAACTGGGCAAGCAGCCTCGAGGCAGCTTTCCGGCTCATCTCGTGGTGCTGGGCACTATCGCTCTTCCGAGGGTCGGCGGCGCTCACGCCGCAGTTTCGAGCGAATCTCGTCGAGGGAATCGCGGGCCACGCCTCGCGGATCGAGCGTTACCTGTCCCACTACTTCTCGCCCAACACGCACCTGACCGGCGAAGCGCTCGGGCTCTTCTACGCGGGCACCCTCTTCCCGCTCGTGCCCGGCGCCTCGCGCTGGCGGCGGGAGGGGGCCCGGATCCTGATCCGCGAAGCGGATCGCCAGATCCTTCCCGACGGCGTGTACATGGAGCAGTCGACGTGCTACCAGGGCTACACCGCCGAAATCTACCTCCACTTCTTGATGCTCGCCTCGAGGAATCGGATTCCCATCCCCAACGGCGTGATCCGGCGGCTGGAGAGCCTGCTCGACGCTCTCCTCGCCCTCCGCCGGCCGAACGGCTCGTTGCCCCAGATCGGGGACGCCGACGGTGGTCGGCTCCTGCCACTCGAGCCGCGATTGCCGGGAGATGCGAGCGGAGTCTTCTCGACTGCGGCCACCGTCTTGAAACGTGGCGACTATGCCTGGGCGGCCGGCGGGCTGATGCCCGATGTACTGTGGCTGCTGGGTGCCGAGGGAGGCCAGGGCTTTGACCGTCTTGCGTCCGGCCTCCCCGCCCAGACGCCTTCGCGCCACCTCCCCGATGGCGGCTACGCCGTCATGCGCACTGGCTGGGACCGCGAGGCGGACCAGGTCATCCTCGACGGGGGCCCGCTGGGCTGCCGTATCAGTGGAGGACATGGACACGCCGATCTGTTGAGCCTCGAGGCCTCGTTCCGTGGCCAGCCCTACATCGTCGATCCCGGAACGTTCCGCTACACTGCGGATGAAGGGTGGCGCATCTACTATCGAGGGACCGCGGCCCACAGCACGGTAGAGATCGACGAAGTCGGCCAGGCCGTGCCTCGCGGGCCCTTCGGCTGGGTGAGCCGCCCGCGAGCCCGGATCATCAGCTGGACTTCGGCTCCGGATCTCGACACGGCCGTCGCGGAACACCATGCCTACGGCGGGCTCCAGGACCCGGTCGTTCACCGGCGAGCGGTGTGCCTCATGAAGCCGCGATACTGCGTCATCGTGGACGACCTGGCGGGCGCGGCCGAACACCGCGTCCGCCTCCGTTTCCAGTTTGCGCCGATGGCGGTCACCCTGGACCCCACTGGCTGGGTCCGAGCCGGACGCGGGACCCAGGAGGGCCTCCTCCTTCATGCATTTTCCGCCAGCGCGTTGAAGCCGGCGATCCTCGAGGGCGAGACCGATCCGAGGCAGGGCTGGGTAGCCTGCGACTATGGCGATCACCAGCCGGCGCCTATGCTGGTCTATTCGGTCACCGCTCAGCTCCCGGTGCGCATCGTTACCCTGCTGCTCCCCACCGATACGCTCCTCGCGCCACCTCCGTCCGTTTCTCCGCTCACCGAGGGCGGATGGATTCGTGGCCTCGCCTTCGACGACGGCCGCGAGCCTAGCTGGACCGACAACTTCACGGGCCGTCCCTTCAGGTCATGATGCGCACCGGGCTGATCGGCGGGCCGCTGGCTGACCACCTTCTCGGTCGTCTGGGCGATCGTGCTGCCCGGAAAGGATACTGCGACGGCAGCGCGTACCGAGGCCGGAGCAAGCTCGAGGTCCTGCTCGGTGAGAGCATCTGGCGACAGATTGCCGGGGCCGTCGTCGCCGACTTCGGCTGTGGCGTTGGCGACGAGGCGGTCGAGATGGCTCAGCGGGGCGCCGCTCGCGTGATCGGGATCGACATTCTCGACCACTCGCTGCAGGCCGCCCGTCGGGCGGCGCAGGATGCCGGCGTGGCGGAACGCTGCCAGTTCGTCACCCGGACCGACGAGCCGGTAGACTTCGTGGTTTCGCTCGATGGGTTCGAGCACTTCAGCGACCCGGAGGATGTGCTCCGGACCATGAGCCGGATGGTCAGGCCCACTGGACGTGTCCTTCTGACCTTCGGCCCCCCCTGGTTCCACCCTCTGGGTGGCCATCTCTTCTCGGTGTTCCCGTGGGCCCATCTGATCTTCACCGAACAATCGCTCATCCGCTGGAGGTCTCGCTTCAAGCACGACGGCGCTACCCGATTCGCCGAGGTCGAAGGTGGCCTCAACCAGATGACGATCCGTAGATTTCGACGCCTCGTGGCCAGGAGCCCGCTTCGGTTCGAGACGTTCGAAACGGTCCCGATCCGGAGGTTGCGTGTTCTGGCAAATCCATTGACTCGAGAATTCGTGACCGGGTCCGTGCGCTGTTCCCTTCGGCGGCGGGATGTGAGCTGAGCCATGTGCGGCATCGCAGGGATTGTCCGGTTCAACCCGCGTGACGTGGTGGAGGAGGCGCGCCTCAAGCGCATGCGTGACGTGCTCCGCCACCGTGGGCCTGACGGCGAGGGGCTCTGGATCGATGGGCCTGTCGGCCTCGCGCACCGCCGTCTGGCCATCGTGGACGTCGCGGGCGGCCAGCAGCCGATGTCGGGCGAGGATGACAGGGTCTGGATCACCTATAACGGTGAGATCTACAACCACGCCGCCCTGCGACCCGGCCTCGAGGCGAAGGGACATCGCTATCAGACCCGTAGCGATACCGAGACGATCCTGCACCTTTACGAGGAAAAGTCGGACAGCTGCGTCGAGTCGCTTCAGGGTATGTTCGCGTTCGCCCTCTGGGACCGGCCGAGGCAGCGCCTACTCCTCGCGCGCGACCGGCTCGGCATCAAGCCCCTGTACTACCGCGTGACCGACCGGGAGCTGCTGTTCGCGTCCGAGATCAAGGCGATCCTGGCGGTCACCCTCGAGCGCCCGGCTCTGAACCACGCGGCGCTTCCGGAGTTTCTCGCAACGCGCTACCTGGCCGGGGACGAGACGTTTTTCCAAGGCATCCGGAAGCTACCGCCCGGGCACGTCCTGACCTGGTCGCTGGAGGGCGGCCCGAGGCGTCAGCGCTACTGGTCTCTGCCCGCCGGGACGGACGACTCATCGGCGGGGCTCGACCAGCGAGCCGACGAGCTCAGGGCCCGCCTAGAGGCGACCGTCCGCAGCCATCTGATGAGCGACGTACCCCTGGGGCTCTTCCTGTCCGGAGGCCTCGACTCCAGCGGACTGGCGGCCCTGATGGCACCCCTGGTGAGGGACCGTATCCGCACATTTGCGGTTGGCTTCGACGACGCCGCGAGCAACGAGCTCCCCTTTGCCAGGCTGGCGGCGCGGGCAGTGGGAGCGCAGCATCACGAGGTCGTCCTCTCGCCGGATGAGTTCTTCGGGTCGCTCCCGCGGCTTGTCTGGCACGAGGACGAGCCGATCGCGTTTCCCTCCAGCATCGCGCTCAATGCCGTGTCCCAGCTCGCCCGCCCTCACGTGAAGGTGGTGCTGACGGGCGAGGGCGCGGACGAGCTGCTCCTCGGCTACAACTGGTACCGACTCACCGCGTGGAACGAGCAGCTCGGTCGTCTGTATCGGGCCTGGACGCCGCCGGCTCTCCGCGGTGAGGTCCGGCGGGCGGTCTCTTCGTTGCCTCGCTCCCTCCGCCGCTACGCCAGCCGGACCCTTCTGGCGCTCGATCCCGGGGTACGGGCGGTATGCTACGAGAACTTTTCGGTCTTTTCCGACCCGTGGCGGCGCTCCCTCCTCGTAGACCGCCAGCTCGTGAATGCGACGGACCCATACCGCGAGCAGCTTCGCTGCTTCGAGCAGGCGTCGGGTTCAACGCTCGAGCGGATGAGCCATGCGGATCTCCAGACTTACCTGGTCGAGCTCCTGATGAAGCAGGACCAGATGAGCATGGCGGCCTCCATCGAGAGCCGCGTACCCTTCCTGGATCACGAACTGGTAGAGCATGTGGTCAGGACGCCGGTCCAGTTCAAGATCCGCGGGCTGACGACCAAGGCCGTCCTGCGCGAGGCACTCCGACATCGCGTCCCCCGGGAGATCCTTCACCGCCGCAAGCTGGGCTTCCCGGTGCCCTTCGGGCGCTGGGCCCGCGAGCGCTTCGCCCCGTTCATCCGCAGTACCATCCTCGGACCGCGCGCCCGCGCGCGTGGGATGTTCGCACCCGAGCCTGTCGAGCGTCTCATCACCGAGCACGGGGCGGGTATCGCGAACCACGCCGATCGGCTCTGGCTCCTGCTGAACTTGGAGATCTGGCAGCGTATCTTCCTCGACGGCGAAGACCCCGCCTCGGTCGGCTCGGCATGAGACCGCTTCGGATTCTCTGGGTGAAGGTCGGCGGGCTCTGGCCCCCGACCACGGGCGGGCGGCTTCGAAGCCTCCACATGATCGCCGAGCTATCGCAGCGACACCGGGTGACCCTGCTCACCACGCGGCACCCCGCTGACGAGCCGGCGAGTCTCAGGACTCGGCTACCCGCATGCGAGCGGGTTGAATCCCTCCCCTACACGCTCCCCAAGCAGGGCAGTGCCCGTTTCGCCCTGGCGGTGGCCAGATCCTGGGCGTCGCCGTACCCCGCCGACCTCTGGCGATGGCGGATCCCGGCGGTGCGCGCTCGTATCCGCGAACGGATGAAGGAGGGTGTGGATCTGTGCGTGGCGGATTTCCTCGTGGCGATGCCGAACCTGCCAACTCGCACGTCCACGCCGGTTGTGCTCTTCGAGCACAACGTCGAGTACATAATCTGGAAACGACTCCACGAGGTCGAGAAGCAACCGTGGCGGCGGGCGCTGCTCGCGCTGGAGTGGCGTAAGATGCGACAGTACGAGGGTAAGGCGTGCGCCCGCGCTGGCCTCACGCTTGCCGTCTCCGAAGCCGACCGCGCCCTCCTGGCCGCCAACGCGCCCGGCGCCGACATCAGGGCCATCGGCACCGGCGTGGATACGACCTACTTTCACCCGAACGGCGCGGTCGAAGCTCCGGCGACCCTCGTGTTCACGGGGTCCATGGACTGGTACCCCAACGAGGACGCCATCATGTACTTCATCGCCGCGATCCTTCCGGAGCTCCGGCGGGAAGTCCCCGGGTTGTCGTTGGCGGTAGTGGGACGAGACCCGTCGGACCGGTTGCGGGCGGCCTGCGCCGCCGCCGGGATTCGCGTGACGGGTACGGTGGCAGATATACGCCCCTACGTGGCCGAAGCCGCCGTCTACGTCGTACCCCTGCGAATCGGCGGAGGAACCCGGCTCAAGATCTTTGAAGCCCTGGCGATGGGCAAGGCGGTGGTGGCGACTCAGGTCGGCGCGGAAGGGCTCCCCATCGTGTCCGGACAGCATTTCCTTCAGGCCGACAGCCCGGCGGACTTCGCTCAAGCCGTCGTCACCCTGCTCAAGGACGCCGCCCACCGCCACTCCCTTGGCATTGCCGGCCGCCGGCTGGTGGAGGAGCGGTATTCGTGGACTCAGGTCACCAGGCAGTTCGAAGCTCATTGCGAGGAGGTCGTGGCGCGTCATGCGCGTTAGCATCTTGGGCCTCGGCTATGTCGGCTGCGTCACGGCCGCCTGCCTTGCCAAGGCTGGCCACCAGGTGATCGGCGTGGACATCAACCCGGACAAGGCGGCCATGGTCAATGGCGGGACCTCTCCTCTCGTCGAGCCGGGGCTGGGCGAGCTGCTGGCCGAAGTGACCGGTGCCGGCCGTCTGCGGGCCACCACCTCGACCGAAGAGGGGGTCGCCGGGTCCGACCTGGCCCTGATCTGCGTCGGGACACCCAGTCGGGACAATGGTCAGCTGGATGTCGACGCCATCCGGCGAGTGGCCGAGGGCATTGGCCATCAGCTCCGGCAGCACTCCAGGCCCTACACCGTGGTTCTCCGGAGCACCGTGCTGCCTGGCACCACCGAATCGGTGCTCGTGCCGGTGCTCCGCGGCACCGGCGCTTCCGCCCTTCCAGACTTGACCGTCGCGGTCAACCCAGAGTTCATGCGCGAGGGATCATCGCTGCGGGACTTCGGCCAGCCTCCCCTCACCCTGGTCGGGTCCGATTCGCCGCATGCCGGCACTCTTCTCCGCAAGCTCTACGCACAGGTCGACGCCCCCTTCGTCCAGACCTCGATCCGGTCCGCGGAGATGGTCAAATATGTCTCCAACACCTTCCATGCGCTCAAGATCACGTTCGCGAACGAGATCGGCGATCTCTGCGAAGCCCTGGGCGCGGACATCGGCGAGGTGATGCGTGTCTTCCTTATGGACCGCAAGCTCAACATCTCCGAGGCGTATCTGCGCCCCGGCTTCGCCTTCGGAGGCTCCTGTCTCCCCAAGGATCTCCGGGCCCTGACTCACGCGGCCCGCGTCGCCGACCTCGCGCTGCCACTGCTGTCCCAGATCCTGCCCTCCAACGATCGGCAGATCCAGCAGGGGGTGAGCCGCGTCCTGGCCACCCGGCGGCGGCGCATCGGCGTGCTGGGGCTGGCCTTCAAGCCGGGCACCGACGACCTCCGGGAAAGCCCGATGGTGCTTCTGGTGGAAACGCTGATCGGGAAGGGCTGTGACGTCCGCATCCTGGATCGCAGTGTCTCCATCGCCCGGCTCGGGGGCGCCAATCGCCGCTTCATCGAGGAGGAGATTCCGCATATCGCCTCACTGATGTGCGAGACGCGAGACGCGCTCCTGGCGCATGCCGAGGTGCTGGTCGTAGCCCACAGCGACGAGCAGGCCCGCCAGGCGCTCGCGGCCGCCCGGCCCGACCAGCTCGTGATCGATCTGAGCCGCGGCGCCGTGCCGCGACCATGATGCCGGCCGGCGAGGTGCCAGGCAAACCCGTGCGGACGCGGCTCCGCGACTCGGCGCTCCAGGCCATCCGCTTCGCCGGTGGCCTCGCAGCGGCAAGTCGCAGCCGCTGGCGGTCTCGACGGCTGCTCATCCTGTGCTACCACGGTTTCGCCCAGGCCGACGAGCACCTGTGGGACTCTTCGCTCTACGTGACTCAGGACCATCTCGAATCACGACTGGAGTTCCTGGCCGCGGGGGGGTACGTGGTTCTTCCCCTCACGGAGGGACTGGCCCGCCTGGCCACCGGGACACTCCCTCCTCGAGCTGTTTCGATTACTGTCGATGATGGGACGTACGACTTCTACGCCGTCGCCTACCCGGTCCTTCAGCGACGGGGGGTGCCGGTGACGGTCTTTGTGTCGACGTACTACGTCTTCGACCGGCGCCCGGTCTTCGATGGCGCCTGCCAGTACTTGCTCTGGAAAGCCTGGACGTTAGGGACGGTTGACTTAAAAGATCCATTGGACGACGCCGCGCCTTCGCTGCAGACGGCGGCCGACTGTGCACATGCCGCCGCGCGAGTTTGTGAAACAGCTTGCCGGGAACGTTGGTCAGCAGAAGACAAGCACAATTGGCTTGGACGATTCGCGCGCAGATTGGGGCTGGATTGGGAAGACTTTCTTCACCGGCGATTGGTCGCCTTGATGCATCCTGAGGAGATCGGAGCACTCGATCCAGCCATCGCCGATGTCCAACTGCATACGCACCGGCACCGCGTGCCGGAGCAGAGAGACTTGTTTCTTCGCGAGATTGCCGACAATCGACGGGCGCTCTCAGAATGTGGCTTGGATCCGCAGCGGCTTACGCATTTTTGCTATCCGAGTGGAATACACGTGCCGACCTTTCTTCCGTGGCTCGCAGAGGCCGGCATCAGCTCAGCCGTGACGACCGTTCCCGGACTGGCTTCCAGACGACGCGACCCGCTACTGCTACCTAGATTTATCGACACTGGCACGACGTCTGAGGTGGAGTTCGAGGGTTGGGCTTCCGGCCTGCGTCATTTCATTAGCAGGCCTCGAGCGGATTTCGTGCGCTGAGCCCGACACCTTTGTCTGTGCCGGAGCCTTCCCCAGACTCGGGACCACGAGATCCGTACTGGTCTGCCTATCTCACCCCGCCCCCAGACATGACCCGCTATCAGCAGGGCGGGATCGTGCTGGATGTCAACTGCGGCCGGCGATGCTTTTGTTGTTAGCCGCCTCTATCGACTTGCCCAGGCCTGCAGGCAGGGCGCGACGCCTCTTCGTGATCGCGACCTGGATGGAGCCTGACCCCGTTATCACAAAAAGCAGCCTCATTTCGCCCGGTTTGCGACTCTCAGCATCCCCCAGGCGGAAGGCAATATACCCACAGCTAGCCAGTACTCCCAAAGATGTTTGGCCACTCCACGCGCGACCCGATTACTACCGCGGCCATCTCGAGACCGGAGAATCCTTCGACAACTTAAATTGGGACCGCTTCCGCGCCGAAAATGCATGCCTCTGGACCTACGGACTGACCCCCAAGGCCCTGGGTGAGCTTCGTCCCCTGACCACGATCCTGTATGAATCCGGTTCCGTGCGAGTCTTCCATGTGCTCTTCCCAGTACCCCCTAAAGACAGTGCTTGCGATTCACGACTTCCCTCCTCCTTGCGCATCCCCGCCGAGCACTTGGCCGTGTTCCTATTTGTTTTCGTTCTGCTGGCGGTCAACGACCCGACGGGGAAACGTTAAAAGGGGCTAGAGACCGGATGCACCTACAACCATGTTTATGAGCTGCTCCTCGTCTAGCAGGATGCGAAAATGGGGGGAAAGGAACATACTGCCTAAGGCAAAAGCCCGAGTCCAGAAACCCGCGTTCTCAGACGCTTCACGGGAAGAAGACTTAGATCAAGTGTCCATCCCATCTACGTGCTTGAACGGGACCAGTTTTTCGGATCGAAGTTGTGCCGCGTCCCGAATGATGCCGAAAGAGCCTCTCGGCGAGCGGAGCTGGGTTGCTCTTCGTATCCATGCGGTCCAACCTCGGGCGATACTCCGACCCGAGATCCTGCGTTGTAGGCCAAATGGGCGAACGCCATTTGTGACCAGCGCTGGTCTCCGACGAGAAGATTGTCCTTTCTTTCTATGAAAGTTCTGGGCACCGCGTCTCGCCATCAGATCTTCTTTGTGGGTATCCTTCTGACGTATCTGATTCTAGCCACCGGCACGGCGATTACCCGACAGCCCTATAACGATGAGGGCTACTTGGCTAGTCCGGCGTACACTCTGGTTCATCGCGGTTACATGGCAGTGATTCCATCGGACCAGCACAGAGACAGTCACAAAGCATATTGGATGCCGCCCGTATTCTTTCTGGTCCAGGCTGCCTGGCAATCCGTCGTCGGTTTCGGCGTCGTGCAGTTCCGCCTTGGGTCCGTGGTTGCCGGGTTTGTGCTCCTTTTCGCTATTCACTACGTGGTCAGCAGGCTCTCTGATGACCGCACGCTAGCCCTGATCATCATGAGCCTGGTCGCGCTTGACTATACCTTTGTTCAGCATGCAGGCATCGGCCGGCCCGAGATGATGAGTTCTGCTTTCGCCGTCTGTTCTCTTGCTGCCCATCTTGCTCTCCGCCAACGCTACCTAGGCCTTGCGCTCCTTGCCAGCCATGCTCTCATGGCGACCTCCGCTCTCACTCACCCCATAGGCGCCCTCTTGTGGATGCCTGCCTTGCTGGGCCTGCAGGCCTACCTCGACCTTAAACAGCTCCGCTTGACCAGTTTGCTCCTGATCGCACTGCCTTATCTTGTTGGTGGCGCTGCCTGGAGCCTCTACATCCTGGACAATCCAAACGAATTCCGCAGCCAGCTTTCGGGCATGGCGCTGGGTTCGAACCGGTTTGCGGGCCTTCAGGACCCCTTCCGTGCCGTGCCACGAGAAGTAGTGGATCGATTTCTTGGCTATTACGGCGTTCGACCGAATGCTTCCTTTCTCGTGAAGCTGAAGCTCGTTTTGCCCGTCGGCTATGTTATGGGGATATTGGCGGCAATTGTCGTCCCCGTCGCTCGCCGTAGCCGCTTCGTTCGCTTGGCGCTCTTGCTGTCCTTGGTTCAGTTTTTGACGCTGGCAGTCTTCGAAGGAACGAAGCAGTACCACTACATCCTACACATCATTCCAGCGTTCCTCGGGGTTCTCGGCGCCATCCTGTGGCTTGGGTGGCAGCATGCGTGGATACCGCGCGTCATGCTCGCCGCAGTCGCCTTCATGCTGATGCTGGCCCAAGTCGGTCCCACGGTGTTCCGCTTCAGCGAGAACCGCTATTACCGTGACTTCCTGCCCGTGCTCGATTACATTCGGCCCTATGTTCAGCAAGGGGACCTCATCCTCAGCGAAAGTGAGTTTGCTATTCCTCTCGGGTTCCCCGACAACCTGGTCGCAGACGAGTCTTACGGCTTCAAGCGCCCCGTTCGCCCCAAGCTGGTCGTCGCGGACCTGACTGTCTATGAGAGCAACAAGAACGGCGCGAAGAAGCGCCGGCCGCAGCTTTACGAGTACTTGAATGAGGACTTCCCCGGAGAATTCGAGGCGGTTTTCGGACGCGGCAACTACACAGTCTACAGGCGCCGGGAATGAAGCCCGGTCCGGCTGGCGGTCCGAGGTTTGGCGCCCTCGCTCCTCCCCGGAAACGATCGGAGGTTTGAGGGCGCAGCGCGAGAATCGTGCTTGACAGACGATGCCAATTCCACGGGTTCGCCAAGATTCAGCGCGGTGGATAGCCAGCAGCGGATACGGGCGGAGTACCACTCGCCCCTCTACGAGAGTCTGCTCATCCTCAAGACGGGCACGCTAGGGGTCACGCTGGTATTCCGGCGACGGTTTGCCGGAATCGGCGCAAGCGCGAGCCGGGAGGCTGATGGCCACGCCGTATAAGATTCTCTTCATCTTGGGCACGAGACCCGAGGCCATCAAGCTCGCACCCGTCATCAAGGAGGCCGAGCGCGATGCTAGCTTCGAGGTGGAGACGTGCGTGACGGCTCAGCATCGTGAGATGCTGGACCAGACGCTGGAAGTCTTCACGATCTCGCCGGAGGAGGACCTGGACCTCATGCAGAATGACCAGAGCCTCTTTACCCTCACGAGCACCGCAGTCGTTGGCCTTGGCGATGTCCTCGGGAGGGTGAAGCCGGACTTCGTCATCGTACAGGGAGACACGACGACGACAATGGTTGCGGCGCTGGCGGCGTACTACCTGAGAATCCCGGTGGGCCACGTCGAGGCAGGCCTGCGGACATTCCAACGGTACGCGCCGTTTCCAGAGGAGATGAATCGGCGGATAGTCAGTGTGGTCGCCGACTTGCACTTCGCGCCGACCGAATGGGCGCGCGGAAACTTACTGCGCGAGGGCGTCGACGCGGATCGCATCTTCGTCGTAGGAAACACAGTCGTCGATGCGGTTCTGAAGGTCGCGGAGAGGCTGGATCGGCAGGGAGACGCGGATCTCGACCTGGGACTGGGCCGGCTCATCCTTGTGACGGTGCATCGGCGAGAGAGCTTCGGGCAGCTTGGCGAGATCTGTCAGGTCATCCGAACGATCGTGGAGGAGTTCAGGGATGTCGTGGTGATATGGCCGGTCCATCTCAACCCTAACGTGCAGAAGGTTGTGAGAAGCGGCCTCGCGGGGATCGAGCGGGTGCGGCTCGTCTCTCCCCTGGACTATTTGAGCCTGGTCCGCACCCTGCGTCGCTCCTATCTGGTGCTCACGGACTCCGGTGGGATACAGGAGGAAGCTCCGGTCTTTGGGAAGCCCGTACTCGTGCTACGCGAGGTGTCCGAGCGACCGGAAGGGATCGAGGCAAACGTCGCCCGCCTGGTGGGAACGTCGGAGGCGACGATTCTCCCCCAAGTGCGGAAGCTGCTCACGGACGAGCAGGAGTATGCTCAGATGGCGCGTGCCCAGAGTCCCTACGGAGATGGGAAGGCGAGCGGACGCATCCTGGAGCAGGTGAAGCGCTTTCTAGGTAGTCGAACCTAGCCGCCCGTGGGTGGTGGCATTGCTAGGAGAGGCACAATGCAGTGCGGGTCAACACAATTGTCGAGTCCACCGCTGATGAGCCGTCCGGGCGCCGAAGTCCCGCCGTGGCGGACGGCAGCGCCTCGGGTGCTGGTCGTGTTGCCCGCTTATAACGAAGAGCGGGATCTCGGCCCGCTGCTGCAGCGCCTTGACCAGTCGATGCACGAGGACGGCCTACCTTACCAGATTATCGTGGTTGATGACGGCAGCCGGGATGGCACGGCGCGGGTCGCCGCTGACTATGCGCGCTACATGCCGGTCCAGGTGGAGCAGCATCAGGTCAACCAGGGTCTTGGTGCCACGATCCGGGACGGCCTGAGGGTCGCCGTATCGCTCGCCATCGACAATGACGTCATCGTAGTGATGGACGCCGACAACACGCACACCCCGGGGCTCATCCGCAACATGGTCCGGGTCATCCACGAGGGCGCCGATGTAGTCATCGCCTCACGCTACCAACCGGGATCCTACATCCGCGGTGTGCCCCGGCATCGCAAACTACTGAGTCTTGGCGCCCGGGTCTTGTTCCAGCTGGTGTTCCCCATCCCGGGGATTCGAGACTACACCTGCGGTTATCGCGCCTATCGGGCCTCGGTCCTCGCCGAGGCCTTCCGTCGCTATGGCGACGACTTCGTGAACCAAGAGGGATTCCAGTGCATGGTGGACATCCTCATCAAGTTGAGGCGGATGGATCTGATCCTCCGCGAGGTACCGCTCATCCTGCGCTATGATCTCAAGGGCGGCGCGAGCAAGATGAAGGTGGCCCGAACGATCAGGCGGACGCTCGCGCTGGTGGTACGGCGCAGTCTCGGGCGGTGATGGGACATCCCGCGTCCCCGAGCCCCGGTCAGTTCGACGAGCGCTATTTCGAGACCTACTACCGGGACTATGCCGCGCAGAACCCACCGCGACGGATGCGGTTCTACGCGCAGATGGTGGAGCGACACTTGCCGCCGGGCGCGCCGCGACGTATCCACGACATTGGGTGCGCGTTCGGTCGCTTCCTCGGGTCGCTCGACGAGAGGTGGGAGATCTTCGGTACCGACGTGAGCGAATTCGCCATCGCCAAGGCCGCGCACGAGATTCCCCGAGGCGTGTTCAAGGTGGCCCCCGCCGTGGCCGGCAAAGTCTTTGACAAGCCATTCGGGGTGGTGACGACTTTCGACGTGATCGAACACGTTCCCAACCCGGATGCGGTTGCGCGGTCGGCCATCGAGCAGCTCGCGGATGGGGGCTGCTTCGTCTTCGTGGTCCCGGTCTACGACGGCGTGACCGGACCCGTGATCCGCCTCCTCGACCGCGATCCGACGCACATCCACAAGTGGTCGCGGCAGCGCTGGCTCGACTGGGCGGCCTCTCACTTCTCTGTGGTGGAATGGAAGGGAATCCTGCGGTACCTGCTGCCGGGTGGCTACTACCTGCACCTGGTCACGCGGGCTTTTCGCCGCCATACTCCCGCCATCATCGTGGTCGCCCGTAAGAGGTGACTTGGGAGTTTTTGTTCCTTCGGGCGGAGGGGTCGAGCTCCACAGCTTTGGCCAAGGCCTCCTGAACGAGCCTCAGAAGGATCAACGGGTAGGCCGACCGGCCTTGTGATGTGTTCCGCTGCGGGCGTAGGAGTCGTTAAGAACCGAGAGTTGGGCGGAGATAGAGGGCTGTCCGGCCAGCGCTTCCGTACGTAGCACAGTGGTGTCACATAGCGAGGATCGTACCTTCTGATACAACGAAGTTATCGGCCGTAGCGGTGAGGATTGGTTCTCGGTGTTATTTCTTGGACCGCCGGGCGGGCCGCAGGCTTTTTTTTGGGGGACGTCCTGGAGCATCGCCTTATCCAGCGTGAGATCGGCGACAACCTGCTTGAGCCGCTCTCTGCGAGCTGCTGGACCCGCTGCAACTCGGCCACCACCATCCCTGCGAACCGCTTCTTCCAGGGGTGCGACGTTGTGTCATGTTCGACCCGTTCCAAGGACCTCGTGGAACACGCGGAGCGTCTTTTCGGCGGTCGCGCGCCAAGAATAGCGCTTCGAGTGTTCATAGGCCTTGGCAATCAGGGCCTCTCGGTACTCCACGTTCTGTAACCTTGACAGAAACGCGATAAAGGAAAGGTCAAAGCTCGCGCTGTCCGTAGGATCGAATGTTTGAGCTGCGTCGCCGACAATCTCCGGAATCGCGGAGACATTCGACGCCAAAACCGGCGCGCCACAGGCCATGGCTTCCAGCGGCGGAAAACCAAACCCTTCGTACAGTGAAGGATACACGAAGCAGTCCGTGCAGTTATACAGCGCGACAACATCCACATCCGACACGAATCCGACACAGACGACATCGTTTTCTGAATAAGTGTCCATCAGCGGGCGAAAGAAGTCGGACCAGTCCGTCTCCTGGCACCCGACCAGGAGAAGCTGGAAGTCGCCAGGAAGCTGGCGACGCACCCTCACAAAGGAGCGAACGAGGAAATCGACATTCTTGTGTTTTGTCGAGGCGCCGAACGCCATCACGAACCTGTCTCTAATTCCGTACTTCTTCTTGAGGTTCACCACATCATTCTGGGTCAACTCGAGTCGGTCATAGATGCCCGCTATGCCTTCGTGAACGACTACGGCATTGGCCAGGGGCCCCATATCCTTCTCGGCTTCTCGGCGCGTGAACTCTGACACGAAGATCAAGCGTTCTGCGCTCTTCAACGCTGCGGGAAGGTACTTTCCGCCATCAGAACCGTGCTTCCCTAGAAATGAATCCCTGGTTTTCTGGATCTTGATATCGTGGATGGTCACGATCGACTTGGTGGCGTGTAATAGAGGCAGAACGTTGTAGGAATAGAACATGAGATCGTACCGAGCCCGGAGAATGTGTGCCGGCAGAAGGAACTGCAGCCATGTGTTGAACCGATATCCCCTGCACGCCGGCACTCTGTGTACGATAAACCTGGGATGGTTGATCACATTGAGCGGGTTTATTTCTTGATCGACGATGACGTGGTATTCCTCTGTGTCGCTGATGTCCAACATCTCCGCGATCAGCCGATAGAGGTATTGCGCAACGCCCCTTCTTTCCGAACCCCCTAGCGCCCTGGCCTCGACGCCGATCCTGGTGATCGCGTACCTTGATCGCGCCATAGTTAACGGAGACTCCTGAAGTAGGGCAAACCGTCAAGCTCAGGCAAGACAGCGAAAGACCGCCAAGCGATCCTGCATCAACTCTGCGAATAGGTCAAGGAGGGCGTCTTCTTATCTTCACGTCCGCGGAGCTTATCTTAGCGAGCAGATGCCTGCTGCTTGACACGCGGCGCGGACTTCCAATCTGGAAGGTGATTCGCGATGAGCAATACGAGCGATAGCGGACAAACCGGTAGTTGGCGGTCGCGAGGCGATGACAGGCGTGAAGGTCATTCGGTTGACCGGGACCGCGCGGAGCACCTGGGCGGCCGGCGTCCGAGTCTGGCGCCTTACGTCAGCCCGAGTGGACCACGGCCGGGACGTAGAGGGCGTCCACCCGCGAGGTGATCGCGGAACTGCCCGCGCCTATGCTGTTCCCTTCCGAATTGAGTG
>Ga0207684_10001758_pt1 | contig 22904 bp, 26 predicted proteins | sample KBSK5501metaG_FD_184342 | JGI IMG/M metagenome (GOLD analysis project Ga0207684, IMG submission 184342) | Corn, switchgrass and miscanthus rhizosphere microbial communities from Kellogg Biological Station, Michigan, USA - KBS K5-50-1 metaG... | ecosystem: Host-associated > Plants > Roots >...
GCTCGCCGAGATACTTGCTGAGCGCATAGGGATACTCGGGCCGGATCGGAGCCGTCTCCGCCGTCGGCACGTCGGCCAAACCGTAGCACGACGAGGAGGCGGCGTAGACGAATTTCCCGACCCCCGCGCGCCGGCTGCCTTCGAGCATGGCGATGGTGCCGTTCACGTTGGCGCGAATATAGGCAAGGGGCCGCTCGATCGACGGCACGATGTCGCCGATGCCGCCGAAATGAAACGTGAAGTCGAGCCCGTCGAAGATCGACGCGCCGGCCGGCACATCGCACATGTCGACCTGCTCGAAGGCCAGCCGCGGGTCGCCGCGGTGATGCGCCAGGTTCTCGACGTGGCCGGTGGCCAGGTTGTCGATGACGCGCACCTCGAATCCTTCGGCGAGGAGCAGGTCGACCATGTGGCTGCCGATGAACCCGGCGCCGCCCGTTACGAGCGCGCGCGGCATCGTCAGGACAGTCCCGACGCCTGGATCGTCTTGACGTTGTAGTAGCGCAGGTCGGTGAGCGGCTCCGGAATCTTGCCCACCCGGAAGGCGCGACAGAGGTCGACCACCGCGTCCTCGACGGTATGCTGGGGCGTCCACCCCAGCTCGCGCTTGATGCGCTCGGAGGAGACGTGATACGAGCGCAGGTCGTTGCTCGGCGACGTCTCGACGGCGATCGGCCCGAGCTCGGGCATCTCACGGCTCACGACGCTGCGGACCATCTCACCTAGCTCGGCAACCGTATGGTTCTGGTAGGCGGCGTTGAACGTCTTGCCCGCGATCTGATCGGCCGGCAGGTCGAGCAGCTCCACGTAGAGCTCGGCAATGTCGTCGATGTGGATGTTCGGCCGCTTCTGCTGCCCGCCGAAGATCGTGATCTTCCCCTTGTTGACCGCGAGGTTGGTCAGGATGTTCACCGTGAGGTCGAGTCGTAGCCGCGGCGAATAACCGCACACGGTGGCGGGACGGATGGTGACGGTCGTGAACGCCGGCGACTGATACTTGAAGAGCAGCGGCTCGCAGAGGCCTTTGTACTTGTTGTAGTCGGTGAGCGGGACGAGCGGATGGTCTTCGGTGACGTCGGGCGCATCGCTGACGCCGTAAACGCTCGACGTTGACGCGTATATGAAGCGTCGCACACCGGCATCGCGCGCCGCCACCACCATCGGCTCGAAGCATTCATAGTTGATGGAGCGGCTCAGCGCAGGGTTTAGCTCGAAGCTCGGGTCGTTGGAGATGCAGGCCAGATGAATGACGGCGTCGGCGCCGCGCATTGTCTGCGTGACCAGCGCGCGATTACGGATGTCGCCCTTCACGCACTCGAGCGCCGGGTCGCCGGCTGGCAGGACGTCGGCGCCGAAGAGGAATAGGTCGAGGACGCGCACGCGATGTCCGTGGGCCAGCAGCTTCGGAACGAGAACCGCGCCGACATAACCTGCTCCGCCTGTGACGACGACGGTCCTCTCATTACTCACGCTTCGTCCCCCTTTGGCCGCGAATGCGGATCGCCCACCAGAGGCCGGCGATCGTCCGTAGCGCTCTCGCAATGTTCCGCCACGACACGGCCTTGGAGCGGCCGTGCGCGCGATCTTGATGCATCAACGGCACCTCGACACAGGAGTGTCCCGCGCACAGCGCATGCACGAGCATCTGCGTGAGGAAGTAGAAGCCGCCGGCTGTCTTCGGCAGGGCGCGTGCCAGCTCGGTCGGATAGATGCATGGGCCCTGAAAATACCGCATTCGCAGGCCGAAAAGCCGATTCACCAGCCCCGTCGAGACGAACGTGAGCACCCGTCGGTACGCCTGGCGTGCCTGCGGGTTGCCGTGATAGGGGGCGACGATCTCCGCCGTCCCCGCAGCGGCCAGGATGGTCTTGATCGAGCCCGGCTCGATTTCCCGGTCGGCGGGCAAGAATCCAAAGTACTCGAAGCGCGCCGCGGCGACCGCCCGCGCATAGCCCGCGGCGATGCCCTGATTGCTCTGCTGATGAATGACGCGCAGCTTCGGGCGCCGCTCCGCCAGCCGATCGGCAAGCGGCCCGGTGCCGTCCGTACTCCCGTCATCGACGAGGAGGATCTCGTAATCCTCGAGCGCGGCGTCGGCCGCCACTGCGATGTCCGCGATGGCGCCCTCGAGCTGGCCGACCTCGTTGTAGGCGGGGACGAAGATGCTGATGCGTCGCCGCCGCTCCCGTCTTTCGTCGGTCCCGCTCACGTACGCTCTCTGGTCGAGAAATCCTGAAGCAACCCGGAGTTGAGGATGCCATAGGTGACGAAATTCCGGGCGATCTGATCGAAGCTCGGCTGGTCATCGACCGAGGTGACGGACCCACCTCCGACCAGCCGGGCCGAGATCGGAGCGCCGCAACTCACTCCACGGCGCCTGTCCGAACCGACTAGGCCCCGATCACCTGGACCGTGACTTCGCGCTTCCGAGGTCCGTCGAACTCCGCGAAGATGACCGACTGGAACCGGCCCAGGGTGAGCTCGCCGTTGTTGACGCCGAGGGCCACCGAGCGGCCCAGGAGAGCAGCCCGCAGGTGCGAGTGGGCGTTGCCGCGCTCGCAGTCGGAGAAGCGCGGGTCATCGTGACGATAGCCGCCACGCTCCGGAACCAGCTTCTCCACCAGCCCTTTGAGGTCGTCGATGAGGGCGCTCTGGAACTCGTTGATGAAGACCGCGCATGTGGTGTGCAGCGTGTTGATCAGGGCAATCCCCGCGGAGACCGGGGACTGCTGGATGGCTTCCCTGACGAGCTTGGTGATGTCGGTAACCTCGGTGCCTTCCTCACTGTTCAGCGTGAACGAGGTGTTGAAGACCTTCATCCGCTCTCTCCCCCGGGGGCATCACCGTGTATTCGCTAGCAAACCGCCAGCGGGGCCGGACAGAACCAGTCGTTACGATACGGGTACCGTCACAGTAATGTCAACCTGAGCCAGGTCAACCTACGCAGTAACATCATCGTACGCCCTACACCGTCGTGGGGTCGAGGAGATCGCGGAGGCCGTCGCCCAGCAAATTGAGGCCGAGGACGGCGAGCGCGATAGCGGCTCCAGGGAAGACCGCGAACCATGGGTTCATGCCGAGGAAGTTCTGCGCCTCCTTTAACATCAGGCCCCACGACGGATGGGGCGGCTGCGTGCCGAGACCGAGGTAGGCCAGCGCCGCCTCGGCCAGGATTGCCACAGGAAAGCTCGTCGTCGCCTGCACGATCAGGGGCGCCATCGTGTTGGGCAGGATGTGGCGGAGCACGAGCCGACGGTCCCGAGCGCCGAGCGCGCGGGCGGCCACGACGAACTCGCGATCGCGCAGCTCCAGGACGGCGCCGCGCGTGACCCGCGCAAAGGCCGGCACGAACGCGATGCCGATGGCGACCATGCTGATGCCGATGCCCGGCGCGAACACGGCGCTGAAGAGCAGGGCCGAGAGGATGGCCGGAAAGCCCTGCACTGCGTCGACCAGACGCATCGCGCCCTCGTCGAGCCAGCCGCCGATCCAGCCGCTGACGAGCCCGAGCACGATCCCGGCGAGCGCGCCGATGCCGACGGCGATGACGCCGACGGCGATCGAGGTCGGCGCGCCCGCCATCACGCGCGAGAGGACGTCGCGGCCGTAGTGGTCGGTGCCGAACGGATGCGCGCGTGACGGCGCCTCCAGCCGCGAGGCGCCCGCCATGGCGAGAGGATCGCGCGGCGTGTAGACGAGACTGAGCGCGGCGGTGCCCGCGAGCACGATGGTGATGGCGACGCCCAGGGCGAAGCTCACGTGGCGGCGATACCTCACGCGTGCCTACTCATAGCGGATGCGTGGGTCCAGCGCGGCGTAGGCGAGATCCACGGCGAAGTTGATGAAGACGATCGAGCCCGCCACGAAGAGCGTGACGCCCTGCACGACGGGCAAGTCGCGCGCGTTGATGGCGCCGAGTGCCAAGCGCCCGAGCCCTGGGAGCGCAAAGACCGACTCGAGCACGATGGCGCCGGCGATCAGCTGGCCAAGCTGAAGGCCCATGACGGTCACGATCGGGATCATCGCGTTACGGAGCGCGTGCCGGCGAATCACGCGCGTCTCGGTCAGGCCCTTGGCGCGCGCCGTCCGCACGAAGTCTTCGCGGAGGATCTCCAGCACGGCGGAGCGCGTGGCGCGGACGAGCACGGCCGCCTGGAAGGCGCCGAGCGCGACCGCGGGCAACAGCAGCGACTTCACGCCGGCCCACACGCCGGCGCTCCAGCCGTCGAACCCGCCCGAACGGAACCAGCCCAGCCGCACGGAGAAGAGCAGGATCAGCAGCAGCCCCGACCAGAACGCAGGCACGGCGATGCCGAGCTGCGAGACGATCATTGCCGCGTAGTCGCCGATGCGACGATGGTGTGTGGCCGCGTAGACGCCGAGCGGGACGGCGATCGCGACCATCATGCCCGCGGCGAGCAGCGCGAGCGGCAGCGTCACCGGCAGCCGCGAGAGGATGAGGCGTCCGACCGGCAGGTCGTACTGGATCGAGGTGCCGAGGTCGCCACGGACGGCCCGCGCCAGCCAGTCGACGTACTGCAGCGCGAGCGGGCGGTCGAGCCCCATCGCGTGGCGCAGGCGCGCGAGCGTCTCGGGCGTACTCTCGACGCCGAGGATGAGCGTGGCGGGATCACCAGGCAGCAGCCGCACGACGACAAAGACGAGCGCGGAGACGAAAAAGAGGGTCGCGACGAACGCCGCGACCCTCCTGAGGACGTAGCGCCTCACGCCGGCGCGATCACCGGGCCGAGGACCACCCCACCTCCGAGAGATCGGCCGACGGAACTGGCAGGTCCTTCCAGATTCCCGTCACGCCCTTCTTCGTCGCCACCAGCCGCGGATGGATGAAGAGAAAGACGACCGGCGCCTCGTCCGCCTGCATCTTCTGCATCTGCGCGTAGAGGTCGCGGCGCGCCTTGTCGTCGGTCGTCGTCTCCGATTTCGCGAAGAGCTCCTGGAACTTCGGGCTGTCGTACCGGAAGTAATATTTCGGGTTCGCGTAGTTGCCGATGTCCCAAGCCTCGGCGTGGCCGATGATCGTCAGATCGTAGTCGGGCTCCTTGCAGCCCGAGGCCGGCCGGCAGAACACGCGGTCGAGCCACTGGCCCCACTCGATCTGCTCGATCTTGACCTTCACGCCGACCTTGGCGAGCTGATCCGTGATCACCTCGCCCGCGCGCACCGTGTAGTAGTACGCCGGAGACACCTTGAGCACGGTGCTGAAGCCGTTGGGATATCCGGCCTCGGTCAGGAGCTTCTTGGCCTTCGCGGGATCGTACGGAACGGCGTTGGCGAGGTCGATGAAGTACGGGTTGAGCGGATCGACGTTGGAGCCGATGACACGCCCCATCCCGAACATCGCGAGCTTCACGACCTCGGGGCGGTTGATGGCGTGCGTGATGGCGCGCCGCACGCGGAGGTCGCTGAACGGCTTGCGCGCGTTGTTCATGGCCATGACGACGTCATTCGTCGTCTCGCCCACGATGATCTCGAAGCGGTTGTCCTTTTTCAGCTCCGCCACGTGCTCGGGACCGAGGCCGAACAGCGAGACGTCGATGTCGCCGGCCTTCAGCGCCGCCAGCGTCGCGTTCGGGTCGGGGATGAAGCGGTACGTCACCTGGTCGAGCTTCGGCAGCCCCTTCACGTGATAGTCGGGATTGCGCTTGAGCACGATCTTGTCGCCCCGGACCCAGTCGGCCACGGTGAATGGTCCGGTGCCGATCGGCGCCGACTTGAGGGTGTCCACCGCCTCGCGCGGATACATGACCGAGCCCGCACGCGCGAGGTTCAGCAGGAAGTTCGCCGACGGCGACTTGAGCGAGAACGTGATCGTGTAATCGTCCTTGACGATGATGTCGCCGATGGCCGCGTAGTACTGCGGATACGGGTGCTTGGTCTCGGGATTCATCGCGCGCTCGATGACGAACTTCACATCCTGGGCTTTGAGCTCGCGGCCGTTGTGGAAGCGCACGCCCTTCTTGAGGAAGAAGGTGTAGTTGCGGTTGTCCGCGGTGTGCCAGCGGTCGGCGAGCCACGGCACGATCTTGCCGTGGGCATCGACCTTCACCAGGCACTCCTGCACGTTATAGAGGATGACGCCCGCCGTCGCGGACGCCGGCGTGGCCGTGAGATCCAGGCCGGGCGGCTCGGCGACGGCTTGCACGACCAGCGCGCGCGGCGCCTGAGCGTAGGCGAGAACGGCCGCCGCCAGCAGCGCGGCGATGACGACGAGGAGCGCGGCGGGTCGGCGCATGACGTGAATCCTCCCGGCTAGGCCTTGAAAAAGTCCACGGTGCGGCGCAGCCCCTCGTCGAAGTCGACGAGCGGGGTGTAGCCCATCAGCCGCTTCGCCTTGTCGATGTCGGCGAGCGTGTGGGGCACGTCGCCGGCGCGGCTCGGCGAGTGGCGGCGCTCCAGCGCCCGGCCCAGCAGCTTTTCCAGCCGGGCGATGATGTCGAGCAGGCTCACGCGATCGCCGCAACCGACGTTGAACGCCTCGCCCGACGCCGCGGGTGCCTGGGCGGCGAGGACGTTGGCCTCCACCACGTTGTCGATGTAGGTGAAGTCGCGCGACTGCCGCCCGTCGCCGTGCACCTGCAACGGCTCACCGCGCAGGGCCCAGAGGATGAAGCGCGGGATCACCGCCGCGTATTCGGAGGCCGGGTCCTGCCGCGGCCCGAACACGTTGAAGTACCGGAGGCCGACCGTCTCCACGCCGTAGAGCTGCGTCCATACCGTCGCGTACATCTCGTTCGCGGCCTTCGACACGGCGTACGGCGAGATCGGCGCGGGGGGCTGGTCCTCGCGCTTGGGGAGCTCGGGATTGGCGCCGTACACCGAGGACGAGGACGCGTAGACGACGCGTCGCACCTGGGCGCGACGCGCGGCTTCCAGCACGTGGAGCGTGCCATTGACGTTGTGATCGTTGGCGCCGAGCGGGTCGTTGACCGAGCGCGGCACCGACCGCATGGCCGCCTGGTGGAAGATCACCGACGCGCCGCGCGCCACGCGCTCCACCGCCGCCAGATCGCGCAGGTCGCCGCGCACGATCTCGAGTCGCTCGCCGGCGGCGGGCGCGAAGGGCAGGTTCGCCATGGAGCCCGTCGAGAAGTCGTCGAACACGCGCACGCGCGCGCCGGGATGGTCGGCGAGCAGGCGCTGCACGACGTGACTGCCGATGAAACCCGCGCCGCCGGTGACCACGAACACGTCCGTCACGCGCGGATTGTATCAGGCGAGCGTCGCCGCGCCGAGTCCGGCGCCCGGCCGCCGGTATTCCTCGCGCGGCGGCGCGAAGATGTCGAGAACCACGCAGCGCACGCCGAGCGCGCGGCCGCCGTGCGGGACGTTGGGTGGTGTCTGCCAGAATTCGCCGGCCTTCACGTGATGTTCGACGCCGTCCTGCACGCGGATCCACTCGCCCTCGAGGCAGACGCCCCACTGCTCGTTGGGGTGCGCGTGGACCGGCGAAACCGCGCCGGGCTCGAGCGTGACCACGGACAGCATCGCGTGCACGCCGGGAAACACCCGCGCGCTCACGCCGGGTGCCAACTGTCGCTCGATGCCGCCCGACTTCAGATTGTGAAAGCACGACGCGTCGCTCATTGGTCTCTCCTTCGTTCATGCTCGCGCGAGATCGAATTCGCATTGCCGAGCGCGATCCGACCCATTACACTATGCCCCTCAATCGCGCCGCCCGTCACGGGCCAGGTGGATTCTGAGGAGAGCCGCCATGCCGTCTCCGGCCTTCTGCGCTACTGACTTCAGGGTGTTCAGCGAGTCAGGCTTCCGCGCGCGTATGACTGCCATTCGCGAGCGCATCCGTCCCAAGCTCGAGGCGGTGGGCCACAGTCTCACGCCGGCCGTGGGCCGCGCGACCGGCGCCGATGCGTTCGCGCACGTCGCCAAGCACGCGCGCCGCACGGTGAACCCGCCGGACGACACGTGGGTGGCGTTCGGCCCGGATGTGCGTGGCTACAAGAAGCACTCCCACTTTAAGGTTGCCGTCTCCCGCCACGCGGTCCGCTTCCTCTTCGAGATCGGTCCCGAGCACGCCGACAAGAAGCGCTGGGCCGCCGCCTGGAAGCGCAACGCGCCGCGGCTCGCGCCGGTGCTCCGGCGCGTCAAGGGGCTCGCGTGGTTCAAGAACGAGCACGACGAGGAGGCGGCCTCGCCCCTCGCCGACCTCAGCCCCGAGCAACTGGCCGAGCTGGCCGACGAGCTCACGCGCACACGCGACGGGCAACTCGTGCTCGGCCGCGCGGTGCCGGCAGAGCAGGCGGCCCGCTGGACGGAAGCGCAGTACCGGGACGCGGCCCTCGAGACGTTCCGCGCGCTCGCTCCTCTCTATCGGCTGAGGTGACGCTGATCGCGGACGCCGTCGTCTTCGACATGGACGGCGTCCTCATCGACTCCGGCGTCCACCATCGCGAGGCCTGGGTCGCGATGTGCCGAGACTGCGGCGTCACGCCGCCGGCGGAGTTCTGGCGCCTCACGATCGGCCGCCCCGCCGAGGAGGCGGTGGCCCTGCTCGTCGACGGCATCGGCGCCGTCGAGGCGCGGCGACTCGCGGACGTCAAGCGCGGCCACTACGAGCGCCTCGCGCGCCGCGGTCTCATGGCCGTGGCCGGCGCCGGCGAATTCGTCAAGATGCTCACGCGTGCGGGCGTTCCCCGTGCCGTCGCCACCTCCGCGTCCCGACGCGATCTCGAGCGCGTGCTCGACGTCCTCGGCCTCCGCGAGCACATCGACGTCGCCGTCACCGCCGACGACGTGCGCCACGGCAAGCCGCATCCCGAGGTCTATCTGAAAGCGGCCGAAGGCCTCGGTGTCGACGCGGCGGCGTGCGTCGTCTTCGAGGACGCGATCGTCGGCGTGCACGCCGCGCGCGCGGCCGGGATGCGCGTCATCGGGGTCACCACGGCGCATACGGCCGACGAGCTGCTCGCCGCCGGCGCGGAGCGCGCGGTGCCGCACTTCGAGGAGGTTCGATGGCCCGTGTGAACGACGTCGCGTTCTGGGAGGATCTCTACGCGCGCGGCGGCGACGGCTGGGAGCTCGGTCGTCCCGCGCCGCCGCTCGCGGACTTCCTCGATACGACGCCGCCGGCGCACGGCCGCGTCGCGGTGCCCGGCTCCGGCCGCGGCCACGACGCGCGCTTGCTCGCCACGCGCGGCTACGAGGTCACCGGCTTCGATTTCGCGCCCGCCGCCCTGGCGGCCGCGCGCGCGCTCGCCGCTCGCGAGCGCGTAGCGGTGAGCTTCGAGGATCGCGACGTCTTCGCGCTCGGGCGTGAGTGTCCCAACGCCTTCGACGGCGTGTGGGAGTACACGTGCTTTTGCGCGATCGATCCGGCGCGGCGCGCCGAGTACGTCCGCTCGCTGGCCGGCACGCTGCGCGCCGGCGGCTGGCTGCTCGCCTGCTTCTTCCCGCTGCGCGCGCTGACCCCGGGGCCGCCCTTCGTCGTGTCGGCGGAGGAGGTGCGCCGGCTCCTCGCACCCGCGTTCACGATCCAGCGCGCGTTTGCGCCGCTGCGCTCGGCGCGCGGACGGCAAGGACGCGAGTGGATGGTTCTCGCGCGCAAGACGGGCGCGTGATACGCTGCACCCCACTTTTTTTCCGGGAGGCGGCACGATGAAGTCAATCCGAATGATTCTCGCCATCGCGCTGGTGCTGGCGGTGCCGATGGCGAGCACCTGGGCGCCGCGCGCCGATGCGCAGGCGCAGACGATCAAGATCGGCGTTCTCTACGATCACTCCGGTCCCTTCTCCGCCGCCGGCTCGCTCAACTGCTGGCGCGGCGCCAAGATGATCATCGACTACGTCAACGAGAAGGGCGGCGTGCTCGGCAAGTACAAGATCGTGCAGGTCGACGGCGACGGCCAGTCGAAGGCCGAGGTCGCCATCAACGAGGCGGAGCGGCTGCTCAACGTCGAGAAGGTGGACATCCTGGCCGGCGTCTACTCCTCGGCCCACGCGGTGCCGCTCGCCGAGAAGGTGGACAAGCAGAAGAAGTTCCTGTGGATCACGACGGCCATCGCCGACGCCGTGCTGAAGGATCGCCACCTGCAGTACACGTTCCGGCCGCAGGCCAACGGCGGATCGTTCGGCGAGAACTCCGTGGCGTACGTCGCGCACTACGCGCAGGACAAGCTCAAGAAGCCGGCCAAGGACGTCCGCGCCGCCATCATCTATGAGGACGGCCCCTACGGCGCCGGCGTCGCCGCGGCCAACGAGGCCGAGGCCAAGAAGCAGGGCATGCAGGTCGTGCTCAAAGAAGGCTATTCGATCCAGGCCCCCGATCTCTCCTCGCTCGTGACGAAGCTGCGCTCGCAGAGACCCGACGTGCTGTTCCACACCGGCTACAACCCGGACATCGCGCTGTTCCTGCGCCAGGCCAAGGAGCAGGGGCTGCGCGTGAAGGTCTACGTCGGCCACGGCGCCGGCCACAGCCAGCTCGCCAAGCTGAAGGAGACGTTCGGCAACGAGGTGGAGGGCTTCCACACCGTCGATCCGCCGGCCTCGCAGCTCATCGACCCCAAGAAGCTCAAGCCCGGCTTGGGCGACCTCACGCAGGAGATGCTGCGGCGCTACAAGGTCTTCGAGCCGAGCATTCCGCCCGGCCAGGTCGCTCCGCACGTCTCGATGGGCTTCAACAACATGTGGATCCTCCTGAACGACGTGCTGCCGCGGGCGATCGGCAAGCACGGCGGCTTCGGTCCCGACGCGCTGGCGAAGGCCGCGCGCGAGACCGACATCCCCGAGGGCGGCACCATGCAGGGCTATGGCGTGAAGTTCCAGCCCGTCGAGCACGCGATGGCGGGGCAGAACATGCGCTCGATCGCCGCGGTTTACCAGATCATCGACGGCGAGCTCAAGCACGTCTATCCGCCCGTGATCGCCAGCATCGCGAACCCGCCCGTCGTGCTGCCGTCATCGTCGCCCTGGCTGGCGCGCTGACGCTCGGCCCCATGGCGGCCCGGGGGCGCGAGCTCCCGGGCCGCGTCGGCCTCCCACCGTGCTGAGCGTCTCCGGGCTGACGAAGCGCTTCGGTGACTTCACCGCCCTCAACGCCGTCTCGTTCGAGGCGCGCGAGGGCGAGATCCTCGGTCTCATCGGCCCCAACGGCTCGGGCAAGACGACCGCGTTCAATTGCATCGCGGGCGCGCTGGCCCCATCCGCGGGCTCGGTGCGCTTTCGCGGTGAAGAGATCGGCGGCCGGACGCCGGACGCGATCTGTCATCGCGGGCTCGCGCGAACGTTTCAGATTCCTCGGCCCTTCCGCAAGCTGTCGATCCTCGAGAACGTCGCCGTCGCCGCCCACTTCGGCGCGACGACGCGCCTCGGCGAGGCGGCCGCGCGCGCCCGCGCGCGCGAGGTCCTCGCGTTGGTGGGTCTGCCGGCGGCCGACGACGCGTCGACGGCAACCCTCGGCGCGGGGGGCCTCAAGAAGCTCGAGCTGGCGCGCGCGCTGGCGACGTCACCGAAGCTGCTGCTCGCCGACGAGAGCCTCGGCGGCCTCGACTCGTCCGAGATGGCGGGCGCCGCCGACCTCCTGCGCCGCATCCGTGGTGAGCTCGGCGTCACCATCGTGTGGGTCGAGCACATCATGGCCACGCTGATGCGTGTGGTCGACCGCGTGGTCGTGCTCGATCACGGCGAGAAGATCGCCGAGGGCAAGCCGCGCGAGGTGGCCGAGGACCCGCGGGTCGTCGAGGCGTATCTCGGCGAGAAGGTCGTGCTCGCCTGATGCTCGCGCTGCGCAACGTGACCGCGGGCTATGGCGCGTTCACCGCGCTCTGGGACGTCAGCCTCGACGTGGCCGCCGGGGAGGCGGTCGCCGTCGTCGGTCCCAACGGCGCCGGCAAGACGACGCTCCTCCGTGTGATCTCCGGGATGATCGCGTCGCGCGCCGGCTCGCTGTCGTTCGAGGGCGTCGACCTGACGGGCCGCCCCGCCTACGAGGTGGTGGCGCGCGGCATCGCGCACGTGCCCGAGGGCCGGCGCATTTTTCCGATGCTGACCGTGGCCGACAATCTCAAGATGGGCGCGTATCTCAAGACCGCGCGGCGCGCTTACGCGGAGAGTCTCGAGCGCGTGTTCACGCTGTTTCCCGTGCTCTCCGAGCGGCGTCGCCAGCGCGCGGGCAGCCTCTCGGGGGGCGAGCAGCAGATGCTCGCCGTCGGCCGCGCCCTGATGTCGCGGCCCAAGCTCGTCCTGCTCGACGAGCCCTCGATGGGACTGGCGCCCGTGATGGTGCTGCGCCTCTTCGACCTGATCCGCCGCGTGCGCGAGGAAGGCTACACGATCCTCGTCGTCGAGCAGAACGTTCGACAGGTGCTCAAGCTCGTGGACCGCGCGTACCTGCTCGAGGCGGGGCACCTCAAGATGGAAGGCCGCGCCGACGCGCTCGCCGAGCAGGATTTCATTCGCAAGGCGTACGTCGGACTGTGATCGACCCCATCTTCCTGGCGGAGGCCGCGGTGAACGGCCTGCTCCTGGGCGGCGTGCTCGCGCTGCTCGCCCTGGGCCTCAATCTGATCTTCGGCGTCATCGACATCGTCTGGATCGCCTACGTCGACCTCGTCATGATCTGCATGTACGCCGTCTATTTCCTCGTGCAGGTGTACGGCTGGCCGATCTGGATCGGCGGCCTGGTCAGCGTGGGTCTCGGCGCACTGCTCGGCGTCGGCGTGCACGTGCTGATCATCTCGCCGATTCTCGGCAGCGCACCCGTGAACCAGCTCCTCGCCACCGGCGGCCTGCTTTTCTTTCTGCAATCCTTCGCGACGTTCCTGTGGACGACCGACCATCGGTCGGTGCGTCTGACGCTGCCGACCCTCGAGTTCGGAGGCATGTTCCTGTCGTTCGCGCGCCTCATTGCCTTCGCCGTCGCGCTGCTGGTGATGCTCGGGCTCTACCTGTTCCTGCGGCACACGTACGTGGGCACGGCCATCCGCGCCGTTTCGCAGGACCGCGACGCGATGGCGCTGATGGGCGCCAACCCGCGCACCATCTATATCGTCACCTCCGCGGTGGGCGGCGCGCTGGCCGGAGTGGCGGGGGCGCTGCTGATCATCCAGTATTCCGTCCACCCGTTCTTCGGGGCCGCCTTCGGGCCGCTGACGTTCATGATCTGCGTGCTGGGCGGCCTCGGGAACATGGTCGGCGCCTTCGTCGCGTCGTTCATCATGAGCGAGGTGATCTCGATCGGCGGGGTCGTGTGGTCGACCGAGATGGGCTACGTGATCGCCTTCGTCTTCTTCGTGGTCATGATCTTCGCCCGCCCCGGCGGGATTCTCGGCAGGCGCACGTGACGGCGAGCCGCCTCCTCGCGGGCGTGCTGCTGGCCGTCATGGTCGCGGTGCCGTTCGTGCCGATGCACGGGATGAAGCAGTATGTGCTGCACGTGCTCATCCAGATCCTCATCTGGTCGTTCATCGGCGGCGCGTGGTCGCTGATGGGGCGCTTCGGGCTGGTCTCGCTCGGTCACGGCGCCTTTCTCGGCCTCGGCGCCTACACGACCACGCTGTTGTGGAACTTCTTCGGGCTCACGCCGTGGATCGGCGCCGTGGTGGCGGTCGCGTTGACCGCCATCCTCGCCATCGTGGTCGCGTATCCGTGCTCGCGCTTCTCGGTCGTCGGCCACTACTTCGGCCTGGTCACGCTGGCCGTGGGCGAGGTCATCCGCCTGCTCATCATCGCCGAGCGCGACTGGACCGGTGGCTCACTCGGGCTGACCGTGCGCCCGGAGGGCGCCGACAGCCTCCTGGCCGTGCAGTTCGCGGACAAGCGCGTCTTCTATTATGCGGGCCTGGTGCTGTGGGCCCTCGGTCTCTGGGTCTGGTACCGGCTCGATCGCTCGATGGCCCGATCGGCCATGGAGGCGATCGGCGAGGACGAGACGGCGGCCGCATCCGTCGGCATCCACGTCACGCGGTTCAAGATCGGCATCACGGTGCTCTCGGCGGTGCTCACGGCCGTCGGCGGTATCGCCTACGCGCAGTACATCGCGTACGTGAATCCGGACACGCTGGCCGGCATTGGCGTGTCGCTCCGCATCGTATTCGCGGTCGTCCTCGGAGGCATGTACGCGCTGCTCGGACCGACCGTCGGTACCGCGCTGACGATCGCGCTCGCCGAGGTGCTCCGCGTGGTCTTCGGGGTGAGCTACGTGGGGATGGCCGAGACGATCTACGGCCTGCTCCTCATCATCTTCATCATCTTCCTCCCCTCGGGCATCTACGGCAGCGTCCGGGACCTGCTGCGCCGACCGCGCGCGGCGGCCACGCCCGCGACGGCGTAGGATCGAGCCATGGCGGACTTCACGATCTATCCCGACAAGGAGCTCGGCAAGAGTGCCCGCGCGCTCGCCGAGCAAATCGAGCGCGACGGCGGCCGTGTGTTGGCCGTCTACCAGGAGCCGGTCGGCGAGCACTGGCAGATCTTCTGCCTGTTGCCACGCACGAAGGTGGAGGCGAGCCCCTACCAGCGCGATGTCTCGCCCACCCACGTCAAGCGCCTCACCGAGGCCGTGCGCCGCGTCGACCGCTTCGTGGACCCGATCGTCGTCGTCTCGCCACGCCCCGGCGTGTACTGGACGCCGAACGGCAATCATCGGCGCGTCGCGCTCGACAAGCTGAAGGCGGATGTCGTGCCGGCCATCCTGGTGACGGAGCCGAACGTGGCCTTCCAGGTACTGGCGCTCAACACGGAGAAAGCGCACAACCTCAAGGAGAAGTCGCTGGAGGTCATCCGGATGTACCGCGGCGCCGAGGCGGAGCAGCCATCCTCCACCGAGGAGGACTGGGCCTTCCAGTTCGAGTCCGCGCACCTCATCACCCTCGGCCTGCTCTACGAGCAGAACAAACGGTTCGCCGGCGGCGCCTTCGCGCCGATCCTGCGACGCGTAGACAAGTTCCTCAAGACATCGCTGCGCAAAGGCCTCGGGGAGCGCGAGGAGCGCGCGGGCCTCGTGCGCTCTGCCGACGAGGCGCTGGCCGCGGTGGTGGCCAAGATCAAGAAGCGCGGCATCAACCATCCCTACGTGAAGAACTATGTGCTCGCGCGCACCACGCCGCTCACCCGCGCGCGCAAGACCCTGCCGTCCTTCGAACAGACGTTCAAGAGGCTCAAGGACAACCTCGCGGAGTTCGACGTCGCGAAGGTGCGCTACGACGAGATCCAGCGCTCGGCCATCATGATGGCGCCGGCGACGGCGGAGTAGGCGCGTGGCGAGAGTCGTTCTCGTCACCGGCGGCAGCGGCGCCCTCGGCCAGGCCATCACGCGCCGGTTCCTCGGCGAGGGCGCCACCGTGTGCGTGCCGTGGATCGTTGAGGCCGAGCGTGAACGGCTGGCCGCGTCGGTCGACGCCACCGTGCGCTCGCGACTGGTGCTGGAGCGCTGCGACGTCGCCGACGACGTCTCGATGGCCGGGCTCACCCAATCGCTCCTGGCGCGCCATCGGCATATCGATGTCCTCGTCAGCGCCGTCGGAGGCTTCGCGATGGGCGACCTCGTCCAGACCGACCGAAGGCTGTGGGACTCGATGCTGACGGTCAACCTCACCACGGCCTACGTCGCCGCGCACGCCGTCGTGCCGCCGATGCTGGCCGGCGGCGGCGGCCGCGTCGTGGCCGTCGCCTCGCGCGCGGTCGTGCCGCCGGTGGGCGGCATGATCGCCTACACGGTGGCAAAGGCCGGCGTTATCGCGTTCGTGCAGGCGCTGGCCGCCGAAACGCGCGGTCGCGGCGTGACCGTCAACGCCGTCCTGCCGAGCACGATGGACACGCCGGCTAATCGTGCGGCCATGCCCAACGTGGATCCGAAGACGTGGGTGCCCGTGGACGCCGTGGCCGACGCCATCGCCTATCTCGCCGCCGAGTCCTCCGGCCACGTGACCGGCACGCTCCTGGCTGTCTAGTAAGATGGGGAGCCCCGAAATGGCCCGGCTACTCAGCTGGGGGCCCCGACACGGCCCCCAGACCCCCAACGCTCGGAAGCGTCCCGGGAAACCCGGGACGCTCCTCGATCTCCGGCGAGGCTGACCCTTGTATCCGCACCAGACCGAGCGGCTCGACGCCGCGCTCGAGGCGTTCGGCGTGGACGTGCTGGTCGCCACGTCCGCGGCCGACGTCGCGTACCTCACGGGCTTCTGGAGCTTCTCGCGCAGCGTCTATCCGACCGACATCGCGGCGGTGTATTCCAAGGCCGGGACTGCGCTCGTCATCCCGACCATCGACGCGCCGGCGTTGGCGGCCGGCGACGGCGCCGCCGATCACGTCGCCTGCCACGGGCGCTTCTTCGTCAACCTGGCCGAGCGGGCCGACGAGCACGCACGCCGCGCCGTACAACTGGCGGCGGAGCCGACGGAGACCGCCGCCGAGGCGCTCGCTCGCGTGCTCGAGGCCCTCGGCCTGCGCGGCGCGCGTGTCGGTCTGGACGACCCCGCACGGCCCGGCGCCGCCGCCATCGCGGCGCGGCTCACGCGGTTTCGGCTCACGCCGGCCGCCGGCGCGGTGGCCGGCGCGCGCGTGGTGAAAGGGCCGTACGAAATCGAGTGTCTGGCGCAGGCGCTGCGCATCGCGGAGGAGGCCATTCACAGCGTGCTCGGCGATCTGAAGCCCGGCACGACGGAGCGCGAAGCGGTCGAGCTCTACGAGCGCACGGTGGCGGCGCGCCGCGGAACGCCGTACGCGGCGATGATCGCCTTCGGCCCGAACGCCGCGCTGCCCGCGGCGCCGCCGGGCGAACGCGCGCTGCGTCCCGGCGAGCTCGTCCGCTTCGACGTTGGCTGCGTCTTCAAAGGCTATCGTGGTGACGTCGCGCGCATGGGCGTGCTGGGCGAGCCCAATGCCCGCGCGCAGCGGGCCTACGACGCGGTCGAGGCAGGGGTGCAGGCCGGCCTCGACGCAATCCGCCCGGGCATCGACTCAGCGGCGGTGTTCGAGAGCGCCGTGGCCGCCGTGCGTGATGCCGGCCTGCCCGAATTCCGCCGGCACCACGTCGGCCACGGCATCGGCCTCGAGCCCGCCGAGGCGCCGTGGCTCAGGCCGGGCGGCGAGGCGCTTCAGGCGGGGATGGTGCTACGCGTCGAGGCGCCGTACTACGAGCTCGGCGCCTTCGGCGTGAACGTCAAGGAAACCGTCCTCGTCACGCGCGGCGGAGCGAGCGTCGTCAACCGCTCGCACCGCGGTCTCGTCGTTCTCGACTAGGCGGCCTCGCGCTTCGGCATGTTCTTCTCGAGCCAGCGCTCCGCCTGCTCGACGCCGTGCGCGTGCGCCTCCTCCCGCGTCGCAAACGTTTCGCTGGTGACCGGCAGATCCACCGTGCGCGTGTGCTCGGTCGTCGTCTCGGCGATGCCTGCGACGACGCCCCACCGGCCGTCCCGCATGCACTCCGTGACGATGGAGATCTCGCATCCTTCCCACGCCGTCGGAAGCTTCGTGCGGTCGATCATGGGCGCACCTCCTTGGGGTTTTGGGGGCGAGCAACCGAGCGGCCAGCGACTCCAGGCGCGGCGACGCTTTTCCTGACGGGGGCTTACCGTGCATGTATCGGTATGTAAACGAAACAGCTCGGAGGTGTCGTCCAAGGAGCCAGCAGTCATCCCTCAGACGAGGTGACGACGATGAGGCTGAAGACGGCGCTCGCGATGACGGGTATGGCGGTGGCGCTCCTGACGGCGCCGACGCTCGCGCAGGACGTCAGGTCGGACGACGTGAAGCAGGATCGCAAGGACATCCGGCAGGACCGGCGCGACCTCCGCAGTGACCGCCGCGACATACGTGCGGACCGCAAGGACATCCGCCAGGACACCAAGGACATTCGTTCTGACCGCCGCGATCTCAGCGCCGATCGGCGCGAGCTCGCCGCCGACCGGAAGGCCGGCGACAAGGACGCGGTGAAGGGCGACCTGAAGGACATCCGCGTGGATCGCAAGGACCTCAAGACCGACGTGAAGGACCGGCGCGCTGACGTGCGTGACCTGCGCCACGATCAGCGTGATCGGCGACAGGATCGCCGGGATCTCCGGCACGATCGCCGCGACCTGAAGGCCGACCAGGCGGCGAAGTAACGCCGTCCGGGCATCTGCGTCCGGGGCCGGGCCGGCCGGCCTCGGACGTGAAATGTTGCTGCCGGCGATTGTCGAGTGGGATCGTGGACGGCAGAGGGCCGGGTGACGGACGACCGGGAGGCAACTTCCGATGAGACGTTGTGCCGACGTATCGCGGCGCGGGACGACGCGGCCTTCGACGTGCTGGTCGCGCGGTACCAGGCCCGCGCCTACCGTGTGGCCTGGTCGCTGCTGCGCAATGCCGAAGACGCGCGGGACGTCTCGCAAGAGGCCTTCATCCGCGTCTGGGAGGCCGCCGAGCGATTCCGCGGTGACGCACGGTTCTCGACGTGGTTCTATCGGATCCTGGTCAACGTCTGTCTCGATCACAAGCGTCGGGGCCGCTGGTGGACGCGGCTCGTCGCGCGCGACGCGGACCGCGATGCCGAAGAGTCGCTGGTCGAGCGCCAGCCGGCGCCCGGTCCCGATCCCGGCGATCAGGCGAGCGAAGCGCAGACGATGATGCGACTCTGGAACGCGGTGCATCAGTTGTCGGCGCAGCAGCGCGCGGCGGTGATCCTCTACGCGCAGGAGCATCTGTCCACCGCCGAGATCGCCGACGTGCTGAGAGTGGCTGAGCCGACCGTGCGGGTGCACCTGCACCGCGCGGTCGCCGCGCTGCGGAAGGAGCTGGCGCCGTGACGCGCGAGCGTCCCGACGATCTGACGGCCGCCGAGCGCGACCTGCTCGCGCGCGCCACGGCAGGCTCACCGGCGCCGGAGCCGCGCTGGGGCGAATACCGTGCCGAGCTGCGCGCGCGGCTCGAGGCGCGCCGATCGATCGGTGCGCGCCTGCGTCGGTGGTGGGCGCGGCCGGCGCCCATCGCGCTCTCGTTCGGCCTCGCTACCGCGCTGCTGCTGTTCACGCTGCATCCGGTCGAGCGCAGGCCGGATTTCGCGGCGCTCGACGAGGCCGTGCTCGGCGCGCGGCTCGATCTGCTCGAGCACTATCACGTGGTCGAGCGCCTCGACCTCCTCGAGAATTTCGAGGTGATCCGTCGCCTCGACGACGTGCCGTCGCGGGAAGGCTGATGCGGCGTATGGCCGCGGTGATCGCGCTCCTGGCCGCACTCGCAATGCCGGCGCGCGCCGCCGATCGTCCCGGCGGCCGGCTCGACGCGCAGATGCTGCTCGACCTCGATCTCCTGGCCGAGGCCGATCCCGCGCGGCACCGCGACCAGGGGATCGCCGAGCGCATGCGGATGCTGGAGATGCTGCGGCTGCTGGAATCGCCCGCCGGCGCGGCGCCGGCCGATCGAGCGTCGACACCGGCCGCTCGGCCCTCAGCGACGCCGGCGCCGCCCGCCGAGGCGGGATCGAAATGAGAAGCCCCGTGCGCTGGATCGCGCTCGTCCTCACCGCCGCCGCGCTCCTCGCCGGCGGCGCGCTGGAGGTCACCTTCGGCCAGACGCCGCCGATCGAGGGCATGGACCGTCTCTCGCCCGAGGAGCGCGCCGTCGCCCAGCGCAACCTCGAGCGCTGGCAGAAGATGACCCCCCAGGAGCGCGAGCGCGTGCTGGGCCGCTATCGCGAGTGGCAACAGCTCACGCCGCAGCAGCGGCAGACCGGCCGGCAGAACTTTCAGAAGTTTCAGGCGCTGCCACCGCAGGAAAAACAGCGCGTGCTCCAGGAGTTTCAGCGCTGGAACGAGCTGCCCGAATCACGGCGTCAGGAGCTGCAGCAGGCCTACGAGCGCTTCCAACGCATGCCGCCCGAGCGGCGCGAGCGCATCATGCAGCGCTTCCAGCAGCTGCAACAGCTGCCGCCCGAGGAGCGCGAGCGTGTGATGCGCAACTGGGAGCGCTGGCAGAAGATGTCGCCCGAAGAGCGTGCGCACGCGCGCGAGCAGGTACGCCAGCAGCGACAGCAGCAACGGCAGCAGCAGCGCCAACAGCAGCGGCAGAGCTTGCGTGAGCGCGGCGAGCGCTCCGATCGGAGTGAGCGATGAGAGGCCGCTTGGCCGCCGTCGTGCTCGCCGCGCTCTGCCTCGTCCGCGCCGGCAATGTTCTTCCGGCGCTCGGCGCGGAACCCGCGATTCCCTCCGACGAGGCCGCGATCGTCCACGCGCTCTCGCGCCTGGGGTTTGGTCCGCGCCCCGGCGACGTCGAGCGCGTGAAGGCGATGGGGCTGGCCAGCTGGATCGAGCGGCAGATGGAACCACAGCGGCTCGACGACCGGGCAGCGGAGCAGGCGCTGGCGGCGCTGCCGACGCTCACGATGTCGATCGCCGAGCTCCAGAGCAAGTATCCGCGGCCACAGGCGCGCGAGACGGCGGCTGATCCCCAGATGTCGCCGCGCGCGTTGTACGATCGGCCGCCGCCGGAGAATCGCCCGGTCCGCATCGTGGCCGAGATGCAGGCGGCGCGGCTCGTGCGTGCGATCGAGAGCGAGCGGCAGCTCCAAGAGGTCATGGTCGACTTCTGGTTCAACCACTTCAACGTTCACGCCGCCAAGGGCGAGGTGAAGTGGTACGTCACGTCCTACGAGCGCGACGTGATTCGGCCCAATGCGCTCGGCCGGTTCGGTGACCTTCTGCGAGGGACGGCCACGCATCCCGCCATGCTCTTCTATCTCGACAACTGGCTCAGCACCCGCCCCGACTTCACGGTGCGATTCGGGCCCAACCGCGGCAAGCGCGCGGGCCTCAACGAAAACTACGCGCGCGAGCTGATGGAGCTGCATACGCTCGGCGTGGACGGCGGCTACACGCAGCAGGACGTCACCGAGGTCGCCCGCGCGTTCACGGGCTGGACGATCGACCGTCCGCGAGAGGCCGCGCGGTTCGTGTTCCGTCCGACGACGCACGACCGCGGCGAGAAGACGATCCTCGGCATTCGGCTGTCGGCGGGTGGCGGCCTCAACGACGGCGAGCGCGTGCTCGGCATGCTGTTGCACCACTCCGCGACCGCGCACTTCATCGCGACCAAGCTCGTTCGCCGGTTCGTCGCCGATGACCCGCCGACGGCGCTCGTGGATCGCGTCGCGGCCACGTTCCGCGCCACGGACGGCGACACCCGGGCGATGCTCCGCACGATCGTGACCTCGCCGGAGTTCTGGGCCACGGACGCGCGGCGCGCCAAGATCAAAAAGCCGTTCGAGTACGTCGCCAGCGCCGTCCGGGCGGTCGGCGGCCACGTGGACGCGCGGGCGGGATTTCTGCTCGCGCGCTCGGCCGCCGAGATGGGCGAGGGGTTGTACGGTGCCCAGCCACCCACCGGATACCCTGATCGCGCCGAGGCCTGGGTCAACGCCGGCGCGCTGCTGGCGCGCATGAACTTCGCGCTGGCGCTCACGCAGCGGCGCCTGCCCGGCGTGACGCTGGATCTCTCGCCGCTCGCCGTGGATCGCGCCGCGCCCGAGACGACGCTCGACCGTCTGCTCGCGAGCCTGCTGCATGGCGAGCCCAGCGCTCAGACACGATCCGTGCTCATCGCCCAGCTCACGAACCCCGAGATCCGCCGTCAGACCGCGGACGATCGCGGACCGTCCGACACCGACGTCGAGAAGCTGGCGGCGCTGGTGCTCGGCTCGCCGGAGTTCCAGCGCAGATGAGGGTCGTATGCTGACCCGACGCGTTCTGCTCAAGACCGGCGCCTGCGCGCTGGCGGCGGTCGCGGCGCCGCCGCGCTTCCTCGCCCGCGCCGCCTCGGCCGCCGAGGCGCGCCGCAAGGTGCTCGTCGCCGTCTTCCAGCGCGGCGCCGTCGACGGCCTCAGCATGGTCGTGCCCTACGGCGATCGTGATTACGCCACGGCGCGTACGTCGATCGCCATCCGGCCGCCGCGTGGCGGCGATGCGGACCCGGCGCAGGATCTGGACGGATTTTTCGCGCTGCACCCGGCGCTGGAACCCCTTGCGCCGCTCTGGAAGGCGCGCGTGCTGGCCGTGGTGCACGCGTGCGGATCGCCCGACCGGACGCGCTCGCACTTCGACGCGCAGGACTACATGGAGTCCGGCACGCCGGGGGTCAAGTCGACGCCAGATGGATGGCTCGCGCGCGCGGTCGGAACGCGATCGGCGCCGGGCTCACCGTTCCGCGCCGTCGCGCTCGGCCCGACCCTGCCGCGAATCTTGAGAGGCGACGCGGGAGCGATCTCACTGGTGTCGTTGGACCGGTTCGACGTCCGCGCAAGCACGGAGGCGGCGGTGGCGCGCAAGGGCTTCGAGTCGCTCTACGAGCAGAGCGTGCACGACCTCCTGCACGGCACGGGACGCGAGACGTTCGAGGCCGTCCGCATGCTGAAGAGCGCCAACGCCGCGCGACTGGCGCCCGCCAACAACGCGCAGTACCCGCGCTCGCGCCTGGGCGAGTCGCTGCGGCAGATCGCGCAGCTCATTCGCGCCGACGTGGGCCTGGAGATCGCGTTCACCGACGCCGACGGGTGGGACACGCACGTCGGTCAGGGCGCCGAGCAGGGCCAGCTCGCGAATCGTCTGCGCGACTTCGGTGCATCGCTCGCCGCGTTCACTCAGGATCTCGGCGATCGCATGGGCGACGTCGTCGTGCTCACGATGTCGGAGTTCGGCCGCACCGTGGTCGAGAACGGCAACCGCGGCACCGACCACGGCCACGCGACGGCGATGCTGCTGTTGGGCGGCGGCGTGCGCGGCGGCCGGGTGTACGGTCGCTGGCCGGGGCTCGCGCGCGAGCGACTTTACGAGGGCCGCGACCTCGCGGTCACGACGGATTTTCGCGCGCTGTTCGCCGAAGTGGCCGGCCGGCACCTCGGCGTCGCGAAACCCGCGGCGCTATTCCCCGGCTGGACCGGCGCGGCGCCTCTCGGGGTGATC
>Ga0207684_10001759_pt1 | contig 22899 bp, 21 predicted proteins | sample KBSK5501metaG_FD_184342 | JGI IMG/M metagenome (GOLD analysis project Ga0207684, IMG submission 184342) | Corn, switchgrass and miscanthus rhizosphere microbial communities from Kellogg Biological Station, Michigan, USA - KBS K5-50-1 metaG... | ecosystem: Host-associated > Plants > Roots >...
CAGGCTCGCGCTGCCCGGGGTGCCCCAGATGCTGCTCCAGCTCGGGCCCGCGCACACCAGCCTCGCCTCCGCGCGCCGGGCCGTGCCGGAACTCCTCCGCTAGGCACGTCAGCAGCCAGGCCGTGGCGCACGTCTCTGCCATCAGGGACCTACGTCCCTTGCCGCGCACGACGGCGCGGGGCCACCGTCGATCTCAGTGAGCGCGGCAGATTCCGCTCGTGTCCGCTGGGCCAGCGTCATGGCCCGGCATCTGAGAGGTACGGTCGTGAGTTTCGAAGTGCGGTCCGAGGTGGGCCAGTTGCGGCAGGTCATCGTGCACCGGCGGGCCGCGCTGCATGACCTGCCCCGTCGAACGTGACGCCGCCTGAGGAGGCGAGAGGAATGTACCGGCCACTGGCAGACGATGGCGTCGTGCGGCGGATCGTCGAGGCGGCAGCCGCTGCGCCGTCGATTCACAACACCCAGCCGTGGCGGTTCCGGGTCGGCGGCAGCGACCTCATCGAGGTGCACGGTGACCCGGGCCGGGTGCTCTGGGTGGCTGACGCGCGTGGCCGCGCCCTGCATTTGAGCTGCGGCGCGGCCCTGTTCAATGTCCGGCTGGCAATCCGGATGATCGGTGCCAAGCCGCTGGTGTGGCCGCTTCCAGACCCGAGTCGCGAGCCCACGCTCATCGCGTCGGTGCAACTGGGCGAGGGGCGCCCGCCGACGCGGGCAGAACGGGAACTGCATGAGTGCATCTGGCTGCGGCACACCAGCCGGGTCCCCTTTTCCGATAAGCCAATCCCCAGCCCGGTGCTGATCGCCCTGGAACGGGCGGCCGACGCCGAGTTCGCGGCGCTGCGAACGCTGAATGCCGATGATGCCGCGCGTGTCATGCAGCTCGCCGCCGCGGCCGACAGGGAGCTGGCCGAAGACTTCGATCACCGGGTGGAGCTGGCCAGCTGGATCGGCACCGAGGGAGACGACGGGGTGCCCGGGCCTGCGCTCGGGTCCCGGCCCGACCATGAGCCTTCTCCCGTCCGCGACCTGGGGCGTGCCTCGCCAGCGACGGTACTGCCGACTGGGAGTTATGAGCCACTGCCGCACCTGGCGGTGCTGGCCACGCCCCGCGACGATCCGGCCGACTGGCTCCGGGCGGGCCAGGCGCTGCAGCGGGTGTTGCTCACCGCCACCAGCAATGGGCTGGCTGCCTCTTTCCTCTACCAGCCGCTTGAGCTGCACGATAGGCGTCCGCCTGAGCTGGGGTGGTGGCCCTGGCCTGAGTGCCCGCAGATCGTCCTCAGGCTCGGTTATGGGCCGTCTGGAGCCATGTCGCCGCGGCGACGCGTAGACGACGTTCTCGACCGCGGCCCGGACACCTAACCGGCCGCGGCCGCGCTCCAGCCCTGACATCGGTCTCGGTCCTGGTTCTGGCGGATTCGGGATAAAAGGCCCGCTAACGTGCGCCGAAGGTCCCTGGCTCCAGGTGGTCTGCCCGAGGGATCGTGGGAGCGGAGTTCAGGGCTGTCAAGCACTGGCAGCCCGGCTAGGAGGAGGCAGAAGATGTCTGGTATCACCGTCGGTATCGACGGATCGGCCCACTCCACCCGCGCGCTGGAATGGGCCATCAACGAGGCGGCGATCCGGCATTCCCCGGTCACCGTCCTGACTGTCCACACGGTCCCGATGAGCCCGTGGACCGGCAACCCCGTCACGCTCCCGCAGGACGCCGACGATCAGGAAGATGCGCAGCAGGCGGCGGAGGAAATGACGCTCAAGGTCACCAGTCAGCTCGGTACCGCCAAGCCGCCCTCGGTGACGGTGTCGGCCATCTCCGGGTTCCCGGTGCAGGCGCTGATCGAGGCGTCCCGCACGGCCGACATGGTGGTCGTCGGGTCCCGGGGCGCGGGCGGCTTCGCCCGGCTGATGATCGGCTCGGTCAGCAGCCAGGTCGTGCACCACGCGCACTGCCCGGTCGTGGTCGTCCCCAGCGAGAGCTGACCCGCAGCGAACACTGCGGTCGGCCCGTTCCCATGAGGAACGGGCCGACCGCAGTGTTGGGCGGAGCGAGGAGGTTGGTCCCGGCCATAAAGGGACCTATGGCCCTGCTGTCCAGGGGTGGTGGGGAGCGAGTGTGGCGGCATGAAGCGCACAGACTCACCGCCCGAAAAGCCAGCCGTGCTGCCGGACTGTCCACCGGCGGAGATCATTGCCGGATGGCTCGGATCGGCGACCCTCGCGCCGTCGATGCACAACACCCAGCCGTGGCGGTTCCGTGTTTCGCACGCCGACCAGATCATTGAGCTGTACGCCGACCCGTCGCGAATGCTGAAGTACGGCGATCCGCATGGCCGCGCCGTCCATATCGCCTGCGGCGCTGCCCTGTTCAACCTGCGGCTGGCGATCGCGGTAGGTGGCCGGGAGGCCGTGGTCAGGCTGCTTCCGGACCCCGGGCAACCGCAGTTGCTCGCGGAGCTCCGCCTGGCCGGGCCATACCGGCCGGGCGAGGCCGACACCGAACTTCACGCCGCCATCGCGGCGCGGCATACCAACCGGCAGCCGTTCAGCAACCGCCGCGTGCCGCCAGGCGTGCTCGCCGAACTGGTGCAGGCCGCGAGCGCCGAAGGTGCGACACTTCACCTCCCGGGCCATTCGGAAACGGCCAGGTTGCTGTATCTCATCAGTGACGCCGAGCGGGACCTGCTGGCCGATCCTGGCTATCGCGCCGAACTGGCCCGATGGGTGGGTGAGAACCGGGACCGCGATGGCATACCCAGCAGCGCCCTCGGGCCGCGCGACCCCGTCGGCCGCACCCCGGTCCGGGACTTCACCCCCGACCGGCACCAGCCTCTGGGCTACGCCTGGTTCGAGGAGAACCCTCAGCTGGCCGTGCTGTCTACGGCAGGTGGCACGCGGAAGGACTGGATGCACGCGGGTCAGGCGCTGCAGCGGGTGCTGCTGACCGCCACAGTCCACGGAATCGCCGTCGCTCCGCTCACCCAGCCGCTGGAGACCGCTGACGCCTGGCTGGTCCGCGACCCGGGGGAGGGCGCCGAGCAGCCGCAGATGATCCTGCGGCTGGGATACGGCTTGCCCGTCTCCGCAACACCGCGCCGCCCCGTCGGCGACGTGCTGGACGAACCGCAAGAGCCGCTTCCGCCCGCTGCTAGAGGGTGATGATCCGACTGGGAGAGGCAGTCACGTCGAGAAGGCGGCGGATATCTGCCGGATCGCTGGTGACCACATCGGCCCGCAGTTCGGCCGCAAGCTGGGCGACCGCAGCATCGACCACATCAGCCGACCCTGCCCGGCCCAGCACCTGACCGGCCGCGTGAGCCCTGTGTTCGGTCAGGGGCACGATCTCACAGCCGCGCAGCAGGCGCCTCAACTGAGCCTGCGAGGGCGATCGGCTGACCTGGCTGACAATCGGGGCCGGTACCGCGGGTATGACCCCTGCCTCCAACCGCACCCTGTGCTCGGCCCAGGCCGTCCGGACGTTGCGGTCCGCGGCCACAAGGACGCCCGCGTCGTAGACGACCGGCGTCATGCAGAGCGGCGTTCCGGCTGGTCTACACCGGCCCTTTGACGGGCGGCTTCGAGTTCTTCGGGGGTGAGCTCGCCGTGCTCGGCTTCCCATTCGGCGACGGCGGCAAGCCCGTCCCGCACGATGAGGGCACGCCGGGCCGCTTCGGTCATCCAGGCCGACACGCTGACGCCCTCGGCGGCGGCGGCGGCGACTATCCGGGCGTGCACATCAGGATCGACAGTGATCGCGAGCTTGGGTGACGGTTTGCCCCGGGGCATGGAGAAACTATACCACCACGGTATGACAGTTAGTGGCCAACACGCAACTATGCCCGCCGTGGACGTGAACGAGGCAAGAGCCAAGCCAAGAGCCAAGGGCATCGCCGGGCGACGGTAAGCCACGATGACTGCAGGTCAGCCGCACACCAGGCGACGCCGGGCGATGCAGGGCAAGGGGAAGGACGCGCCTTACAAGCGAGGGGTCACTGGTTCGATCCCAGTGGCGCCGCCGCTAGGCGGGCGGTGCTGCGCCCGCCAGCCTGGCCCCGGCGATCTGCTCGTCGGTGGCCCCGAACCGCCGCGCCAGGCTGAGGTGGCGCTCGGCGCACGGCTCGCACCCCTCCCGCAGGTAGTACAGCGCGTCGTCGAGTTCCCGCTCGGCCCGGTCTTGGTCGCGCTGCCCGGGCCGGCTCCGGCCGCCAGATGCCGGCGGTTTACTCGTGCGCCCGCTCATGCGCTGCTCCGCGTCACGACAGGAAGTTGGCGGTGGCCTGCTCCAGGATCGCACACAGTTTCATGAACTCGGTGATGGCGAGCCATTCGCCGGGTGCGTGGAAGTTGCCGCCGGTCGCGCCGATCAGCAGGGTGGGGATGCCCGCCGCTTGCATGAGCGCGGCGTCGGTCCACGCGTTGAGACCGGTGATCTTGGGTGGCCGGCCGAGCACGTCGGTCATCGCCGCAACCAGGACCTCCTGCAGCCGCTCGTGCCCCTGCGCCTTGAACGGCTCACGGTCGAGGCGCGCCACCACCTTGCCCTGGAACCCGGGTTCAGCCTGGGCAACCTCGGCGAAGATGACCTCGATTTCGGCGACCCGGTCGCTGAGGTGCTCGCCGGGCTGGGTGCCGATCTCGATCCCCAGGGTTGCCCGGTTCGGGTAGGTGGCGTAGTCGGTGCCACCGGTGATCGTCCCGGTGTGGAACACCGTGCGGCCGTTCATCGCCGAGGGGTGCCGTGCGAAGGCCTCCCGGTCCAGCCGGTGCAGCCGGGTGATGACCTCGGCCAACTGCACGATGGCGTCAACGCCCTGCTCGGGCGCGGATCCGTGTGCGGCGACACCGTGGGTGATGAGGTCGATCCAGCCAAAGCCCTGGTGTTCTACGACCAGCACATCGGTGGGCTGTGGTTCGATGACGATGGCCGCGTCGATGCCGCCCTGCTGGGCCAGGTGCTCCGACCCGATGGAGACGCCTTCCTCATCGGCCACACACGCCACCAGCAGGTCCCCCCGCAGCCTCCGTCGCGACGTGGCCAGGGATCGCAGCACCAGCATCCCGGCGGCGCAGCCTGACTTGTCGTCGGCGGCGCCGAGTCCGTAGATCCGGTCCCCCTCGACCCGTGGCAGCAGTGCCTGGTCGGGCCAGTTCGCGTATCCGACCGTATCGCTGTGCGCGTTCAGGCAGAGCGTGGGGCCGCCGCCGGTGCCGCGGAGCCAGGCAAGGACGTTCGGCCGCCCGGGTTCGACCTCGACGATCTCGACCTCGGCACCGGTGTCGGCGAGCCATTCGGCGATGAACGCGGCGATCTGCTTTTCACCGGAACCGTCCGGAATCAGCCACGGTGTCACCGACTCGATCCGGACCATGGCGCTGAGCAGGTCGACCGCCTCGGATTGGGTGACGGGCATCAGGCTTTCTCCTTCGCGAAATGGCAGGCAACCGCGTGCTGCACGGGCGGGCGGCGTCCGGGCTGTCGCCCGGCTTGGGGTAGCCGCCCAGGCTGGCCCGCGTCAGGCCGACGGCGCCGGCGGCGGTCCCGGTGAGCATGGGATCTTCGGTTCGGCACCGTTCCGGTTCGCCGAGGTTGCGGTACAGGGGGCAGCGGGGATGGAACCGGCAGCCCGCCGGGATCCGGCTCGCCGACGGTGCCTCGCCGCGCAGCAGGATCCGCTCCCGCCGGCCCCGGGCTTCCGGTACCGGGATCACCGACACCAGCGCCTGGGTGTACGGGTGCAGCGGCGCCCGGATGACGTCGTCCGCGGCGCCGATCTCCACGATCCGCCCGAGATAGACCACGGCCACCCGGTCGGCGATGACCCAGGCCAGCGACAGGTCGTGGGTGACGAACAGGATGGAGACCCCCCGGGTGTCCCGCAGGTCAAGCATCAGCCGCAGGATGCCCGCGCGCAGCGACACGTCGAGCATGGAGACCGGCTCGTCGGCGATCAGCAGTTTCGGCTCGAGCACCATGGCCCCGGCGATCACCAGCCGCTGCCGCTCCCCGCCGGACAGCTGGTGCGGGTACCTGCGCGCGATCGCCGCGGCCGGGTGCAGGCCCACCAGTTCCAGCATGGCCAGCACCCTGTCCCGCCGTGCGGGCCTCGGACCGCCGAGCCGGTGCACCAGCAGCGACTCCGCCACGGTGTCGAACGCGGTCAGCCGCGGGTCGAGCGACTCGAACGGGTCCTGGAAGACGACCTGGATGTCGCGGCGCAGCCGGCGCAGCGCCTGGCCGCGGGCGTCTCCCGCGCTGCCGCCCTGGAACAGCACCCGGCCGCCGGCGAGCGGCTCCAGGCGGGCGACCGCACGGACGATCGAGGTCTTGCCGCAGCCGGACTCCCCGACCAGCGCCAGGATCTCGCCGGTGCCGAGGGAGAAGCTGACCCCGTCCACGGCGCGGATGTGGCGGCCGGCCCTGGGGCCGCGCTTGGCCCGGTAGCTGACGGCAAGGTCCGCCACGGCCAGCAGCGGCGGAGCCGGGACGGCCGCCACGGCGCCGCTCACGGCCCGCCCCGCAGCACCAGTGCAGAACGATGGCAGGCCGCCTGGTGTGCCGGCCCGACGGGCTCAAGGGCGGGGGACTCGGCCCTGCACCGGTCGACCGCGATCGTGCACCGGTCGGCGAACCGGCATCCGGCCGGGGCCGCCAGCAGGTCCGGGGGGTGACCGGGGATCGCCTCGACGAAGGTCCGTGCCCGGCGCAGGTTGGGAAAGGCATGCCGCAGCCGCGCGGTGTAGGGGTGGGCCGGCCCGGGCCCGGCCCCTTCGGGGGCGAATATCGCCGCGGTGGGGCCCGTTTCGACGATCTTCCCCGCGTACATCACGTTGACCGAGTCGCACACCTCGGCGATCACCGAGAGGTCGTGTGAGATCAGGATCATCGACAGTTCCAGCCGGTCGCTGAGGCCACGCAGCAGGTCGAGGATCTGCGCCTGGGTCATGACGTCCAGGGCGGTGACCGGCTCGTCGGCGACGATCAGCCGGGGACGGCACGCGAGCGCCATCGCGATCAGCACCCGCTGCCGCATCCCGCCGGACAGCTCGTGCGGGTAGCTGCGGTACCGGCTTGGGTCGATGCCCACGCCGTCCAGCAGTTCGGCGGCCCGCTCCTTCGCTTGCGCCGCGGTGGTCTTCGGCTCGTGGCAGCGGATCGGCTCGGCGATCTGTTCGCCGATCGTGTGCACCGGGTTGAGCGAGTTCATCGCGCCCTGGAAGACGATGGCGATCTGCTGCCAGCGCACCGACCTCAGCTCCTGGTGGGTCATCGCCAGGACGTCGCGACCGCCGAAGGTGATCGAGCCGCCGGACACCGCCGCCTCGCGGGCGAGCAGCCTGGGTATCGCCAGCGCCAGGGTCGTCTTGCCGCACCCGGACTCGCCCGCCAGGCCGAGCACCTGGCCGGTGTCCACGGCCAGGCTCGCGCCGTCCACGGCGACGACCGGGCCCCGCGGCGTCGTGTAGGTGACCCGCAGGTCGGTGACCTCCAGCAGGCTCATCGCGAGCCCCGCAGCCGGGGGTTCAGCGCCTGGTCGATGGCGTGCCCGGTGAGCGTGAACGCCAGCACCACCACGACGATGCCGACACCCGGCGGCACGAAAAACCACCAGGCGCCGCGCCCGATGGCGCCGGAGCCGAAGGCAAAGTGCAGCATCGTCCCCCAGGACACCTGGACCGGGTCGCCCAGGCCGAGGAACGCCAGCGTCGCCTCGGCAAGGATCGCGCCGCCGATCACCAGCACCGTGTTCGCGAAGATCAGCGGCATCACGTTCGGCAGGATGTGCACCCGCAGGATGCGCAGGTCCGACGCGCCCAGCGAGCGGACCCGGGTCACGAACTGCCGCTCACGCAGCGACAGCGTCTGGGCCCGGACGATCCGCGCGGTCGTCGGCCAGCCGGTGAGCCCGATCACCACGATGATGATCACCAGGCTTTGCCCGAAGAAGGCCGCCAGCGCGATCACCAGCGGAAGCTGCGGCAGGACCAGGAAGAAATCGGTGATCCGCATCAGCACCGTGTCGGCCCAGCAGCCGTAATACCCGGCGGCCGTCCCGATCGCCGACCCCAGCACCATGGAGATCGCGGTCGCGGCCAGCCCGACCACGAGCGATACGTGAGCGGCGGACAAGAACTCCCGGAACAGGTCGCGGCCCAGCTCGTCGGTGCCGAGCCAGTGCCGGGCCGACGGCGGCTGCAATACCCCGGCGGCGCTGTTGCTGACCGCCGCCGCGTTGAACGGGAACAGCAGCGGCCCAGCCACCGCGATCAGCACGACCAGGGCGAACAGGACCAGGCCGACCCGGCCCATCGGGTCGGCGGTGAGGGCGCCCCACACGCGGCGGACCCCGGTCTCGGGCCGCGCACCGGGGACCGGCGCCTCGCCGAGGGGTTCGGCGGGGACCGCGCCGCCGAGCCCCGCCGTAACGCCGGGCCGGACCACTACGCCTCCCGCACCCGCGGGTCGAGCACCTGGTACAGCAGGTCGCTGGCGAAGTTGACGAGCAGGACGACCACCGCGAAGACCAGGAACGCCGCCTCGATGACCGGGTAGTCCCGGTTGAGCACAGAGTTGTACACCAGCAGCCCCATGCCCGGCCAGGAGAACACCGTCTCGACCTCGATCGCGCCGCCCACCACAAGGCTGATCAGCAGCGCCGAGGCCGTCACCACCGGCAGCAGCGCGTTGCGAACCGCGTGCCGCCACAGGATCCGGCGCGGGAGCAGGCCCTTGGCCGTGGCGGTGACCATGAAGTCCTCGGCCAGTACTTCGATGACCGAGGCGCGGGCCACCAGGACGAACTGAGCGATGTTGACGATGACCAGGGTCAGCGTGGGCAGGAACAGGTGCGCGCCGATGTCCTCGAGGCGCTGGAGCCCGGAGGTATAGACGGCGTTCGGGGTTTGCATGCCGAAGATCGGGAACGCGTGCAGCCACACGCCAAGCAGAAAGGTGAGGATCAGCCCGGTCCAGAAGGTGGGCAGCGACCAGCCGATGACCGAGGTGGTGACCGTGGCAGAGTCCCACCCGGTGCCACGCCGGTTGGCCACCACCACCCCGATCAGGACGCCGAGCACGATGGTAAGCACGGTCGCCGCCGTCAGCAGCACGATGGTGTTGCCGAGGTACTGGCCCAGGAGCTGGCTGACCGGCTCGCGGTAGGTGTAGGAGATCCCGAGCTGGCCGTGCAGCAGGTCCTTCAGGTAGATGACGTACTGGACGGGCGGCGGGTGGTTCAGCCCGTATACCCGGGTGATGTCGGCCACCGCCTGCGGGGTCAGGTGCCCCGACCTGGCCAGCAGCCGGACCGGGTTGCCCGGCAGCACGTGGAACAGGACGAAGTTGAACGTGATGACGAAATAGAGCGTCACCGCCAGCCAGACCGTCTTGCGGGCGAGGTAGCGGAGCCGGGACACGTCGCGCTGGCCCGCCGCCTAGACGGGCCGCACCTTCAGGTAGTTGTCGCGGGTGAAGTTGAGGATCATCCCGCCGGTCACCGGCGTCCAGCCCGTCCAGGTGTCCGTCCGGTATCCCTGCAGCTTGGCCTGGTACCACATGATGATGTAGGCGGCGGCATCGTAGTAGTACTGCTGCGCCTCACGCACGAGCGCGAGCCTGCGGGCGTGGTCGATCACGGTTGCCTGCTCGTTGTACAGCTGGTCGTAGTGCCGGTCGCAATAGTAGACGTCGTTGTTGGAGCCGATCTGGTTGCACAGCGGCACGCCCAGCATGTAGTCGGGGTCATAAACCCCGGAGTCCCAGCCCCAGACGAAGATGTCCCAGTTCGGCGCCTTGGCGTTGTAGACGGTCGAGCCGAGCGAGTTGGCGTCGAGCGTGGTCAGGGTCAGCTCGATGCCGACCTTGGCGCAGGCGTCGCGGAACAGTTGCGCCGCGGCGACGTCGACGGAGGTGGACTGGATCGCGATCAGCCGGAAGCTGAGCGGCTTGCCGTCCTTGGACGTGCGCACCGTGCTGCCGTTTTTCAGCGTGTAACCGGCCGCGTCGAGCAGCGCCCTGGCCTTCGCCGGGTTGGCGTTGAACTGCTTGCCCGGGGGGATGTCGAGGTGCCATTCGCCGAACCCGGCGGGCAGGATCACGCTGCCAGGCAGCCCGTGCCCGGCCAGCGCGATGTCCACCAACTGCTTGCGGTCGACCGCGTAGCTGAGGGCGAGCCGGATCGTCCGGTCCTTGAGCAACGGGTTCCCGCCGGAGTTCGGGTTCTCCGAGACGTTGATCCCGATGTGGTGGAACGAGAACGACTGCATCGAGACGGCCTTGATGTTCTGCGCCCCGGCCAGGCCGTCCCAGATCGTCGGCGGGATCTCGGGGCAGATGTCGAGCGCGCCGGTGCGCAGGCTCTGGGTCATCACGTCCTCGTTCTGGAACAGAATCCAGGTGACCTTCTGCGCCGCCGGCCGGGTCCCCCACCAGCCGTCGTTGCGGGCGATCTCGATCGACTGGCCTTTCTTCCAGTTCACGAACTTGTACGGGCCGGTGCCGACCGGCGCGGAGTTGGGGAAGCGCTGGATCTGCGACGCCGACATGCTCTGCCAGATGTGCTGTGGGATGATCGGGACCGCGAGGCCGGGGTTGAAGGCCTGAGGCCGGGAGAAACGCAATACGAGCGTGGCCGGGTCGGGTGCCTCGGCGGCGGTCAGGTCGGTCACCCACTGGGCGTACTGGCTGACCTGTTTGGTTTTGATCAGATCGAAGGTGAACTTGGCGTCGGCGGAGCTGAACGGCCGGCCGTCGTGCCACTTCGCCGACCGCAGCTTGTAGGTGATGGACGTGCCGTCCGGGCTGTAGGACCAGGACGTGGCCAGGCCCGGCTCGGGCTTGAGCTGCAGGTCGTACTGGATGAGGTTGTCGTAGACCAGCTGGAGGACCTCGACGGCCTGGGTGCTGTAGGTCGTCAGCGGGTTCATGGTGTCCGGCTCGATGGCCCAGCCCACCCGGATCGTGCTGGCCTTCGCGCTGGTGGCAACGGCGGCGCAGGCGTCAAGCGCGGCGGCGGCGCCCGGGACGGCGACGGCGAGCAGCCCGGCTCGCTTCAAGAACTCGCGGCGGTTGGTTTCGGCGGGCATCCGGCGGGTCTCCCCTCTGCGGCAACACAGGCCACCGGAGTGCATACAGAGTATGGACAGCATGCAGGGAGCCGTCGGCGCTGTCAAGGCCCGGACAAACCTCCGTCAGCCTGCACGTCAGCCGCGGGAGCGGGCGTGGGCCGTTGAACATGCAGAGTATGCAAGGTACGGTCTGACCAGCCCGGGCCGGCCACGCTGGTGTCAGGGGGAGTGAGTGGACGTGTCGTTTGAGCACCGGTATCGGTCGTGGGCGTGGCGGTCTGGGGAGCTGTTCGGTGAGGCGGGCCGGTATATCCCGGGGGGGCCGGGCAGCAGCGCCGGGACTGCGGGTGGCCGGCTGTGATGGTGGTTGATCTGGGCGGCCCCCGCCCGCAACGCGGCGGCCGGGGGCGGGCGCCGGGGGCGCGTGCCGGGGCCGGGCTGTTGTATGAGCGGGTGATCGCGTACGTGGAGGGGCTGGTGGCCGAGCGCGGGCTGGGTCCCGGGGATGTGCTGCCGCCGTACGCGGAGCTGGCGGAGGTGACCGGGGTCAGCTTGATCACCGTCCGGCGGGCGTTCGATGAGCTGGAACGCGCCGGGACGGTGCGCCGGCACCAGGGGCTGGGGACGTTTGTGGCCCGGCCGCGGATCGTGGCCGAGCCGGCCCGGGCGGGCAGCCTGCTCGCCACCTTGGCCGGCGGTGGGCCGGGGCACGGCGCCGGGCGGCTGGAGACCCGGGTGCTGGCGGTGCGCCGCGGCCTGCCCTCCCCGCCGCTGGCCCGGGCGCTGCAGGCACGCCCCGGCGCGCCGGTCTGGCAGCTGCGGCGGCTGCGCCTGATCGACGGGGCGCCCGCGGTCCTGGAAACCTCGATCATCCCCACCGGGCTGGCCCCCGGCCTGGACCGCCTGGTCCGGGGCCTGGCGGGCTCGCTGTATGACCTGCTCGCCCGCGAGTACGGGCTGGAAGACGGGTATGAGGAGCAGTACCTGGAGGTGATCACGCCGGCCGCGGCGCAGCGGCGGCTGCTGGGCCTCCCGCCGCGGGCGCAGGTGGCCCGGATCCGCGGGCTCAGCCTGGACAAGGCCGGCACCCCGTTCGACTGCTTCGAGCAGCTCTACCCCGCGGCCGGGTTCGCGTTCGCCATCTCCGGCAGCACCACCCGGCACCTGTTCCCCACCCCCGGCGCCCAGGACTGGGACCTGCGGCCCCTGCCCGGCGCGCCCGCCCCGGCCGGGCCGTCCCGGCGGGCGCGCAAATCAAGCAGCGTGCGCCGACGTCTGGCCTAGCCTGCCGCATGACACGGCCGGCCAACGCTGGGACAATCGCGGGATGAGTCCGCGAAGCCGTGGCCGCCCGCCCGGGCGTGGCCGGCGTCAGCAGCCCAGGCGGCCAGGCCCGCGCCGAGGCGAAGCTACGGTCTGCCGGGATGAGGCGGCGAAGGGACTTTGCGTCTGCCGTCTGCCGGTCACGCGTCGGGGAGCGTAAGGACGAACCCGGGATAGGCGGAGGACATCCAGTCGTTGGTCGCGGTGGTTGGCATGGTGGCGAGGTCTGGCATCTCGAACACCTGGCTCCGCTCGCCGTGCTCAGCCATCTGCATGAACTGAGCAGCGACCTGGAGCTGGGCCTCACCCCACCGGCGCAGGGCATCATCAACGGCCGGGGCGTCGGCGAGGGCGTCTGCCAATGAGGTGGCATTGGCTACCGCCTTGAGCACGCCGCTACCGGTGAACGGGGGGAACACCGCACCGGCGTCGCCGACCAGGCACAGGCGATCGCGGACATAGCTGCAGGGGACAACGGAGTAAATGGCGCTGATCGCCGAGTTACTGCTCTGTTGTACCAGCTCGAAGAGCAACGGGGGCAACAGGCCCGCCAGGCGGGACTCAAAGCCCGCCTTGACCTGCGGGTGCACCTTCCCGAACGGTACGGAGCTGGACTGCTGCTGCTCTTGATCATCGACCAGCACTGAGGACAGGGCGCCCTCCGGAACCTGGAGGTAGTAGCCCCACGCGAGAAGGCGTTTTCCCGGTTCGGTGCTCTGCCCGGATCCGGGGATGTAGTACATGACCCCGTGCCCTCCCTGGTATCCGACTCGCAGCAGATCGCAGCCGTCGAGGGGATCGGCGCGCAGGTCGCTCTCGTGCAGGAGCCCGCGCCACGTCACCATTCCCCGGTAGCGCAGCGCGGCGTCGGGGTCAATGAGCCTGCGTCCGATCGAGCGATACCCGTCGGCGCAGACGACCAGGTCAAAGTCCAAGGAGCCGGCCGGGCCAAGATGCAACGTCGTGCCGTGCGGCCTGGCTTCGATCAGCTCGACGGCCGAGCCACCGCGGTACAGCTCGTCAGGGACGCCCCGCCGAAGCCACTGGTACAGATGGGCCCAGTTGACCAGCGTGGGGCGCAGCTGGATGTCGCCCCCGATGTCGCCCAGCCATCGCGGCTGGCCGGTCCCGGATCTACGGGTGACATACCGCACGCAGTCGGCCCGGAAGGAGGGGAGGGCACCATCGATCAGACCGCGCGCCATCATGTCCTGCCACACGGTCGTCGGCGTACCGATCCCGGCACCCCGGCTGACCAGGTCGGACCCGGACCGCTCGAAGACGATTACGTCGTGGCCGGCCCGATGCAGCAGCGCCGCTGTCGCGCAGCCGGCGATCGATCCCCCGATAATGCCGACTCTCATGCCTGCCGCCCCTCAAAACCCCTTCGGAGCGCCACCCCGGGAGGTGATGGTAATCCGTCAGTTTAGCGGCGTCCACAGCCGGCATCGGCCTCCGAGCAACGGGGCAAACGTTGCCGGTCGCGGCACCAGATGCGCGAGCAGAGACCGTTCCTGCGAGCGGCGCGAAGCCAAGACGCTGACGGTAGATGGCGCCTGGTCATTGGCCTGCCGCCGAATCAGCGCCAAAGCTAATGATTAGCCCGCCTTACAGCCGAGACAATCTTTCTTTGATAGTTGTATTGGCATTGTAGAGTCTTTGGTTCGGCCCACCTGGGCGCCGGGCAGGAGTTCGGCGGCGCCGGGAACGAACCGCCGCGTACTCTGGGCTGGTGAAGGCGGGAGCAGCCCTTGTGCTCACCGCGGATGCCCGTGCAGCGGCCAGGCGGGCGGTGGCCGAGGCGCGGGCGCCGCTGGGGGGCCTGCCTCCCTCGCTGGCGGTGCTGTTCGCCTCCGCTCACTTCCTCGGCTCGGCGGAGGACCTCGTCGCGGCGGTGGCGGAGCAGGCCGGCCCGGTGCCGCTCATCGGCTGCGTGGCGGAGGCGGTGGCCGGCGGCGCCCGCGAGGTCGAGTCGGACCCGGCGGTCTCGCTCTGGCTCGCGGCGGACCTCGGCCCCGTCGAGACGTACGCCATGGAGTTCGTCCGGACGCCCAGCGGGGGTGCGTTCGGCGGCTACCGGTTCGGGCCGGGACCGGGCGGCGTTCACCTGATGCTCTGCGATCCGTTCACGTTCCCAGTCGGCGACCTGCTGGCCCATCTCAACGAACACGTCCCCGGCACCATGGTGATGGGCGGGATGGCGAGCGGGGGGCTGCGGCTCAGCCAGAGCCGGCTGTTTCTCGACGGCCGGGTGCTGTCCGAGGGCGCCGTGGGCGCTCACCTGCCGCAGGCCGAGATCCATCCGCTGGTGGCGCAGGGTTGCCGCCCGGTCGGTAACCCCTACACCACCACCAGGGCCGAAGGGAACGTGATCTTCGAACTCGGCGGGCGCTCCCCGGTGGTGCGGCTGCAGGAACTGGCCGCCACGCTGCCTGCCCGGGACCGGGACCTGCTGGTTCAGGGGTTGCAGGTCGGGCTGGTCATCAACGAGTACCAGGCCGAGTCACGCCGGGGGGACTTCCTGATCCGCAGCGTCGTGGGCGCGGACCCCGAGTCGGGGGCCATCGCCGTGGGCGAGGAGATAGAGGTTGGCCAGACCGTGCAGTTCCACGTCCGGGACGCCGAATCAGCCGACGAGGATCTCCAGCGCACCCTGGCGCAGGAATCCACCGTCCTTTCCGGGCGCGGGGCGGCCGGTGCGCTGCTGTTCACCTGCAACGGCCGTGGGTCGCGGCTGTTCCCCGGGCCCGACCACGACGCCGGGCTGATCGCGAAGGTGCTGGGCAACATCCCCGTCGCCGGGTTCTTCTGCGCCGGGGAACTCGGGCCCGTCGGCGGGCAGAATTTCCTGCACGCCTTCACCGCGTCAATCGCGCTGTTCCCCGGGGCGGCCCCGGACCGCCGGTGAGGCCGACAGGCTCCGCTGCCCGCGGTTAGCTCCGGTCAGCCTATGGTCACCCCGCAGGGCAACCCGCGCGTGCCCGCCGTGCCGGGTGTCCCGCGCGCCCAGGCGCCGCGGTACGCGTAGCGTGGAGGGCTTCAGCGATTGAGACGAGTGACGTCATGGCCGAAATCGCGCACGTCGTGGTGCTGATGCTGGAGAACCGGTCGTATGACCACCTGCTCGGTTACGTGCCGCATCCCGATCCGTCGGCCGACGGGCTGCTTGGCGGGACGTTCACCAACCCGGGGTGGGGGCGCGGCCCGGCGGTGGCGGCGTCGCCGGACGCCAAGCAGGTGCTGCCGGTCGGCCCGGACCACTCCCACGACGCGGTGATGCAGCAGCTGGCGCTGCGCCGCGGCACGCCCCGTAACCGGGGGTTCGTCCGCAGCTACGAACGCAAGGGGCGGGGCCTGGGCGCGCCGGCGTATGGCGGGCTGCTCGCCACGCCGGTGAACCTGGCCCGGAACCTGTTCGCGCACCCCGGGCCGGCCGTGACGGGCCGCGGCCCGCTGGTCATGGCGAGCCAGCCGCCCGGGGCGGTGCCGGTGCTCGCCACGCTGGCGCGCGAGTTCGCGGTGTGCTCGCGCTGGTTCTGCTCGGTGCCGGGCGAGACGTGGCCGAACCGGAACTTCGCGCACGCGGCCACCTCCGACGGGCTGACCCAGATAGAGATCCGCCCCTACACCAACCGGACGATCTTCGAGTTGCTCGAAGACCACCAGGCGGACTGGCGGATCTACTACGACGACACCCCTCAGGTCTGGGCGTTCCCCGCGCTCTGGGACACCCCGGAGCGGCACGCGAAGTGGTTCCCGCTGGACACCTTCACCAGCCACGTCGCCGCGGGAGACCTGGCGGCCTACACGTTCATCGAGCCCAACCACCGCCCGGCGCTGCACACCCTCGACCACGCGCCGCTGGTCGGCGCCCCCGGCCTGAGCAACAGCCAGCATCCGGAGAACAACCTCGTCAGCAACGCCGCCTACGACACCTTCACCCCGACCGGCGAGTCGGACTTCACCCGGGCCGAGCGCCTGATCGCCACCGTCTACGAGGCGCTGCGCGCCAGCCCCGGCCTGTTCGGCAAGACCCTGCTGCTGGTCACCTACGACGAGCACGGCGGTCTTTACGATCATGTCCCGCCGCCCACGGGCGTGCCCAGCCCCGGGGGTCCCATCAGCGGGGCCGGGCGGGTGCAGCGGTTCCTGCTGTACCGCAAGTGCGCCGCGTTCGGCTTCACCATGCTCGGCCCCCGGGTCCCGGCGGTGGTCATCTCGCCCCGGATCAGTGCGGGCACCGTGGACGCCCAGACGCACGACCACGCCAGCATCCCGGCGACGCTGCGGGCCCTGTTCGCCCCCGGCGCGCGGCCGCTGACCGAGCGGGACAAGTGGGCGGCGCCGTTCCACGGACTGTGCACGTTGCCCGAAGCCAGGACCGACCTGCCCGACCTGTCCGCGCACGCCGCCGGGCTCACCTCCGCGATCAGCGCGCCGCGCGCCGTGGCGGCCGCCGCTGAGACCGGGCCCGCGGCCGTGCCCGCCTACTACGAAGCGTTCCTCGCCCAGGCCGCGCAGGTCGAGCAGCACCTGGCCGCCGTCGGCGAGCCGGAACTGGCCACCCCGGTCACCGGCCCGGCGGCCTTCCGGGGCACGCAGATCACCCGGGCCTTCGCGGCCGCGGCCGACCGTCACCGTGGCGCGCACTGAGCGGCTGGCCCGGCAGAACAGAGCGCAGCCAGGTTGCCCCCTGGCATCAGCGGGGGCGTAGTGCGGTACTTTGCCGTGGTGAACGGCAGCGATGAGGCGCTGGCGGGCCGGCCACGCAGCGGGGCCTGGTTCGCCGCCGAGGGCCGGGCCGGGATGATCTATCGGTCGTGGCTGCGGTCCGAGGGGATCACCCCCGAGGTGTTCGATGGCCGGCCGGTCATCGGCGTCGCGAACAGCTGGTCCGAGCTCACCCCCTGCAACGCGCACCTGCGCTCGGTGGCGGATGCGGTCAAGCGCGGCGTCTGGCAGGCGGGCGGGTTCCCGCTGGAGTTCCCGACCATGTCGCTCGGCGAGACCCTGATGCGGCCCACCGCGATGCTGTTCCGCAACCTCATGGCCATGGAGGTCGAGGAACTGCTGCGGGCCAACCCGCTGGACGGCGTGGTGCTGCTGTCCGGCTGCGACAAGACCACCCCGGCGATGCTGATGGCCGCGGCGAGCGCCGACCTCCCGGCGATCATGGTCACCGGCGGCCCGATGCTGAACGGCAAGTTCCGGGGCGCCGATGTCGGTTCCGGCACCCACGTGTGGCGGTTCGAGGCCGAGCTCGTCGCTGGGCGGATGACCCAGGAGGAGTGCGTCGCCGCGGAGAGCGGCATGGCCCGGTCGTGCGGCCACTGCATGACGATGGGCACCGCCTCCACGATGGCGTGCCTGGCCGAGGCACTGGGCATGCAACTGCCCGGGTCCGCGGCGTGGCCGGCCGCCGATTCGCGCCGCTACGTCACGGCCCAGACCGCGGGCCAGCGCATCGTCCAGCTGGTCCGCGAGGACCTGCGCCCGTCGCAAATCATGACGCGGCAGGCGTTCGAGAACGCGATCCGCGTCAACGCGGCGATCGGCGGGTCCACCAACGCGGTCATCCACCTGCTCGCCATCGCCGGGCGGCTTGGCGTCCCGCTCCGCCTCGACGACTTCGACGAGCTCGCCAGGCCGGTGCCGACGCTGGTCAACCTGATGCCCTCCGGGCGCTACCTGATGGAGGACTTCTGTTACGCGGGCGGGCTCCCGGCGGTCATGCGGGAACTGCAAGATTTTTTGCATAACGATCACGTCGGGGTAACCGGGCGCACCCTCGCCGAGACCGTGGCAGGCGCCGAATGCTGGAACAGGGACGTCATCGCCGGCCTGGATGCCCCTCTTCAGCCGCCGGGCAGCGGGACGGCGGTGCTGCGCGGCAACCTGTGCCCCGGCGGCGCGGTGATCAAGCAGTCGGCGGCATCCCCGCAGTTGCTCAAGCACCGGGGCCAGGCCCTGGTGTTCGACTCGATCGAGGAGTACCACGAGGCCGCCGGCCGGGAGGATCTCCCGGTGGACGCGGCCACCGTTCTGGTCGTCCGCGGGGCCGGCCCGAAGGGGTACCCCGGCATGCCGGAGATCGGGAACTTCGTGCTCCCGCGCAAGCTCCTGGAACGCGGCGTCAGCGACATGGTACGCATCTCCGACGCACGGATGAGCGGCACCGGGTTCGGCACCGTGGTGCTGCATGTCGCACCGGAGTCCGCGGTGGGCGGGCCGCTGGCGTTCGTCCGCAGCGGCGACTGGATCGAGCTCGACACGCCCGGCCGGACGCTCACGCTGGAGGTGAGCGACGGCGAGCTTGACCGCCGCCGGGCCGGATGGGCACCCGCCCGGCCCCCGTGGGCCCGGGGCTACGCCCGGCTGTACACCGAGCACGTCCTGCAGGCGGATCAAGGCGCTGACCTGGACTTCCTGGTCGGGGCGAGCGGCGCCCAGGTGCCGCGGCAGAACCACTAGCCGCGGCCCTCGCGGGCGGGGGGAAGCGCCTCCGGGAGGGCAGAGAAAGCGCCCGCCGCGAGGCTGAGGGGGCAGCGCCCCGCGCGGCGGAGGGGAAGGAGAGGCAGATGGCGCTGTGGCAGTTGGACGTTGGCGGCGAGCGCAGGCTTGCCCGCGGCCCGGCCGGCGAGGGCCCTCAGGAACTCCTGGAAGCCTCGCTCACCATCGACGCGCTGCTCGCCGTCCCGGATGCGCTCGCCGCCGAGCTGGGCGGGCCCTCGGCGGGGCCCGTTCCCGCGGGCGCGCGCGTCGTCGCGCCCATCGCCGGCCAGGAGGTCTGGGCCGCCGGGGTGACCTACACCCGCAGCCGCGACGCCCGCGTGCACGAGTCCGCGACACCGGACCTGTACGAACGGGTCTACGCGGCCGAACGGCCGGAACTGTTCCTCAAGGCAGCACCCGGCCGGGTGCGGGGGCCCGGAGAGCCGGTCGGGATCCGCGCCGATTCCGGGTGGGACGTGCCAGAACCGGAGCTTGCCGTTGTCGCCGACTCCGCCGGTCACATCGTCGGGTACCTGAACGGCAACGACGTGTCCTCGCGGAGCATCGAGGGGGAGAACCCGCTGTACCTGCCCCAGGCCAAGGTCTACACCGGCAGCTGCGCCCTCGGGCCGTGCCTGGCCACGCCTGCGGAGGTCCCCGCCCTGGCGTCGCTGGAGATCAGCCTGCGGGTGGTCCGGGACGGCGCCGACGTGGTCCGCGACACGGTCAAGGTGGCCGACCTGCACCGCAGCCCCGACGACCTGGTGCGGTGGCTGTTCCGTGCGCTCGACTTCCCGGTGGGCGTGGTGCTGCTGACCGGGACCGCGATCGTCCCGCCGCCCGACTTCACCCTGCGCACCGGGGACGAGGTGATCATCGCGACGACCGGCCTGGGGGAGCTGCGTAACGTGGTGGAAGCCGTCGGACCGCCGGCGGAAGGCGGATGACGTGCGGGCGGTGCGCTGGCACGCGCGCGGCGACGTGCGGGTCGAAGAGGTGCCGCCGCCCCCGCCGCCGGGGCCCGGCGAGGTCCAGCTCCGGGTGCGGTGGTGCGGCATCTGCGGCACCGACCTTGAGGAGTGGCAGAGCGGGCCGCTGTTCATCCCGGTCGCCGCGCCGCACCCGGTGACCGGGGCGAAAGCGCCCCTGGTGCTCGGGCACGAGTTCGCCGGCGTGGTCACGGCGGCCGGCGAGGGCGTCGCCGAGCCGGCGCCCGGCCAGCGGGTCGCCGTCGACACGATCGTCTACTGCGGCACCTGCCGCTGGTGCCGGCGCGGCGAAGTGATCCGGTGCCCGTCGCTGGGGGCACTCGGCCTGCACGCCGACGGCGGGCTCGCGGAACTGTGCAACGCGCCCGCGCGCATGTGCCTGCCCGTGCCGGACTCCGTCGCCGACGACGAGGCGGCGCTGGCGGAGCCGCTCGCCGTGGCGGTGCGCGCGCTGCGCCGCGGTGGGCTGCGGCCCGGCGAGCGGGTCGCGGTCGTGGGCCTGGGCGCCGTCGGGCTGATGGCACTGCAGGCGGCGATCGCGTTCGGGGCGGAGAGCGTGGCGGTGATCGAGCCCCTGCCCGAGCGCCGGGCCCTGGGCATGCGCCTCGGCGCCGACCGCCACGTGCCGGCCGGCGAGGCCGCCGCGGTGGCGGCCGACGTCGCCGTCGAATGCGCGGGCACCCCGGCGGCCGTCGAGACCGCGATCCGGGCGCTGCGGGCCGGCGGGCGGGCCGTCGTGCTCGGCATCGCCACCCGGCCGGCGACGGTGCCCCCGCTGGACCTCGTCGTCGGCGAGAAGTCCATCATCGGATCGCTCTCACACGTCTGGGACGAGGACTTCCGCATCGCGCTCGGGCTGCTGGGCCGAGGTGCCGTCCAGGCCCTGCCGCTCATCAGCGACCGGATCCCGCTCAGCGCCGCGGTGACCGGCGGCCTCGCGCTGTTGCGGGACGAGCCCGGTAAGCACGTGAAGATACTGGTCCAGCCGGAGGAGCCACGATGAGTACAGATCGCAGCGCGCTGCCCGGCCTCGCCGAAGGGCGGCTGTCCTCGGCCGCGGTGTCGGACATACTCGACGACCTCGGCCACCGTGACCACGTCCTCGACCCCGCCATCCGCCCGCTCGGCGACGGCGCGGTGATCGCTGGCTGGGCGAACCCTTTCCTGGTCACCGAGGTGGACGAGATCCCGGCCGAGCCGTACACCGGCGAGATCGCCGCGCTGGACGACATCGCGGCCGATGACGTGGTCCTGATCGGCGCGGGCGGCTCGGCCCGGGCCGCCTGCTGGGGTGAACTGTTCTCCACCGCGGCGCGCGCCCGGGGCGCACGCGGCACCCTGATCGACGGGTACTGCCGCGACGCTCAGGTGATCGCCGCCCTCGGCTACCCGGTGTGGTGCCGCGGGATGCTGCCGCTGGACGTCAAGGGCCGGCTCGCGGTGACGGCATGGCGGCGGCCGGCCGTGGTCGGCGGCCTGCCCGTCCAGCCCGGGGACCTGGTGATCGCCGACGCCGACGGCGTGGTCGTCGTCCCCGCCGGGCTCGCCGGCGAGACGGTGGGCCGCGCGCTGGAGAAGGTGGCCAAGGAAAACAGCGTCCGGGACGCGCTGGTGGCGGGGAGCACCCTGCGCAGCGCCTACGACCGGTTCGGCGTCCTGTGAGCGGCCGCTCGCGCGAAAGGAGCCGGGATGCCCACCAGCCCGCGGCCTGACGTCGTCCTCGACGCCCGCGCCGCCCTCGGCGAGGGGCCGGTGTGGGATGCGGAGCAGCGGCGGCTGGTGTGGCTGGACATCCTGCCCGGGCTCGTACACCGGTTCGACCCGGCCACCGGCGGCGACGACGTCTTCCGGGCGGGCAAGCCGGTCGGCTCGGCCGGGCTGCGCCGCGGCGGCGGTCTCGTCCTCGCCGTCGAGGACGGCTTCGCGCTGCTCGACCCCGCGTGGCAGCGGCTCGATCAGGTCGCGGTCATCGCGCACCCCGGGCCGCCGGCCCGGTTCAACGATGGCAAGTGCGATCCGGCCGGCCGGTTCCTGGCCGGCACCATGGCCTACGACCAGACCCCGGGGGCCGGCTCCGTGCACCGGCTGGGCCAGGACCTCACGGTCACGAGGCTCCTGGACGGCGTGACGATCTCGAACGGGCTGGCCTGGACCGCCGACGGGGCCACCTTGTACTACATCGACTCGCCCACGCAGGGCGTGGACGCCTTCGGCTACGACGCTGAGACCGGCCGGCTGGGGAACCGCAGGCGCGTGGTGGACATCCCGGCCGCCGCCGGGCTGCCGGACGGCATGACGCTCGATACCGATGGCTGCCTATGGGTCGCGCTGTACGGCGGGTCGGCGGTGCACCGTTACACACCGGACGGCCGTCTCGACACCGTGCTGTCCTTCCCGGCCAGCAACATCACCTGCCCGGCCTTCGGCGGCCCGGGGCTCGGCGTGCTCTATGTGACCAGCGCGCGCGACGGCCTGTCCGAGCGGCAGCTGGCGGCTCAGCCGCACGCTGGCGCGCTCTTCGCCGCCGAGGTCGGTGCGCGCGGGCTGCCCACGCCCAGGTTCGCTGGCTGAGCGGCCGACCTATAGCCAGACCGGAACCCAGGGGTTGCGGGCGCCGGTCGATGGATCTGCCGTCCGGCGCGCTGGACCTGGCTAGGCCTCGATCTGGGCTAACTGGGCATTTCCGCGACGCCCTGTGCTACCGCGCATGGCGCGCACAGCGCTACCTCCATGCCGCCGCCCTGATCGGCGGGGAGCCTGCGGGTGATGACCGCGCGGTGGTCACATACTCCGACATCATCGGGGTGCGCGAAGGCGCACGGGCATTCACAGTCACGATGCTGCCAGACGACCGCGACACGCCAGGTTTCCATCACTGCCCGGATAGCGGGGTCGCTGGTGAGCTTGTGGAACGCCTCGGAGGTCGCCGAGGCGGTGCGTTCTGCCCACTCGGCCGCCACGGCTGTCGCGGCCCGCCAGGCGGCGGCGAGTTCCTGCAGCGGGCTGTCTCCGGTGGCGCTGCCCGGTCCATCGT
>Ga0207684_10001760_pt1 | contig 22889 bp, 18 predicted proteins | sample KBSK5501metaG_FD_184342 | JGI IMG/M metagenome (GOLD analysis project Ga0207684, IMG submission 184342) | Corn, switchgrass and miscanthus rhizosphere microbial communities from Kellogg Biological Station, Michigan, USA - KBS K5-50-1 metaG... | ecosystem: Host-associated > Plants > Roots >...
ACCAGCCGCCCGGCCGCACCGGCGGCCTCGCCGACAGCGGCCACCACGTCCTGCGCCAGGGCCTGCGGGCAGTGCACGATCACCTCGTCGTGCTGGAAGAAGACCAGGTGCGGAGTGGGGGCGGGCACGGAGTGGGGGCGGGCGCGGAGCGCGGGGGCGGGAAATGCAGAGCGCGGGGGCGGGAGATGCGGAGCGCGGGGGCGGGAAATGCGGAGCGCGGGGGCGGTTCCTCCAGGCAAATCGAGGACGGCAAGCCGCCGGCGGAGCTCAGCCAGGAACACGACGGCCCAGTCGGCGGCGCTGGCCTGCACCACGAAGTTGCGGGTGAACCGGCCGCGGGCGCGAACCGAACGCCCGGCCTGCGGCTCAGCGGAGTCCGGATCGTCGGGGTCGGCGGTGATGCTGCGCCAGGCCTCGGAGGGGGGCGGGCAGGTCCGGCCCAGCCGGGACCGGACGACCTTGCCCTCCTCCCCGGCCCGCGCGGCCGTCTCCACGTACCGCGCCGCGAGCGGGAACCGGTGCCGGAGCACCGCCAGGAGCTGCCTGGCCTCCCCGGCCGCCCCGCCGTACATGGCGGACAGCAGCGCGATCTTGGCCTTGCCCCGGTCCCCGCCGAACACGCCGGCGAGCGCCAGGTAGAGATCACCGGTACCGGCCGCCGCCGCAAGCGCCTCGTCGCCGGCCAGCGCGGCCAGCACCCGCGGTTCGAGCTGCGCGGCGTCGGCCACGACCAGGACCCAGCCGGGGTCGGCCACCACCGCCCGCCGCAGCACGCGGGGAATCTGCAGCGCGCCGCCGCCCCTGGTCGCCCACCGGCCGGACACGACCCCGCCGACCACGTATTCCGGGCGGAACCGGCCATCGGCCACCCACTCGTCCAGCCACGACCACCCGTGCGCGGCGTACAGCCGGGCGAGTTCCTTGTACTCGAGCAGCAGCGCGACGGCCGGGTGGTCCAGCTCACGCAGCACATGCGCCCGGGTGGAGGTCACCTTGACCCCGTCGGCCGCGAGCGCCCGGAGCACCTGCGCCGGGGAGTCGGGGTTCACCGGCCGGCCGCTGAGCGCGGCCGAGATCCGGGTGGTCAGGTCGGCCAGCCGCGCCGGGCGCAGCCCCGGCACCGGCCGGTCGCCGAGCAGGCCGGTCAGCAGCTCGGCGTGCACGTCGGCGCGCCACGGCAGCCCGTCGAAGCCCATCTCGGCCGCCGCCAGCCCGGCCGCCGACTCGGCCGCCGCGAGCAGCCCGAATCTGGCCGGGTGGTCGTCGGCCCCGATCCGGCGCACCTGGTCGGCGTGGACCGCGACCAGCGCATCAAGCGCCTCCTCGGGGCTGGGGAACACCGGGTCCGCGAACTCGAACAATGCCGCCTGGCCCGGCCCGGCGGACCGTCTCGCGGCCTCGGCGGGCCCCGCCGCCCCGCGCAGTGCTGGCCCCGGCCCCGCCGCCCCGCCCAGCGCTGGCCCCGGCCCCGCCGCCCCGCCCAAGCGCGCCCACGCCCCGGGCAGGGAGGCGGGCTCCCCCGGGCGCCCATCGCGGGCCAGCAGCAGGGTCTCGGTGAGCGCCACGTCATGGCAGCGCTCGACCCGCACCCCGGCCCGCAGCAGCGCCGGGTAGAGCTCGTCGCTGGCCGCCCAGACCCACCGGACGTCACCGGCCCGCTCGCGCGCCGCCACGACGGCCGCAAAATTGTCATGCCAAACGTTGCGTCCGTGGTCCCCCTCGTCCGCCGCGGAATCAGACAGCCAGCAACCCCCGTCCGGCCCGGCGACGACGGCAACCCGCACGGCTTTTGATTGTCCCGCCGGGCTCAGCCGGGGCTCATCGAGGTGCACACGCAGGCCTTGCCCTTCGGCGCCGGGGACTCCTGCGGCGTGATCGCGGTCATCCCCTGCTCATCCATGCCGGAGAGGGTACCGGTGCCCACCGACATCCCCGGGGCCCGCCGGCCCGCGCGCAACCAGCGGGCCCCGGCGCCAGCGGTCGCTGGACGCCGGGGCCCCGGGTGCCGGCCCTGCCGGCGGTGACAGGGCCGGGTCCTACCTGACTGGCTCGGCGGTCCCCGGAGAACCGAGGCTGGAGGTGCCGGCCGGGTGGTAGCCGGGCGCGGGCGCGGGGACCCCACCGATCGCCGCCCAGGCCGCGAGCCGGGCAGATGCCTGCCCGGGCAGTTCGCCGGCGGCCCAGCCGGCCAATTCGGCGGCTATCGTGTCGGACCTGCCGCCCGCCGCTCCGAGGCCCAAGCCGCCCGCGTGATCCCGGTCCGCATCCCCCGCCCGGCTCGGCCCGTCAGCGCCGGTACGGCCCCGGTCCGCATCCCCTGACTGGTCCCGGCAGTCATCCGCCACGCGGTCACGGCTGGCCTCTACCGCGTGGTTCCAGGCGACGTCCGCCGCGTGGTCACGGGAGCCGTCCCAGCCGGCGTCTCCTACCTGATCCCGGCCCGCATCCCCGGCACGGCTCCGCCCCTCATCCCAGGCCGCGTCCCGTGACTGGTTCTGGCCGGCGTCCCCGGAGCGAGCCCAGCCGGCATCCCTGACTCGTTCCCGGCCGTTATCCCTGGCGCGATCCCAGCCGACTTCACCGGCGTGGTCCCGGTCGGCCTCTCGTTGCTGATCCTGGCCGGAGTTCCCGGCGCGGTCCCAGCCGGCGCCGTGGGCTTGGCCCAGGTCAGCCCCACTGGCGCGATCCCAGGCGGCGTCTGGCTCGTGGTGCCAGCCGGCTTCCTCCGCGTGGTAGTGCGCGGCCTCGTCCCAGCCCGCGTCCTCCGCCCGGTCCCAGGCCGCTCCCACCGCGTGGTCCTGGTGCGCGTCCTGGTCGTGCCGCCAGGCGATCCTCTCGGCGTCGTCCCTGGCGTCCTCCGGGTGACCCCGGCGGGGGTCGCCGACGTGGTCCCAGCCGGCCTGCGCCGCCTGCTCCCGGTCCGCTTCTCCCGCGTGATCCCGGCGGGCCTCGACCGTGTCGCGCCCCGGCTCGTCCCGGCCCGTGGCCGCTCCGGCCTCCGCGACTGGATGCTGGCTGACCCGCGGGAGCAGGCCCGCGTCAGCCGGCCAGCCCACCCCGGGAGCCGGGGCCGGCGCCGCCAACGGGTCCCGGGCGGCGGGCACGGCCGCCTCGGCGGCCGGGGTAAGGCTTGTGTCCGTCTGGGTCCCCCGGCCCTGCGCTCCTGCCTCCTGTGCCGGGGGCTCTCCCAGTTGATGGCGTGATCCCGGCCGCTGGCGGCCGCCGGCGCGCCGTTCCCGCCTGGCCGACCGGCCCAGTTCCGCGCGCCGCTCCCCGCGCCGCGCCCCGCGCTGCTCACCGGCCTGGGCCGGAACGCTGGCCCGCGCTCCGGGGTACGGCACGTCGTCCGGCCGGCTCGCCGTGCCGGAACCCTCGTCCGGCGAGCGCCAGCCAGGGTATCGCGGCAGGTCATTAGCGGCATCATCCGGCGCGGCATCCCCGCCGGCCAGCGGGGCGGCGCTGGGCTGGGCGATCCGTGGCCGCCCGGCTCCTGGTCCCTCCTCCGCCGCTTGCGCGGGCGCCGGGATGCGCGAACGTGCCTCTTCCAGCAGGGGGTCGACGGCAGGCGCGGCCTGGGCCGCCCTGCCCGCGCCGCCCTCGGCCCGCCCGGCCTCGTAGAACGGCCCGACACACTCGTGGCGGTCGAGAAGGGCAGCGAGCAGCTCCGCTTCCCTGGCGTCCACGCCGAACACGACGCGGGGGCGCCCCCACGGTTCCTCGATCGAATAGCCGACATAACTGGACACCGGCGGCATGGGTTCTGCCGACATGCCGTGCATGATGCGCCAGCGCTCCCACGCCCGCTCCAGCGATGCCGCAGCCTGCTGCGCGCGGGAAATCATTTCCGGATCACGCATCTGCGATCCTCCCCTGAACTGCGACGCTGCTCCCCCCGCACCCGGCGGAACCCATGCGGCGCTGCCAACCTTTGGGCACGCGCCGCAGCGCCTGCCAGCCTCCGTGGCCGACGGCCAAGCCGTGCCGCCGAGTGTTTGCGCACCTGCCAGCGGGTGCTCGCGGCCTAGTATGGCTGACCCCCACGCCGCGCACCTGCGATTACAAAAAGTTGTCGGCTGATTACCCGAAGCGAGTGAACGGGCTGCGGCCGGGCCGGGTGCCCGCGCTGGGGCTCGCGCTTGAGCGCAAGGCATTCGTGGCAGTTCTTGGGCTGGATTCGCGGGCCGGCGGCCAGATGGCCCGGGCGCTTATCCCCCGCTCCCCTGGGGGCCGCCGGAACGGGGCCCCTGCTCCCGTCGCGGTGTTCCCGCTACGCCAGGGCCGATGTGCCCCGGCGGTCCGGTCTCATTCCCCTGAGTGACCGGATCGACCCCGGCGACGTCCTCTCGGCACATCGCGGTCGCGAAGCAACCTGCGATTGCCGCCCCGAACGCGGGCTGGTGACCGCCGGGGCCGACCCCCCCTCAATGCTGACGGCGGACTGCGCTGGCAGTCCGGGCGCGGGACGCCGCGAGTGGGTGACCGTGCATGATCGCAGGCCCGGTCTTCGCGGTGTACCGCGCATAGTTTGACGTCACTCCGAACGCGGCTGCGGAATGCCCGCGAGCAGAGCGCGGACCTCCGTCTCCCGGTAGCGGCGGTGGCCGCCAAGGGTGCGGATGGACGTGAGCTTGCCGGCCTTCGCCCACCGCGTGACGGTCTTGGGGTCCACGCGGAACATCGTCGCGACCTCCGCCGGTGTCAGCAGGGGTTCCGCTTCGGGTGTGCGTGCAGACATGTGTACGGCCTCTCCTCCTGGACCAGTACTGCGATCCTGCGTTGTAGCTTTCCTGGCTCCGGGGTGGAGCCTGCCGTGGATGTCCTATATGGCCCACTGAGACCATATTGCCATCACCAGCCGTGACAAGTCGACCACCGGGAGCAAAGATTCTGCGACACGTGTCCCCGTTGGTCCACTGATCTGAGTCACGCTGCGTGATTCTAGCGATACGTATAGTTGCGATGGCGGAGATTCGGAAAAGTCGTCCCGTGCTGGGAGAGCGCCCGCCTGGGGGCGCTGATCCAGTGATCGCCGGGTGCGGCTAACTCGCTTGCTCGAGGGCCTCCAACGCCCGCCACCGGCTGCTGAACCGCCGGCCCATGGCGGCCGCGAACTCGATCTCGCCGGCCGAGACGGCGCTGATCGCGGCCGACACCTCAGCGACGGACTGGTCGGCGCACAGCGCGCTGTCGTCGAGCAGGTGCACGAGCCCCCCGTAGTCGAGTTCGAGGAGGGCACGCGGGTGGAACTCCTCCAGCCAGGCGCCGACCTCCTTGAGCTCGGCCGCGATAGCCACCGGGTCGCCGCCGAGAGCCCCGGCGGCGGGCAAGCCTCTCGCCCGCCGGATCACGCTGAGCGACTTAACCACCCGGGTGCGGGCATCGGTCATCGCCGTCGCGTAGACGAGCGTGCGGGTGCCCGCGGCGGTCGCCCGGCCCCCCTCTCCCGGCTCGCTGGGGGTGCCGAGTACCAGCCATCGCTCATCGGGAGCAAACGGAACAAACCACGCGAAGGGGACCGACCAGGTGCTCGCCTGAATGTAGACCCGCGGCGAGGGCTCCTGGCTCCGCCAGCGCGCGAAGTCGCGCACGGCCGCGTCGGTCTGGTCGGCGGAGAAGGCGGCCTTGGTGAGCGACGGCGCAGCCGCCCGGAGCCGGGTGAGGGCCAGCCAGGAACGCAGCCTCGTCTGCCAGGGGCAGACGTAGGTGATCCCCTCCGACCACCGCACGTACGCGTGATCGCTCTCGCGGTCCGGGGCCGGGACCGGCCGGGGCGCCAGGGCCCGGCGCAGCGAGTCCGCCCGCTCCGCGGCGAGCGCGCCGGCCCGGCGCGGGCGCCCTGCCGACGCGGCGTACGCCGCCCAGCGCCTGCCTTCGGCCTCAGGGAAGGCGGACAACGGTTCGTAGACGCGCAAATAGGCCGCGTAGGGAAGCACCACCGCATCGTGGCACGGCCCGCTGGCTGGATACAGACGCGACACGTAACGAGATCGTCACCGATACGTCGCGGCTCGCAGGCACCAGCGGCGGCCTTCGGGACCGGCACGATTAAGAGCACGCAGCAATAGGGAGTGCTGGGCTCGCGGCGCCCAGGTTGCCCCTGGCTGCGTTCTCGTCGGTCAACAGCCCTCCAGGCTGCCTCCCTCCTCGGGCCTTGCCAGGGATTGCCTGGGACCGCCGCTCACTATTCCAGCGCCCTAATGCCGGGCACTCTAGGGCAGCGGGAGGGGATTCGCCGTACCCGCCCCGCCCAGCAGCGGCAGCCCGTAGGCATCCTCGATGGCGGCGAGCACGGAGTAATGCGAGTAGGGAGTGCTGGTGGACCCCGGAGTTACCCCGGCTCCGGTCTCGAGGGCGTACCCCGGGCCGAGACTGGCCGCGCAGCATTCGTCGAAGGTGACGAGCACCGTCGCGCCGGCCGCCGTGAGCTTCGGCACGATCTGGGACAGCCACTGGTCCGAACGCTGCTCCAGCCCGCTCGATGCCACGAGGCAGTTGGCGAACCCGGTGCCGGTCAGCTGAGCGGACGTCAGCCCGTGCATGTCGTCGCAGACGTTCGGGGTGATGAAGGTGACCGCGGGCAGGCTGGCGTAGTTGAGCGCGCTCAGCGGCTGCACCTGCTGGCACTCGGCGCTGTTGTAGACGGTGCCGTAGGCAACGCCCGGGTCATGCCGCAGCAGGTACTGCCCGTTGGTCGCCGGGTCGTTGTACGAGATGCCCGAGTAGCAGGCCGACGGCATGCCCTCCTCGAAGATGCCCCACGAGACCCCCGCACCGGTGAGCTGGTCCCAGACCGCGGGGCCGGCGTACTGCCCGGGGTGCACCGAATCCGAGGTGGCCTGGGTGAAGCCGGAGGTCATGCCCAGGTAGTTGGGCAGGCTCGGGTGGGCGAGCGTGGCGTAGCTGGTGAAATCCACGCTGGACCCGCCACGCCACAGGCTGTTCAGGTAGGGCATGTCCGTTCGGTCGGCCAGGACGGTGCGCAGGCTGTGGTTCTCCATCATGATGATCACGAAGGGCGCTGGGGCGGCCTGCGCCACAGGGGCCGCCGTGCCCAGCCCCGTGAACAGGCCCATCGCGCTCGCGACAGCGGCCAGCTTGGTCGCACGCTTCAGCATCGCTGCTCCCTCCCTACGCAGCAGGCTGGGCACCGGACGGAGCCCCAGAACGATCATGTTTGGCGTACCGGAATCCGTCAACAGACGGGCGGGCTTGGGGACGGCATACGCTTGTCGCGGGTCTGCGTCGACGAGGACGCGGGACGAACCAGGAGAGCACGACCGTGACGAATGTGTTCGCGAGCAACCCACATGGCGGCGCGCCCGCATACCCCCAGGGCGCAACCGCACCCTCCCCCGCCGCCCGCAGCGGACACGAGCAGGTCGTGTTCTGCCAGGACACCCAGACCGGGCTGCGGGCGATCATCGCCATCTACTCCACCGCCCTCGGGCCCGCGCTCGGCGGCACGCGCTTCTTCCCGTACCAGACGGAGGACGCCGCGCTGTCCGATGTCCTGAACCTCTCCCGCGCGATGGCGTACAAGAACGCGCTGGCCGGCCTCGACCTGGGCGGCGGCAAGGCCGTCATCATCGGCGATCCGGCGCGGCATAAGTCCGAGGCGCTGCTGCGGGCATACGGGCGCTTCGTCGAATCGCTGGGCGGCCGTTACATCACGGCGTGCGACATCGGCACCTACAGCGAAGACATGGACATCGTGGCCAGGGAGAGCCGCCAAGTCACCGGGCGGACCGTGCTGAACGGCGGCGGCGGCGACTCCTCGCTGCTGACCGCGGTCGGAGTGTTCCACGGGATGCGGGCCGCCGCGGAGCACGCCTGGGGCTCGGCCAGCCTGGAGGGTCGCCTGATCGGGGTCGAAGGGGTGGGCAAGGTAGGTCACCGCCTGGTCGGCCACCTGGTCGGCGCGGGTGCCCGGGTCGTCATCTGCGACGTGAGCGGCGGCATGGTCGAGCGGGTCCGGGCGGCCCATCCCGGGGTGGAGGCCGTTGGTGGCCGGGCCGAACTGCTCGCGCGCCCGCTCGACATCTACTCACCATGCGCGATGGGCGGCGCGCTAAACGACGACACCGTGGCGATGCTCACCGCGCGGGTCGTCTGCGGCGCGGCCAACAACCAGCTCGCACACACCGGGCTGGAGAAGGTCCTGGCCGATCGCGGCATCCTCTATGCCCCCGACTACCTGGTGAACGCCGGTGGCGTCATCCAGGTCGCGGACGAACTGGCCGGCTACAACGCCGAGCGCGCGACGGCCCGGGCGGAGCAGATCTACGCGGCGACCAAGAAGATCTTCCTGCTCGCCGACGAAGAGGGCGTGCCACCCGCCGTCGCCGCCGACCGGCTCGCCGAGCGGCGGATGGCCGAGGTGGGCAGGCTGCGGGGCATCTGGCTCGGGAACCAGAGTGCCCGGTAATGGGGACCCGGATCTTGCGGACGGTCACAGTGCCGGCGGGGGTGCCATCACATGAGCAGACGCGAGGCGTGACAGCGACCTGAGCCGTCCCCGCCGCCGCAGCAGCGGGCGCACGAGCGTGCCTGGGAAGCGCTTGCGGCGCAAAGCAGGTACCGTTATAGATGCATGCGGGCTCAACACACGCCGCGCTCCTGGTGAAGACGCGACGGGTGGCACTATGTGCACGAGACCCGCACTGTTCAGCGCAGGGAACAGGAGCCTCCAGGCTCCGCATGTTCAAGGGGGTCGAGCCAATGGGGCGCGGCCGAGCCAAGGCCAAGCAGGTAAAGGTGGCCCGCCAGCTCAAGTACAACAGCGGCGGCACTGACCTTGACCGGCTGCGGACCGAGCTGGGTGTCGGCGAAGGCGGGCAGGACATGAACGACCACGCGTATGCGGACCTCGCCGACCGGTACAGCGACCATGACGAAGAGGACGAGGCTGCTCGAGGTGGCTGAGGCTGCTCGGCGACCTTCGGTCGCCTCGCCGTAGGCCCGCAGTGCAGCCCCAGGGGGCCGAGCCCCCTGGAACCCCACGGCCTCCGGTACAGGTCCGCCTTTCGCCTTGCTCTTCGTCTCGTCAGGTCTGGTAGTCGCCTACCAGGCGGATGCCGTCAGGGTCCCGTGTGACTTCGCCGACAGTCCATGAGTGGATGCCGCGCGCCGTGAGCGTGCGCAGGGCGCGGTCAGCGTCGGTGCGGGCCACGACGGCGGTCATCCCGATGCCCACGTTGAAGACCCGTTCCATCTCGTCCCGGCCGATGCCGCCACGGCCGGCCAGCAGGGCGAAGATCGGTGGGGGGCGCCAGGTTGCCCGCTCCAGCACGGCGCCGGTGTTCCGGGGCAGCACGCGGGCCAGGTTGGCGGCGATCCCGCCCCCGGTCACGTGCGCGAACGCGTGGACCTCGCAGTCGGCGGCCAGGGCCAGACAGTCACGGGCGTAGATGGCGGTCGGCGTCAGCAGTTCGGCTCCCACGGCCCGGCCGAGTTCGGGCGGCTCCGCGTCGAGAGCCAGCCCGCAGTCGGCGACCACCCGCCGGACCAGCGAGTACCCGTTGGCGTGCAGGCCCGACGAGGCAAGGGCGAGCACCACGTCACCCGCCCGCACCCGGTCCGGTCCCAGCAAGCCGTCCGCCTCCACGACCCCGGTGGCCGCACCCGCCAGATCGAAGTCGTCCGGGCCGAGGTGCCCGGGGTGCTCGGCCGTCTCGCCACCGAGCAGCGCACAGCCCGCCTGCTCACACCCCCGCGCCACGCCGCTCACGACGGCGGCCGCGCGCTCCGCGCGCAGCCTGCCGAACACCACGTAGTCGGTCAGGAACAGCGGTTCCGCGCCGCAGGTGACAAGGTCGTCCACGACCATCGCGACCAGGTCGATGCCGACCGTGTCATAGCGGCCCAGCCGCTGCGCGATGACCACCTTGGTGCCCACCCCGTCGGTGGAGGTGGCGAGCAGCGGGTGGCGGTAGCCGGCGAGCCGGGACGCGTCGAACAGGCCGGCGAACCCGCCGATCCCGCCGATCACCTCAGGCCGCGCCGTCCGCGCGATCGCGTCGCGCATCAGGGCGACCGCGGCCTCCCCCGCCTCGATGCTCACCCCGGCCGCCTGGTAGGAGGATGCCATCGGGGGGTTCCAGGGCCATCGGGGGTCCGGGGGTGTCCCCCGGGCGGCACTGTGCTCCCCCGGGCCAGCAGCGGCCCCGCCAGAGGTCACGGCCGCTTCCCGGCCGCCACCGCGCCTTCGAGGACGTGCTTGCCGCGCTCGGCCTCGGCGACGGGCACCGGGTAGTCGCCGTCGAAGCAGGCACGGCACAGGCTCCGCGCGGGCACCGTGATCGCTTCGGTCAGCGATTCGAGCGAGATGAACCCCAGCGAGTCCGCCCCGATCGACTTGCGGATGCCGTCGGTCCCGAGATCGCCCGCGATCAGTTCGGCACGGGTCGCGAAATCGATGCCGTAGAAGCAGGGCCACTGGACCGGAGGGCTCGAAATGCGGACGTGCACCTGGGCCGCCCCCGCCTCGCGGAGCATCGCCACGATGGCGCGCTGGGTGTTGCCGCGCACGATCGAGTCGTCCACCACGACGATCCGCTTGCCGGCGATCACGTCCCGGAGCGGGTTCAGCTTCAGCCGGATGCCGCGCTGGCGGATCGTCTGGCTCGGCTGGATGAAGGTGCGCCCCACGTAGGAGTTCTTGACCAGACCCTGGCCGTAAGGGATGCCGCTCGCCTGCGCATACCCGATCGCGGCGGGCGTGCCCGACTCGGGGACCGGAATGACCAGGTCGGCCTCGGCGGGGTGCTCGGCGGCAAGGCGGCGGCCGACCTCCACCCTGGCCGCCTGGACGCCGCGGCCCGCGATCGTGGTGTCGGGGCGGGCCAGGTAGACGTACTCGAACAGGCAGCCCCGGGGGCGCGCCGGCGCGAACGTGGCCGACCTGACGCCTTTCTCGTCGATGGCGATCAGCTCGCCCGGCTCGACCTCGCGGACGAACTCCGCGCCGACGATGTCCAGGGCCGCCGTTTCGCTCGCGACCACCCAGCCCGCCGGGAGGCGGCCGAGCACAAGCGGCCGGAACCCCTGCGGGTCGCGGGCCGCGTACAGGGTCCGCTCGTCAAGGAAGACCAGCGAGTACGCGCCGCGCACCCGCGGCAGCTTGGCGAGCGCGCTGTCCCATACGCTGGCGGCGCCCGGGTCGGCGAACAACGCGGTCAGCACGTCCGTGTCGGACGTGCCGGCCAGCCCCGGATGCCCGCTGGTCCCATCGACCAGGGTGGTGAGTTCCAGCGTATTGATCAAATTTCCGTTGTGCCCGAGCGCCAGGCCGCCGGTGGAAGTCGGGCGGAACGTCGGTTGGGCGTTCTCCCACACCGAGGAGCCGCTGGTGGAGTACCGGCAGTGCCCGACCGCGAGGTAACCCACCAGGCTGCTCAGCTTGCGCTCGTCGAACACCTGGGGCACCAGGCCCATGTCCTTGTAGACGACGATCCGCGAGCCGTCGCTGACGGCGATGCCGGCGGACTCCTGGCCGCGGTGCTGCAGTGCGTAGAGCCCGTAGTAAGCGAGCTTGGCGACGTCCTCGCCGGGAGACCATACGCCAAACACCCCGCACGCCACCTGGTCAGCTTACTGATCCGGCTGACCCAGCACCGGGAGGTAGCTCGATAGGTCGGCGCGGACGCCGCTGGCGCGGACGAGGCCGCCGGAGACCGCCTCGTGCCACGGTAGGAGCCCCGCCGCGAGCCGGACCCAGGTCACCGGGTCCATCTCGACCACGTTGGCCGGCGTCCCCCTGGTGTGCCTGGGCCCGCCGATGCACTGGACCGCCGCGTAGGGCGGCACCCGGACCTCCACCGCGCGGCCCGGGACGGCGCTGGCGAGCGCGTCAAGCAGGTACCTGGTGGCGGCGCGCAACGCCTCGGGGCGGGGCTGCCTCCCCGCCCGCAGCGCCGCGACGACCGCCAGCGCGCAGGCACGGCCGAGCGCCGCCGGGTCGGTGGGCCCCGTCCAGGGCGGCTCGCCCAGCGCCGCCCGCTGGTCGTCCAGGGCGGCGCGCAGCCGCTGCGCGGCCTTCTCCCGGGCGTCCATGATCTTCCGCTGAGCCAGCGCCGGCCTCCCTCAGCCAAACAGGGCCGGCAGGACCCGGCCGTGCACCGCGGCAAGGTCGGCGACCGGCACGCTGAAGCAGCCGGCGACCTCCAGCCGGTCGCCGCCCACGGTGCCCAGGTCGCTGAGGGGAACCCCGCGACGCCCGCACAGGGCTTCGAACGCCGCCTCGGCGCCCGGGGCGATCTCGGCGACGGCGCGCGCGGACGACTCGCTGAAGCACGCCGTGAACGCGTCACCGGGCAGGCTCACCCGGCAGCCGGCCCGGCCGGCCAGGCAGCACTCGGCCAGGGCCACCGCGAGGCCGCCGTCCGACAGGTCGTGCGCCGCGGTCAGCAGGCCTTCCTCGGCCGCCGTGGCGAGCACCCCCGCGAGCGCCTGCTCCGCGGCCAGGTCCACGGCTGGCGGGCGGCCGCCGAGGTGCCCGTGCGCCACCCAGGCCCAGGCCGAGCCGCCGAACTCCGGGCGCGTCCGGCCGAGCAGGACCACGCGTGCCCCCGGCCGGCCGAAGGACAGCGACAGCCGGTGCCGCACGTCCGCCAGGACGCCGAGCACGCCCACGACGGGCGTGGGGTGAATCTGAAGGCCGCCGGTCTGGTTGTAGAAGCTCACGTTTCCGCCGGTAACCGGCGTGCCGAGGGAGGCGCAGCCGTCCGCGAGACCGCGGACCGTCTCGGCGAACTGCCACATGACGCCCGGATCCTCGGGCGAGCCGAAGTTGAGACAGTTGGTGACCGCGACCGGGCGGGCGCCCGTGGCGGCCACGTTGCGGTATGCCTCAGCGAGCGCAAGCTGGGCGCCGGTGTAGGGGTCGAGCCGCGAGTAGCGCCCGTTGCCGTCTGTGGCCAGCGCCACCCCGAGGCCGGTCTGCTCGTCGACCCGGATCACGCCGGCGTCCTCCGGCGCGGCGAGGACCGTGTCGCCGCGCACGTGCCGGTCGTACTGTTCGGTCACCCAGGTCTTCCCGGCCAGGTCCGGGGAGCCGAGCAGCGCGAGCAGCGTGTCCAGCACGCCAGGGCCCGGAGCGGGCCGCGGCAGCGTCGCCGGGTCATCGGCCAGCAGCGCGTCCTGGCCGGCCGGGCGCGCGGCCGGCCGGTCGTACACCGGGCCCTGGCTGGCGGCGGTCTCCGGCGCGATGTCGACCACCACCTCGCCGTGCCAGGTCATCTCGAGCCGCCCGGTGCCGGTCACCTCGCCGATGACCGTAACGGGCACCTCCCACCGTGCGCAGATCTGCGTGAACCGCGCCACATCCTGCGGCGCCACGACGGCCATCATGCGTTCCTGCGACTCGCTCATGAGGATCTCGGCGGGGCCGAGCGAGGGGTCCCGCAGCGGCACGAGGTCGAGGCTGACCGCCATGCCCGACCCGCCGGCCGCGGCGAGCTCGGCGGTGGCGCAGGAGACGCCGGCCGCGCCCAGGTCCTGCAGGCCGGCCACCAGCCCCGCAGCGCTCAGCTCCAGGCAGCACTCCACCAGGAGCTTCTCCATGAACGGGTCGCCGACCTGGACGCTCGGCCGCTTCCCGGCCTCGCCGCCGCCGAACGACGCGCTGGCGAGCACGGACGCGCCACCGATGCCGTCCGGCCCGGTGCGGGCGCCGAACAGGATCACCTTGTTGCCCGGCCCCCTGGCCGCGGCGACCCGCAGGTCCGCGTGCCGCATGACGCCCACGCAGAGCGCGTTGACCAGCGGGTTGCCCGCGTAACACGGATCGAAGGCCAGCTCACCACCGATGTTGGGCAGGCCGAGACAGTTGCCGTAGAACGAGATGCCGGCCACCACGCCCGGCAGCACCCGGGCGGTGTCCGGTGCGTCGGCCGGGCCGAACCGCAGCGAGTCCAGCACCGCCACCGGGCGCGCGCCCATCGCCAGGATGTCGCGGACGATCCCGCCCACGCCGGTCGCCGCGCCCTGGAACGGCTCCACGTACGACGGGTGGTTGTGCGACTCGATCTTGAAGGTGACCGCGTAGCCCTGCCCGATGTCCACCACCCCGGCGTTGTGGCCGATGCCGGCCAGCAGCGTCCCACCCCCCTCCCCATCCCCCTTCACTGGCGCCTTGTCGGCGAACTGGCGCAGGTGGAGCTTGGACGACTTGTAGGAGCAGTGCTCGCTCCACATGACCGAGTAGAGCGCCAGTTCCGGGTCGGTGGGCCGCCGCCCGAGCAACTGCCGGATCCGCGCGTACTCGGCGCCGGTGAGCCCCAGCTCGGCGTAGGGCTGAGCCCGGTCCGGCGTGGCGGCCGCCCGCGCCACCGTGTCCGGCACGGCCGCCGCGGTCTGGGCCGCCGCGCCGCCCTGGCCGGCCGCGTTGCCCGTCCTCACCGCGGCACCATGGCCCGGACGACCGAGGTGAAGAAGCCAAGACCGTCGGCGCCGGGCCCGGTGAGCGGGTCGATCGCGTGCTCGGGGTGCGGCATGATGCCGACCACGTTCCCCGCCTCGTTCGCGACGGCGGCGATCCCGCGCGCCGAACCATTCGGGCTGCCGTCCCGGTAGCGTGCGACCACCTGCCCGTTGTCCTCCAGCCGCGCCAGGGTGGCGGGCTGGGCCAGGTACAACCCCTCGCCGCTCTTGAGCACCGCGGTGATCTCCTGATCCGGCTGGTAGCAGGCCGTCCACACGGTGGCGGTGCTCTCGATGCGCAGCCGCACGTCGCGGTCGAGGAACCTGAGCCCGGCGTTACGGATCAGGGCGCCGGGCAGCAGGTGCGCCTCGCACAGGATCTGGAACCCGTTGCAGATCCCGAGCACGGGCAGGCCGGACCGGGCGGCGGGCATCAGGCCGGCCATCACCGGCGCGAACCTGGCGATCGCGCCGCACCGCAGGTAGTCGCCGTAGGAGAAGCCGCCGGGCAGGATGACCGCGTCGACGCCATGCAGGCCGCGGTCGGCGTGCCACAGCGGGACCGCCTCGCCGCCCGCCCGGGTGACCGCGCGGGCCGCATCGCGGTCGTCCAGCGACCCGGGGAACGTCACGATCCCCACGCGGGCTGTCATGGACCGTCTCGCCGACGTCGCGGGAGCGCGCGGGGTTGTGCCACGGGACGCAGGCTACCGGCTCAGAGCGCCGGTCAGCCGGCGTCGGCGAGTTCGCTCTCCGGCATGTCGGCGAACGGGGCCTCGGGACGCCACTCGAGGCGCTTTTCCAGGGACACCACGGTCTTGTGCTCGGGACCGCCGGTCACGGTGACGTCGTCGACGCACGCCCGCATGATGTCGAACCCGCGCCCGGACTCCGGAAGCGCGGCGATCTCCTCGTCCCTGGCCGACTTCGGGCTCGTCGCTGCCCCCGCGCTGGCCCGCGCCGCGCCGAGCAGCGTGCGCCCGAACGTGGCGGGGCGCATGCTGCCGCGCCGCGTACCCGCGGGCGGCCAGGCACGGCGCCGCAGCCCAGGCAGGCGCCGGACGGCAAACCCGGGACCGGTGTTCTGCACCTCAATGCGGCAACCACGCTGGCCCAGGCTGGCCACCACCTCATACTTCCGCCCCGGCCCGCCGTGCCGGACCACGTTGGTGCACGCCTCGGTCACCGCGAGCAGCAGGTCCGCGAGCCCATCGTCGTCGACGACGAGGCCCCGCAGGGCATCGCCGAGCATGTGCCGCATGACCGGCACGCTGAGCGCCTCGCGAGGGAACACCAGGCAGAGCTTCACGTCCACGGTAGGCTCCTCGGCGCTCCTCACCGAAGTATGCATCCGCCCCCCGGTTACCGGTTCCATGGTCACGCTAGTTCACCTTCGCGTTGGCCACTTGTGTCCCTTCCCCGTCCGCGCCGTGATAATCGTCAACTCACGTGACACCGCGGTAAACGGATCCCTCTTGGTCCGGGCTAAGCGTCTTGCCCACTACGCCCTATGGCTACCCAGTCACTCTTCATGCAACGCGAATTCCTCAATCACCGGGTTGGCCAGCAATTCACCGGCAAGTTCCCCAACCCTGGTCAGAGCCGCTGCATCGGCCGGTCCGCGCAGTTCCACCTCGAACCGCTTGCCTTGGCGCACGCCCACCACGTCGCCGAATCCCAGCCGCTGGCAGGCGCGTGAGATCGCCTCTCCCTGTGGGTCGTGAATCTCGCGCCTTGGCATCACGTTGACGATGATTTTGCTCACTTCTCCGGGCCTTTCCTCGCTTCGCCGCACCGGTCACGCAGCGTACGGGATGCCCGCCCGGGCGGTGAGTGTTCACCGTGGGTTCGCCGCACGCGGCGCCGTCTGTCACGATGGAATGAACGGGTCCAGGCCCACAAGAGCTGTCATTGGGACCCGCGAGGACAACCGGCCGGTGACGGTGATCCCGGAACCGGCCCTGACCACAAGGAGTGGCACGTGGCCGTCGACGCCGACGGTGCGGTCGCCGCCGCACCGGGATCCGCCGACCTGGACGGGCAGGCCGGATCACGAGTGGAAGCCGTCCAGCTTCTGACGCCCGAGGGGGAGCGGCTTGAGCACCCGGACTACCCGCTGGACCTCACCGCCGACGAGGTGAAGGCGCTCTACCGCGACCTGGTGCTCGTCCGGCGGATCGACACCGAGGCCATCGCGCTGCAGCGCCAGGGCGAGCTGGGCATCTGGGCATCCCTGCTCGGCCAGGAGGCGGCCCAGGTCGGGTCCGGCCGGGCGCTCGGGCCGCGCGACATGGCCTTCCCCACCTACCGTGAGCACGGGGTGGCCTGGTGCCGCGGGGTCGACCCGCTGAAGCTCTTCGAGCTGTTCCGCGGGGTGAGCCACGGCGGCTGGGACCCGGCCGAGCACAACTTCCACCTGTACACGATCGTGATCGGCGCGCAGGCGCTGCACGCCACCGGCTACGCGATGGGGATCCAGCGGGACGGGCTGGTGGGCGAGGACGGCGAGGCGGTCATCGCCTACTTCGGTGACGGCGCCAGCAGCGAGGGCGACGTCAACGAGGCGTTCATCTGGGCGTCGGTGTTCAACGCGCCCGTGGTGTTCTTCTGCCAGAACAATCAGTGGGCGATCTCCGAGCCGCTGGAGCGGCAGAGCCGCATCCCCCTGTACCACCGGGCCGAGGGCTTCGGGTTCCCGGGAATCCGGGTGGACGGCAACGACGTGTTCGCCTGCCTGGCTGTGACCCGCAAGGCGATGCAGGCCGCCAGGGAGGGCCAGGGACCCACCCTGATCGAGGCGTACACCTACCGGATGGGCGCGCACACCACCACCGACGACCCGACCAGGTACCGGCTCGCCGGCGAACTGGAGGCCTGGAAGCTGAAGGACCCGGTGGAGCGCGTCAAGGCCTACCTGGTCCGCACCGGCGCCGCGGACGCAGCCTTCTTCGACGCGATCGACGCGGAGGCGGCCGAGGTCGGCCGGACGGTGCGGAACGGGTGCCTGTCGATGCCCGACCCGGAGCCCACGGCGATGTTCGAGAACATTTACGCCGAGCCCAACGCGCTGGTCCAAGCCGAACGGGAGCAGTTCGCGGCCTACCTGGACTCGTTCGCCGACCAGGAGGTGGCGCGATGACCGTGCTGACGCTGTCCAAGGCGATCAACGAGGGCCTCCGCAAGTCGCTCGAAGCCGACCCCAAGGTGCTCATCATGGGCGAGGACGTGGGCAAGCTCGGCGGGGTGTTTCGCGTCACCGACGGGCTGCAGAAGGACTTCGGCGAGGCCCGGGTGGTGGACACCCCGCTCGCCGAGTCCGGCATCGTCGGCACGGCGATCGGGCTGGCCCTGCGCGGCTACCGGCCGGTCTGTGAGATCCAGTTCGACGGCTTCGTCTTCCCCGCATTCGACCAGATCGTGAGCCAGCTGGCCAAGCAGCGGCTGCGCTCGCTCGGGCACATCACCATGCCCGTGGTGATCCGTGTCCCATTCGGCGGCGGGATCGGCGCGGTGGAGCACCACAGCGAGTCGCCGGAGGCGTACTTCGCCCACACGCCGGGCCTGCGGGTGGTCGCCTGCTCCGGCCCCGAGGATGCTTACTGGATGATCCAGCAGTCGATCGCCTCCGACGATCCGGTGATCTTCTTCGAGCCGAAGCGGCGGTACTGGGACAAGGCCGAGGTGGACACCACGGCCGCGCTGGGCGAAGCCCTGCCGCTGACCTCGGCGCGGACCGTGACCGAGGGCTCCGACGTCACCGTGCTCACCTACGGCCCGATGGTCCGCACCTGCGTCGAGGCGGCGGTCGCGGCCCGCGAGGATGGGCGCGCGCTCGAAGTGATCGACCTGCGCTCGCTGGCCCCGCTGGACACCGAGACCATCGTCGCCTCGGTGCGCCGGACCGGCCGGTGCGTGGTCGTGCACGAGGCCCCTGTCACCGGCGGGCTCGGCGCGGAAATCGCCGCGCGAGTCACCCAGGAGTGCTTCTACCAGTTGGAGGCGCCCGTCCTGCGGGTCGGCGGGTACTCCGTCCCTTATCCGCCCTCACGGATCGAGGAGCACTACCTGCCCGACCTGGACCGGGTGCTCGATGCCGTCGACCACACGTTCGCGTTCTGAGAGGCCTGGCATGGCTGACGTGAAACAGTTCCGGCTGCCGGACGTCGGGGAGGGCCTGACCGAGGCGGACATCGTCACCTGGCACGTCAAGCCGGGCGACCGGGTGGCGATCAACCAGGTCATCGTGGAGATCGAGACCGCCAAGTCACTGGTCGAGCTGCCGAGCCCATTCGACGGCGTCGTGAGCAGCCTGCTGGTGTCCGAGGGGCAGACCGTGGATGTCGGCACGCCGATCATCGAGGTCGACGTGGCAGCGGACGCCGCCCCGGCCGCGCCGGCGTCGGCCAGCGCGCCCCAGCCGGAGGACAGCCCCGGCACGAGCCCAGCCCCGGCCGGGGAGCCAGCCGCGCGCGAGCCCGGCATCCACGGCAGCCCGGCGCCCAAGATCGAGCGGCAGGCGGTGCTGGTCGGGTACGGGGTGAAGCTCGGCACGACCACGCGCCGCCAGCGGAAGACGGCCGGCACGGGCCAGCGTTCTGCAAGGGCATCGTCAGCGGCGCGGACGGAAAGCCCGGCAGCACCGGCGGCCGGCAACGGCGCGGCGGGAGCGGGCACCAAGGCCCGCCCGGCCGCCAAGCCGCCGGTGCGCAAGCTCGCCAAGGACCTCGGGGTCGACCTGGCCGCGCTGACGGGCACGGGACCGCAGGGGACCATCACCCGCGAGGACGTGCAGGCGGCCGTGGGCGGGGCGGTGGGGTCGGGGCTAGCCGTGGGCGGGGCGGTGGGGTCGGGGCTAGCACAGAGCGGGCCGCCCGCGCCCCTGCTGCTCCCGGTCAGAGGCACCGAAGGCGGAGAGGAGCGCGTCCCCATCAGGGGCGTGCGCAAGCTCACCGCGGCGGCCGTCACCGCGAGCGCGTTCACGGCCCCGCACGTCACCGAGTTCCTGCAGATCGACATCACCGAGACGATGCAGGCTGTGCAGCGGCTGCGGGACCTGCCCGAGTTCGACGGGCTTCGGCCAAGCCCGCTGCTGTTCGTGGCCAGGGCGCTGATGCTGGCGGCGTCGCGGCATCCGATGATCAACTCCTCCTGGGACGAGGACGCGCAGGAGATCGTGGTCAAGCACTACGTGAACCTGGGCATCGCCGCGGCCACCGACCGGGGCCTGCTCGTGCCCAACATCAAGAACGCCCACGCGCTGTCCCTGCCGGAACTCGCGCGCGCGCTCGCCACGCTGACCGCGACGGCGCGAGCGGGCAAGGCCCAGCCCGCCGACCTGGCCGGCGGGACGATCACGATCACCAACGTGGGCGTGTTCGGCGTCGACGCGGGCACGCCGATCCTGACCCCCGGTGAGGCGGCGATCCTCGCGTTTGGCCAGGTCAAGGAGGCGCCCTGGGTCCACGAGGGCGCGCTGGCCGTGCGGCAGGTGACCACGCTCGCGCTGTCGTTCGACCACCGGATCGTGGACGGCGACCTGGGCTCGGCGGTGCTGCGCGACGTGGGCGCGATGCTCACTGACCCGCTGCGCATGCTCGCCTGGTCCTGACCGGCCCTCAGAACGCCTCTTCGGGAAGCTCCATCAGGTCCAGGGTGGTGGCCTCCGTGATCTCCCGTTCGGCCGCGAGCCGGGGCAGCACGGTCTGCGCGAAGAACCGCGCGGTGGCGATCTTGCCCTGGTAGAACGCCCGGTCCCCGGGGCTGAGGCGATCGGCCTGCTCCCCGTCGAGCGCCGCGAGCGCGACCTCGGCCTGGCGGGCCAGCAGCCAGCCGATGACCAGGTCACCGAGGGCCATGAGCAGGCGGGTGGTGTTCAGCCCGGCGCGGTAGATCTCCGGCGGGCGGTCCAGCGACGACGCCGCGGCGGCGGCCATCGCGGCGACCATCGCGTCGATGTCGCCGGCCGCGCGGGCGAGCGCGCCCCGCTCCAGCTTGAGCCGGCCGTTGCCGGACTCACCGGCGGCGAAGGAGGTGATCTCGGCGAGCAGCGCCCGCAGCGCCCTGCCCTCGTTGCGGATGATCTTGCGGAAGAACAGGTCCAGGCCCTGGATCGCGGTGGTGCCCTCGTAGAGGCTGTCGATCTTGGCGTCCCTGATGTACTGCTCGACGGGGTAGTCCTGCAGGAAGCCGGAGCCGCCGAACGTCTGCAGCGACAGCGTCAGCATCTCGTAGGCGCGCTCGGACCCGACCCCCTTGACCAGCGGCAGGAGCAGGTCGTTGAGCGCGGCCGTGTCCTCGCCGGGCGTGCCGCTGGCCGCCGCGACCTGCACGGCGTCCTGGATCGAGGCGGCGTACAGCACCAGCGCCCGCATGCCCTCGGCGTAGGCCTTCTGCGTCATCAGCATCCGGCGCACGTCGGGGTGATGTGTGATGGTCACCCGCGGCGCGGCCTTGTCGGCCTGCTGGGTGAGGTCGGCGCCCTGCACCCGGGTCTTGGCGTACTCGAGCGCGTTCAGGTACCCGGTGGACAGCGTGGCGATCGCCTTGGTGCCGACCATCATCCGCGCGGCCTCGATGATCATGAACATCTGCCTGATGCCGTCGTGGGTGCCCCCCACCAGGGTGCCCACGGCAGGCCGGCCGGCGCCGAAGGTCAGCTCGCAGGTAGCCGACGCGTGCAGCCCCATTTTGTGCTCTACGCCAGTCACCTCGACCCCATTACGCTCCCCCAGCGTGCCGTCGGGGCCGACCAGGAACTTGGGCACGCAGAACATGGACAGGCCCTTCGTGCCGGGGCCGTGGCCCTCCGGGCGGGCGAGCACGAGGTGGAAGATGTTCTCGGCCATATCGTGCTCGGCGCAGGTGATGAACCGCTTCACGCCCTCGATGTGCCAGGTGCCGTCCGGCTGCGCGATGGCCTTGGTCCGGCCGGCGCCGACGTCCGAGCCGGCGTCCGGCTCGGTCAGCACCATGGTCGAGGTCCAGCCGCGCTCGACCGCCATCTCGGCGAAACGCCGCTGCTCCGGCGTGCCGAGCAGCCACAGCACCTGCGCCATCGACGGGCCGCTCGCGTACATCCAGATCGCCGGGTTGGCCCCGAGCACCAGTTCCGCGACGGCCCAGCCCAGGGACCGCGGGGCACCGATGCCGCCAAGTCCTGGAGGGACGTGCAGCCGCCACCACTGCGCGTCCATATAGGCACGGTAGGACCGCTTGAAGCCATCCGGCATCCGGACCGTGCCGGTCCCCCGGTCGAAGACCGGCGGGTTGCGGTCGGCCTCGGCGAACGAGTCCGCGAGCGGCCCCGTGGCGAGCCGGTTCACCTCGTCCAGGATGTTCCGCGCGGTCTCCTCGTCCAGCTCGGGATACGGCGGCGCGCCCAGCAGGTCCTGGCGCCGCAGCACTTCGAACAGGTTGAACGTGATGTCGCGGAGGTTGCTCTTATAGTGGCTCATCGCCCGCCTCCCCCCATGCAGCGGACCACCGGCCCCGTCCGGATCAGGCGGCCCTACTCGTCAGTAACACTGCTTATGCTACCCGCTGGTAACGAGTTTCACCGGCCGGGTTCCCCCGTGCCCCGCGGCGTCTTACAGTGGGCCGAAATGCGAAGTCTCGGTGGGTGAGGTGGGTTATGGCGCTGGCCCTGACGGAAGAACACCTGGCCCTGGCCGACTCGGTCCGTAGCTGGGTGGCGCGCAACTCACCGCCGGAGGCGATCAGAGCCGGGCTGGAGGCCGAAGACCGTGGCGCGGGGGGCGGGCGCCGAGCGGGGGCGGGCGCCGAGCGGGGGCGGGCGCCGAGCGGGGGCGGGCGCCGAGCGGGGGCGGGCGCGGAGCGCGGGGGCGGGACAAGCAGAGCGCGGGGGCGGGACAAGCAGAACGTCTCTCGCTACCGCGACGCGCTGCGGCCCGGACTCGCCGCCCAGGGGCTGCTCGGCCTGCACCTGCCCGAGGCGCTGGGCGGCCAGGGCTACGGCGTGCCCGAGCTCGCGGTGGCCACGGAGGAACTTGGCCGCGCGCTGCTCCCGGGGGGCTTCCTGCCGACCGTGCTGGCCAGCGCGGTCCTCACCAGCGCGGCGCGGGGTGCGGCCGACGCGGGAGTGCTGGAGAGCCTGGTCAAGGGCATGGCGGCCGGCACGCTCACGGCGGCGGTGGCGCTGGCGCCCGGCACCCACGCGGCCGGTGGCGACGGCGGCCTGGTGATCGCCGGGAGCTGCGGCCCCGTGCTCGGCGCGTGCCTCGCTGACCTGCTGATCCTCCCGGTGGGCGGCGAGGAGGAGTCCTGGGTGGCGGTGGACGCGGCCGACCTGGAGATCACCCCGCTGGAAAGCCTCGACCTGACCAGGTCCATCGCGCGAGTCAGCGCCGAGGGCCTCGCGGTGCCGCCGGGGCGGGTGCTCTCCGGGCTTTCCCGTGGCCTGGTGACAAGCCTCGCGGCGACCCTGTTCGGGGCGGAAGCCTGCGGTATCGCCG
>Ga0207684_10001762_pt1 | contig 22872 bp, 25 predicted proteins | sample KBSK5501metaG_FD_184342 | JGI IMG/M metagenome (GOLD analysis project Ga0207684, IMG submission 184342) | Corn, switchgrass and miscanthus rhizosphere microbial communities from Kellogg Biological Station, Michigan, USA - KBS K5-50-1 metaG... | ecosystem: Host-associated > Plants > Roots >...
TCCTATGGTTACGTCGTGTGGTACTTGGTTGGTTCTTGCCGCCTTATTTGGTCCAGATTGAAAACGACGTTTATTCGCAGATCGGGTTGGTCATGCTCATTGGATTGGCAGCCAAGAACGCAATTCTGATCGTGGAGTTTGCGAAAAGTGAATTTGATAACGGCAAGCCGCTTGTAGACGCGGCGCTGGAAGGCGCGAGGCTCCGCCTGCGACCAATCCTGATGACGTCCTTTGCCTTTGTCTTCGGTTGTATTCCTCTATGGACTGCGACTGGTGCGGGAGCGGTGGCGCGTCGGATTCTAGGAACCACGGTTATCGGCGGGATGGTGGCTGCCAGCGTTATCGGCATTTTCTTCGTACCGGCGACCTTCTACGCCGTCGAGAAATGGTCGAGCTCGGGCAAGGAGCCCGCGTCCGGCACACTGCCGGCTGCTTCACCCGCTACAGGAGATTGAACATGCGCTCTAACGCGAGGATCAAACATTCGATTGCCGCCGTGTTGTGTTCAGCCTTTCTGAGCGCTTGCATGGTGGGGCCGAAGTATCATCGACCAGTTGTACAGACGCCAAACACATTTCGTGATCTGGCGGACAATCCGCAGGTCAAGGCTCAGTCAGCGTCTTATGCCGACTTGCCTTGGTGGCAGGTATTCAAGGATCCGAAACTGCAGGAGTTGATCCGGACGGCGCTTAAGCAAAATTATGATCTGGAAATTGCTACCGAACGAATTAACGCTGCGCGCTCTCAGCTTGCGGTTACGCGTTCCAGCCTCTTTCCCCAAGTAGGGGCTGGCGCCAATTTCAATGGCGGCAAGGAAAACACCTTCCAGTCGAAATACAATTTTCTTACTCTTGTCGGAGATGCCGCGTTTCAGCTGGATTTCTTCGGCCGCTTACGACGCGCCACCGAGGCTGCTCGCGCTGAGTTGTTGGCTACTGACGATGCGAGACAGACGGTTGTCTTGACACTGGTCAGCGATGTGGCGAACGACTATTTCACCCTTCTACAGCTGGACCAGCAGCTGCAGATCACGCACGAAACAGTCACCACACAAACGGATTCGGTCAAGCTGACGAAGTTCCGCCTTGAGCACGGCGTCGCCACGAAGCTTGATGTCTTGCAGGCGCAGCAGGTCCTGGACACTGCGAACGCTGAGATCCCAAATTTGGAGCGCGAAATCGGCCAGGAGGAAGATGCCATCAATATTCTCCTTGGGAATTACCCGAACGGTGTGCCGCGTGGGCTCAGCTTGGTCGATCAAGAGCTACCGCCAGAAGTGCCTCCTGGTTTGACATCGTCACTCCTGGAGCGTCGTCCAGACATTCGTGAAGCTGAGCAGATCCTGATTGCAGCCAACGCTGAAATCGGGGTGGCCAAAGCCCAGTTCTTTCCGCAGGTAGCGCTGACCGGATCGGGAGGAGGCTCTTTCGGACGAAGCTCTGCCTTTACCAGCCTGTTCCCCACCCAAATCGGAATCTGGTCCTATGGTGCACAGGTCGCCCAGCCCGTTTTCACTGGAGGTGGTCTTCGCGGAAATCTGCATCTTGCCGAGTCTCAGCACCAGCAAGCTTTAATTGCTTACCGTCAAACCATCCAACGTGCCTTTGGCGATGTTTCCGATGCGCTAATTGGCTATGACAAGCTGCATCAAGTCCGCGTTCGCCAGGAGGATACGGTTGCTGACCTGCAGGAGTCGGTTCGCATCTCCACTCTTCGTTATAAGGGAGGAACTACGACATATCTGGAAGTTCTGGATGGCCAGAGATCGCTTTACGGCGCCGAACTTTCACTCGCAAGTGCACGAGGTGACGAATTCCGCAGCTTGGTCCAGCTGTATCGGGCACTGGGAGGAGGGTGGCAGCAGTGATCTGGTTGAGGCATCACCGCTAGGGCAGAGGTCATGAGCTCGCGGCTTGGCACTTTTCGTCGGGCTGCTTGATTTAAATGCAGGTCCCGAAACCGAAGACTCCATCTATGACTCAAAGTGTAACCGCAGACCCTCTGTTGGCTGTGCTCACCGAGCTGGCGTTGGATCTGCGCTGGTGTTGGAATCACGCCACCGACGAACTGTGGAGACGACTCGATCCGGAACTGTGGCGACTGACACACAATCCCTGGGTAGTGCTTCAGACCGTTTCGCGACAAACGACCCGAGACGCGTTTGCTGACCCCATTTTTCGCAAGAAGGCAAACCAAATGCTCAGCGAAAAACGCGTGTTGGAAGGTGGGCCAGCGTGGTTTCAGACGGCGCATCCCGGAGCGCCTCTCACCTGCGTCGCATACTTCAGCATGGAATTCATGTTGAGCGAGGCGCTCCCAATCTACTCCGGGGGGCTGGGCAATGTGGCGGGAGACCTGCTGAAGGCGGCAAGTGATTTGGGCGTCCCAATCATCGGGGTTGGCCTCCTTTATCAGCAAGGCTATTTCCGCCAGTACATCGATCGCAATGGCTTTCAGCAAGCGCTCTATCCTTTCAACGATCCCGGGCAATTGCCCATCAAACCGCTTCGCGACGCAATGGGCGAGTGGTTGCGCATTCCGCTGCATCTGCCGGAGGCGACCGTCTGGGTGCGCTCGTGGGAAGCTAATGTGGGCAGAACCAAACTGTATTTGCTGGACACCAACGACCCCGCCAACCTGCCGACGCATCGCTGTATTACCAGTCAGTTATACGGTGGCGGGCCCGAGTTACGGCTCCAGCAGGAGATGGTATTAGGCTTGGCTGGCTGGAGACTTTTGTACGCCCTTGGGATTCGCCCCGAGGTTTGTCATTTGAACGAAGGGCATGCTGCGTTCGTGGTGCTGGAACGGGCTCTCAGTTATATGGAAGAGCAACATCAGACCTTCGACGTTGCTCTCACCGTGACGCGAGCTGGAAATTTGTTCACGACACACACGCCGGTCGAAGCCGGTTGTGACCGCTTCCCGCCGACGGTGGTCAGGCAGTATCTGCAAGGATATGCCGAGCACGAACTGAGAGTCGAATTCGACGATTTCTTGAGCCTCGGCAGGGGAAACCGGCTCGACCATTCTGAGCCCTTTAACATGGCGTTTCTTGCCGTCCGCGGCAGCGGGGCTGTCAACGGCGTCAGTCAACTTCACGGTGGGGTCAGCAAAAGAATCTTCCAGCCACTCTTTCCACGCTGGCCTCAGGCTGAGGTGCCCGTCGGCTACGTGGCAAACGGAGTTCACGTCCCGACATGGGATTCCGTTGAGGCGGATAAGCTTTGGACCATGAAATGTGGTAAAGAGCGGTGGCGCGGAGCGCTCGAGACTGTCGAGCACATGAAGAACGCAAGTGATGAGGAACTCTGGGAGCTTCGCACCAGAGCGCGTCAAGCTCTGGTCGAGTACACACGCCAGCGCTTGTCACGACAGCGCACCTACCAGGGCGCCAGCCAACTAGGAATTGCGCAAGCCAATTCCATTTTCCATCCGGAATCGCTGACGATCGGTTTCGCACGCCGGTTTGCAACGTACAAACGTCCCAATCTTCTACTTTACGACCGAGACCGGCTTGCCTGTATCCTCACCAATCGACAATGTCCCGTGCAACTCGTCGTCGCCGGGAAAGCGCATCCCGAAGACCATAGTGGCCAGGCGATGATCAAGCAGTGGAGTGACTTCATCGCGCGTTCTGATGTTTCCCCGAGTGTAGTCTTCCTAAACGATTACGATGTTCTGTTGGCGTCGCATCTTGTACAGGGCGTGGATCTGTGGCTGAACACTCCGCGTCGGTCCTGGGAAGCTTCCGGTACTAGTGGCATGAAGGTTCTGGTGAACGGCGGGCTGAACTTGTCCGAACTTGACGGCTGGTGGGCCGAGGCCTACTCCCCCGAGTTGGGCTGGGCCATTGGGGATGAGCAGGAGCATGGGGATGACCCTGGTTGGGACGCACATGAAGCGGAGGCTTTGTACGATCTTCTAGAAAAGGAAGTTGTTCCTGCTTTTTATAATCGGGACAAGCGAGGAATTCCAATCGCTTGGGTCGCAAAAATGCGTGCCAGCATGTTGCAGTTGACGCCGAGATTTTCGTCGAATCGCACAGTGCGGGAGTATGTTGAAAGATACTACCTATCCGCGTGCAGTGCCTATCGCGATCGGGCGATGAATCGAAGCGGGCTTGGCATTGAGCTGTCGGATTGGTTAAAGTCGCTCGCACAACATTGGTCTGACGTGCGATTTGGCGCCGTAACTTCCCAGAAAGATGGCACCAATTACATTTTTGAAGTTCAGGTCTTTTTTGGAGAACTCAGTCCCGATGCCGCGGAGGTTGAACTCTACGCGGACTCTGGCACCGACGGTGAGACCTGCCGCCAGAAAATGGACGTGAGTCGGCAGCCAAACGCTTCAGACAACCACATCCTATACTCCACCAAAGTCCCGGCGAACCGCCCGGCAAGCGATTACACGCCACGCGTCATCCCGTGCAGACTCAAGGCGTCGGTGCCGCTTGAAGCGCCCCACATATTGTGGCAGCACTGAGTGAGTCGGAAGGAGGGCTTGCATTCATCTAGTTTGTGATCGATTGCACCAAAGAAGACAACGATTTCACAAACCCGGTACCAAGCGTTCAGAGTAACGCCGAAATCCCCGGCTGGGCTTCGGTACCGTCATACAAAATCGGCTTCGGCAAAAGAGAGCTTGGTGATCCCTCGAGATTGTTCGAGCGTGGCATTTGGAGTCAACTCTCCCAGCCACAAAGGTCGTGTGCAATGGCGTAGTGAACCAGATCAGCACGAGTACGCAATGCAAGTTTCTTGTATATCCGCTCCCGATACGTCTGCACAGTTTTCGGGCTTACCTTCAGGTCCTTAGATATCTCCGCAGTTGTAAAGCCCAGCGCAATGGCACGTAAAACTTCGCTTTCTCGTCGGCTTAGGTGTTTGATGGGTTTGGTCGCCTGGGTAGCGATAGGACTGAGCAGATATTCGGAGAGGGAGTCATCTAACCGAGGGTCTATAAATCGTCGGCCTCGGTTCACTTGCTTGAGAGCCTGGACGAGTTCAAATTGGGCGGCAGACTTGAGGATGTAACCTAGTACACCAGTCGCAAATATCGCACGCACATAGGCAGCATTTTCATTCGTGCTGACGACTAGAATGCGCATATGCGGCACGCTAGCCAGTACAGTGGCTGGTATACGTAGTGTTGATGAACTATTTGTGGCGACTTCGATCAGCAGAACGTCGGGTAAGAGTGTCTGACAGATTTGGGCCAGACCGTTTCCGATGTCCGCATCAATCGGCACAAGGTCAAATGCATCGTCTGTTCTTAGTAGCTGGCGAAGACCACTCCGGACCATTTCGTAATCGGAGGCCACCAAAACGCGAATCTTTCCCATTTATTTCCCAGCGGCAGCGCTGATTCTGCGGATGGTCTGTCAGCTCCTTTACGAACACGTTGAAGCTCCTGTTCCGCGATTTCCCGTTAAGAGTTCGGCAAGCTTAGGTCTATAAGGTTAACGCGCCGACACAATCACAAATCGTTGGCTGACAATCGGTCGTTGTAAGGAGCTACGTCGTCAACAACACTCGGTGTTCCCAAACACGATTTGCTGTGACGACCATCGGATCTCGGAAAAATGTCCGTTGTGCTAGGACCTCACTGCTGAGCAACAGAGGTCATGACCCGACTGTCGCTACTGTATCAATCTCAACAAAGCTCGTCTGTAGGCATAAATCTCTACGTCTGTTCACACGTGTCGGTAAATACTACGGACACAATTTGGCATTTCTGTAACAAGAATCGCGTGGTCAATCATCAGAGTCTGTCGTTTAGTAGGATGCGCTGAGGCGTGATAATCAGGAAAAGCGAAAATGGAGATAGTCGAAGACCGCGGAAACTGAAACCTTACGAAAAGCCCACTGTTACAAAACTCACGCGCGAACAGGTGATGCTCAAACTGCGCGCCCATGCGGACCGGGGAGACCCAGGAGCGAAGGAATTGTTCGAGAGAATGCTTGCACACGCACCCACGAAAGACTCTGAGACTACTGAGAGCTAAGTGTGAATGGCCTGTCGGCATTTTGCCTGACAGACTCAAGCCTCCCATTGCGACATAATACTTGGAGGCTCGACGCTCAACTTGAGGCACCCGCTATTTGCGAGCCCCTGTCGCACAACGCGCGTCGAGGCCCTCCCCCTTGTGAGGAGAGACGCGCAACGGCTCGCCGTGGAATACTCCGGCGAGCCGTGTCTCTCTAAAAGCTGCGACGGTGGAGTCGAATCGTGCGGAGTTCGGTGTGCAGTGGAAGGATGAGATTAAGAGGCTCGTCGAACTGCTGCTCACGACCGATGATCTAAGAGCAGTTCAAAGCCTTACCGTCGAAGTCCAACGCGCACTCTATCTCCGCATAGAACAACTCCAGAGAGAATTAGCCAAGGACGGGTCTGCCCATCCGAAGGACAGTTCTGTCTTCGAAATAGGCCCGAACAACCCAACCGCTAGCCCGCCGTTACCAAAGCCGAACGAAGAGCCTTGAGCAGTCGATGGTCGATATTGTCGATGCGTTTTAAGCGTTGCCAGGTTTAGCCTGGATGTTATGCGTTTCCGAGGTTGTCTGCCGCGAGCTTCCGCAACGTCTGGGAGTGTTCGTGTAGAAGTTTCCTGAGCTCTCGGAATACTTCTTGACACTCGGGGTCGGACGCCCTAAGGGCCTTCGCACACGCCTCGCGGATGCGTTCTTGCAGGAATAACGGAGAAGGCATAACACGAGTATGCTGAGTCACTACAGTCACGGTCCATACCGTGTGCGGCGTAAGCCATAAGACCGACAATAACCGACAAACTTTGCCCAAATTAGACTGCGCGTTACGAAATGAACAAAAAAGCCAATCGCTTTTGAGAAAGCTGTGTGAGGTGCTCTCACGCAGGCCCGGCGGATTGCTCTTAGCGGAATAGCGAGACTGGCCGAATCGGTGCCATGAAAAGATTATTGAGTGATTCAGCCAAGGTCGGATGAGCGAATATAGCATCGCGCAATGCGGTGCAGGGCACTGGGCCTAGCATGGCCAGTTCATGCATCGGCATTAACTCTCCACCTTCAATAGCCAACATAGCCGCGCCTAGAATCTGCTGAGACCTGGCATCGATTATGGCTTTCATGAATCCACGCGTCTCGTCGACTTCGAGGGCACGTGCTACGTGGCTCATTGCCATCTTCACGATCTCGATGTCCATGCTTTTCGACCGGGCCTCAGCCTCTGTAATACCAACTCTACCCAGCTGAAGGTCGGTAAAGACGGTATAGGGTACCAGCCGTCCCTTGATACTGGCGGTCTTGCCTTCGAGGAAGTTGGCGCGAACGACGCGATAGTCGTCGTAAGAGATATGGGTAAACGCGGGACCACCTTTAACGTTGCCCAATGCGTACACTCCAGCGGCGCTGGTCTCGAGGTGATCATTCCTCTTAATGAATCCTCTCGCGTTGGTCTCAATGCCGGCAGCTTCTAGATTCAAAGTATCAGTGTTCGGCGTTCGCCCGATCGCAGCAAGCAGGTGCGAACCTGTCAAAGTGCGGGCGCCCTGCTTCGTCTAGTGTAGGCGGATCTTGTTTGCTTGGCGGGTAACATTCAGCGTCCGAGACTCGACCAGAAGTTCAATGCCATCTTCCTGGAGGATTCCAGCGATCCCGTCAGCGACGTCACCGTCCTCCTTCGTGAGGAGCCGAGCATTAGAGTGACTCGGCTGCCAAAGCGCCGAAACATCTGTCCGAACTCGATACCGATATAGCCACCACCCAGAACGAGAAGGCGTTCGGAAACGGCATCCAATTCCATGATTGACACCTTATCGAGAAATGGAACGACATCGGGACCTGCGAGAGTCGGGTGTTTGGCACGAGTTCCGGTGTTAATAGTTACAAGGTCAGCGCTGAGCTGGCGAACCTCGCGGTTTATTCGTACTTCAACCGTCTCAAGCCTACAAAGGCGGCAGTACCCATCACGAGTTCAAAACCCCGCGTCTTCTGAATAGGCGGTTCATTGTCTCGCGGAAGCTTTGCACCAATGGTACGTTTGCGGTCGCGCACTCTTGACTGGTTAACCCTGACAGCACAGCCCTCCACACCATAATCGCTCTCACGGCGAGCGAGATGCGCCACTCTGGCGCTCGCGATCATAGTCTTCGTTGGGGTACAGCCTTCTCGCCGTCGTCAACTAGCGATATGAGATTCTTTCTTACTCCCAAGTGTCCCCGTAAAGCTGAATCAATGGTTTCAAGTAAAATGTGGTCAGTGAACGGCTTCCCGAGGAATGCGACAGCGCCAGCTTGCAGGGCGCGCTGACGGGATACTGTATCGTCGTAAGCGGTGATAAAAATGATTGGAATCATGCAGCCTAGCCCAGCGAGATGGCTTTGAAGTTGTAGGCCACTCATGCCGGGCATTCGGACGTCAACGATGAGACAGGATGTTTCATGCAGCTGACCCAGACTTCAGGAAAAGTTCCGCAGATTCGAACCCTGCCGCTCGAAACCCAAGAGACTCGATCAGCAGCGTTGTGGTCCGGAGGACGGACGCATCGTCGTCGACCACAGAGATTAGATTCTTTGACATTCTCAATTCCAACTGAAGTGACATTATTCCTAGAGCTGACAGAAATCTATTGGGCGGTGGTATTTCTAGATTGGCAAAAAGGAGGACGCTCGTAAGCTTTGGCTTACGAGGCTTTTTCCGAAGGAGCTTTGACCTTCTCGATCATTTTTATCAGTTCGGCGAGCGATGCAGCTTGCATCTTCTCCATCGCCCGGCTGCGCTGAACCTTTACTGTGCTTTCCGCGGTTCCGAGCTCAGCAGCGATTTGTTTGTTGAGCATTCCCGCAACGACCATAGAAACTACCTCCTGCTCGCGAGCAGTCAACGAGTCAAAGCGCTGCCGAAGATCGGCCACTTCCTTGTCGTGTTTGCGTCTGGCGCGGTCCCGGTCAAGTGCCAGGCGAACAGCATCCAAAAGCTCCTGGTCACGAAATGGCTTGGTAAGAAATTCGACTGCTCCGGCTTTCATAGCACGAACGCTCATGGGAATGTCGCCGTGGCCGGTAAGAAAAACTATTGGGATACAAACGTTTCGCGTCGCAAGCTCTCGTTGGAAATCGAGTCCGCTCAATCCCGGAAGCCGGACATCCAACACAAGACAACTAGGAATATCAGCAGGCTTTCTGCAAAGAAAGCTATCCGCCGACTCGAAGGTTTCAGCCTGCAGCCCCACTGTGCTCAACAGGAACTTCAGGGAGGAACGTACCGATGGATCATCGTCTACAACAAAAACTAAGGAAGCCGCGGTCATGAAGGACTCTCGCCAGCTGCTGGCAGCGTAAATGAAAACACAGCACCGTGAGGCGAGTTGGTTGTGGCCCAGAGTCGTCCGCCGTGACTTTCGATGAGTGAGCGGCTAATAGGCAATCCCATGCCCATGCCATTTGCCTTTGTTGTGAAGAATGGAGTGAATAAACGATCTCCTTCTGAACCGAGGCCCGGGCCCGAGTCGCGGACCGCAACCAGTACGTCGCCGGATTCATCGATCCGGGATTCCACAGCGAGTACTCTGGATTGATTAGCGGCTCCAGTCATGGCTTCAATGCTATTCATGATCAAGTTCAACAAGACCTGTTGTAGCTGAATACGATCAGCCCGCACGAGTGGCAAAGTGTTTGCCAATTGACACTCGACCAAAACTTGATTCTTGTGAAGCTCATGGCCGGCTAGAACCAGCACCTCCTGAATCACCTCGTTTACGTCCAACACGATCTTCTCGACCGGTGCTTTCTTGATGAACCCGCGGATCCGAGCTATAACAGCGCTGGCACGGGTGCCATCTGCAATGATTTCTTCCAAAGCCCGGCGCAAAACTTCAGGTTCGAGGCTATGATTGGCGAGCAGTCTCAGGCATGCACTGCCGTTGTTCGTAACCGCAGTTAAGGGCTGATTGACCTCGTGGGCGATCGATGCTGCCAGTTCGCCCATCGTCGTCAGCCTGGAAACACGTGCAAGTTCTGCCTGGGTCATCCGCAAAGCTTGTTGAGCCTCTCTCCAATCATGCAAATCCACGACTGTTCCGAACCATTTCAGAATTCGACCGCTTGGATCTCGCAGCGGCAGAGCCCTCGAAATACACCAACGATATGTCTGGTCCGCTGCTCTCAGGCAGCGAAATTCTTGTTGAAACGGTTCACCACTGGAAACTGCGGCCGTCCAAGCCCGAGACATACTTTCAATGTCGTCCCGGTGGACGGTCTTCATCCAGCCAGCGCCTCGCACCTGTTCCGCCGATAATCCCGTGTAGTCCAGTACGCGCTGGTTGCAATAGTCGACTGCGCCGTTTGGTTCAGCGCTCCAAAGCATCTGCGGAATGGTCTCCGTTAGTTCACGGAGAGTCCGCTCGCTTGCGCGCAACTTCTCTTCGGCGTGTTTTCTCGCACTGATATCGCGGATGAAACCGGTAAATACCTTATGACCATCTCTGGTGAGTTCACCGAACGAGACTTCCACCGGGAATTCCTCACCATTTTTCCGCAACCCGGTGAGTTCTGTCCCTTGCCAGTTGATGTGCCGCTGGCCCGTAGCCAGGTAGCGCCTGAAACCAGCCTCATGCAATTTGCGCATCCACTCTGGCATTAACACAGTCAATGGCTTCCCGATCAATTCCGTCGGATCGTAACCAAAGATTCTCATGGTGGCGGGATTCGCAAATCGAATTACGCCCGTCTCATCCATGGTGACTACGGCGTCACTTGCCGTTTCTACCATCAGGCGATGGCTCTCTTCGATGTAGCGCCGGGCCAACTCTTCGCGCTTACGTTCAGTAATGTCCGTGACAATTCCGCCGATCGCATAGATTTCGCCATCTGCGTTGAACAGAGGAAATTTCTGAACAACCCTCGTATGCTCCCCGTCTTTCTGGACTGTAACCTGCTCAAACTCTATCGTTACGCCTGCTTCCAGCACCCGTCGATCACTGGCCTGAAACACCGACGCCTGTTCGCCTGGAAATAGTTCATTGTCCGTCCTGGCGTTGATGTGTTCTTCAGTGATGCCTCGGACCCGCTTGAACTCGCGGTTGGCGTAGAGATATCGGCCCTCCCGATCCTTCAAAAAAATCATGCTCGGGCTGTTTTCAAAAAATGCCTGTAGCTGGGTTTCGCTTTGCTGCAGCCTAGCCTCAGCCTGTTTGCGCTCGTCGATGTCCTCGCAAGCAACCAAAGTGCGCAGCGACGAATCACGGCCTTGATTGGGGGGAATAGCTAGAGCTTTTCGGATTAAGAACCAATGATATTGGCCATCGGCGCGCCGCATACGCGCTTCAGCCGCGAACGGTTTTCCGGTTGGCAGACTTGCGTTCCACTCTTCAACGAAGCCTCGAACATCGTCAGGGTGGATGGCGGTCTGCCAGCCCAAACCCCTCAGTTGTTGCAAGGAGCCGCCGGTATATTCCTGCCAAGCGCGGTTCGCAAACTCGACAGAGCCGTCGGGCAGGGCGCATACCACCATCGCGGGAATGGTCTCAATCAGCATTTGCAGGTCTAGCCGTTCGCTGGTCTGGGCGGGTGATTGTGTTTCAGCGGTCATGTTTTGCAGGCGCTACGCCGCTATGCTTTTATTGTCTGTCGCGTAATACGGGTTGTGCCGCAGAGCTCCACGGCAAACTGCGAGAGGGTGAGTTCCAAATCCGCCGTCTAGTACAAGACGTCCAGAAACTGTGTTGATGTCGTACATACAAACGATCACACACGGATAACGAGCGGCCAACGTAGTTGCCCCACTTTCGACGTCGACGACTTCGTCTGCACCCCTGCCGGGTAAGGGAGCCTGCCCCATGCCGAGGTTGCCTAGATATCTGATCGCTATTGCTCCTTTGCCGACGGCTTTCGAAAACGCCGCGTCGATGCTGGCCAGGGTCGCGGCCGCAGAAGACTCCCGCCGCAGAATGACCAAACGCCCATCTCGAATAACGCGATCTAGGTCGCGGCCTGCCTTCCGCAGAGTCTGCAAGACTCGCTCATTCGCTTCGTCGTGTCCGAATAGAACGGAGTACTGAGATTCGTCATCGATCCCCAACTCGAGAAAGCGAACTCCGCGCTCGAATTCGCTGTCAGTATGCCAGAAGTGAATGAGGTGGCTGCCGAGTGGGACTTCATCGTCGGTAATGCCGAGTGCGACTTTGTCGAGCGAGACTTTCATCAAAGTTCACCATAGCCAAGACCTTCGGCTCGGCAAGCGGGACATTGCGGGTTGACTCTTGATTTTCGGGCAGAGTAATACTTAAACTTATACCAGGAACCATCAGCAGGTCTCTACGGTGTTTCCTGTATAAGGCAAACAGGGACAAGCTCCTGAATCCTTTTGGCAATTGAAGTGTTTTATCCGGAAGGCTTACGTGGCAAAGGGAGGGCCACTTTGCAAACAATTGAAATGAATGCCGCAGGTTTGGATGACGGCCTCGGTATCACACCTGTCGCTCATGCGGTGCTCCACATCATCGCTGAAAACGGCTTCTACACGTTGGATCCCGCTGTCTTCTGCTGCGGGCGCAAACTGGACCACCAGGATGCCCGCTGTGGCTGCGCCCAGAAGTCCCACCGCGAGACCGGCGCCAGCAAGCCGGCGTAGGGCCACGCATCGGCGGCAATCAGAAAGTGGCGGAAGGCGCCGCCGACCAGTCCGACAAAAAATCCAGCAAAAACGCTAGCGGTTGAGATGCGTGCGATACGTGAATTCCGCCAGGAGACGAACTCACCCCGGCCCGTCGACGCTATAAATTCCCCACGTCCTACGTGAAAGCGGTCTGAAAGGATGCCCCTGACAGCGCACATGTATCACCCAGTGCTTCCAGACTTCCAGTAATGACGCCACACTTACAGTTGTCGCCGCAACCGCGTATATCCTGGCGGTGTGTTGGCAGTGCCGGTTCCTACAACCAAGATCAATCGCGTACAGCACGGCATTTTTCCGGCGAAAGGGATCAGGGATCCGGAAGCTAACCGTTTTGAGATCTGCCCGACGATAACAACGTACGTGCCCGCAAGCGGGGCACGCGAATGCGACGCTCCGCTTTTGCTCTGAGAAATCGCGAATAAATATGCCCTGGGGCTGGTAGGGTAAGCGAACTGGGAACAGACAACTGCGGCAAAGTATCCAAAAGCCACGGTAGATCATGTGTGCAGCTCCCTAGAATCTCCCGTCATGCAGTTTCCTGCGCAGGCATTCCGTGCCGTTTAATCGGCACTTTCAACCAAGTCCAACATTCCGTGTGCGATCGCGTAATGCACGAGATCGGCGCGTGTATGTATCCCCAATTTTTCGTAGATTCTTGCACGATAAGTCTGTATCGTTTTCACACTCACGCCGAATTTCGACGCAATAGCCTTGGTCGTAAATCCTATTGCAATCTCACGGAGAACCTGAGACTCGCGGCTACTGAGGCGCTTCACATCGGGCCTGCGCATTGCGCCGGGGTTGCCGAGCAGCAGGTCGGCAATGGAATCGCTGAGGCGTGGATCTATATACCGTCTGCCGCGGTAGACGGTTCGAATCGCCTCATAAAGCTCGTCATTTCTTGCCGATCTTAAAACGTAACCTTTCACGCCCGTCGCGAGAATTGCCTTTACATAGCTTGGGTTTTCGTTCGAAGTTAGGATCACGGCGGCAGCTTCTGGCACTGCATGCATTAGTTTTGCCGCTAGCCTTAGTCCACGAAGTCCGGCCTCGGTTAGCTCGACGAGAAAAACGTCTGGCGAGAGTTGCACGGGAGTCCTGACAAGGTGAGACAGGTCCACCTCGCCAACCACGTCGAAATCCCGCACAACTTTCAAGAGCGTGCCGAGAGCAGTCCGGACGATTACATGCGCAGAGGCAATCAGTAACCGGATCTTGGGCATATTTCCCCTCGGTGCCCCTTACAAACGTATGAGTTGCGGTTCCACAAATGGCTTCAATAGATTCCGATATTCCGGACTGATATTCACAAACGGCCGCCAGGAGTTATTGATAAAGCGATGGCAGAAAGCTATAGCCCCAGATCGCTCAATCCTGGATGGTTGTCCGGACGGCGGCTGAAGGGCCAGTGATATTTGCGATCTGATTCCGAGATCGGCAGATCATTGATGGAGGCAAAGCGCGCCGCCATTAATCCGTCCTCATTGAATTCCCAGTTCTCGTTGCCGTAGGAGCGATACCAGTGACCTGAGTCGTCGTGCCACTCGTAGGCGAAGCGTACGGCGATACGATTGTCGGTGAACGCCCACAATTCCTTGATGAGCCTATAGTCCAACTCTTTTGCCCATTTGCGAGAGAGGAACGCAATGATTTCCGTTCGTCCACGGATGAATTCCGAGCGGTTCCTCCATCGTGAATCGATCGCGTAAGCCAGCGCTACTTTTTCCGGATCGCGAGTGTTCCAGCCATCTTCAGCCATGCGCACCTTTTGAGTCGCCCTTTCACGAGTGAACGCGGGCAAGGGTGGGCGGGCTGTGATCGTCGCAGTTGGCATAATTTCGTCTCGTTCATCGAAGCAGCGTGGATTCTCCGACAGAATGCTCAGCCATTCTGGATGGAAGACATTCAACTGGCCTCCCGGGACCGCGATGTGTCAAGACGCAAATAGATCATGCCGCGAACGTCAAGAAACACGTGCTCGTCGACATTCACAAGACGAAGGAGTACGTGCTCGCAAGCTGGGCATCGAGCCACAAGACCAGGGCCATGCATGTATAAGTGCGCTTCCGCCAGGCATTTCGTTGTGCCGCATTCGGCGCACCGTCCTGCTGCAGTCGTGATATCGACGGAAAATACTTTGCTCAATTCACCGGCGGCAGCATTGCCGTCGAGGTAGTCGTAGTTAAGGGAACTCATTTCCGATCTCCTGTCGGGCCAAAACGCTCGGTCCTGATCTTGTCAGGGCGGTTGCCGCAAGCGACAAGCAGGGCAGCAGTACTTTCTACGAACGATGTGGGACCGCACACGTAGCAAGTCGGGATTAGCTTGGAAGACCAGGTCGTCTCGGCGATAAAAGATGCGTCGATCCGGCCGGGCGGTCTCGGCCAGCCCCTCGGGGTCGCCCTTGTATACGCGTAAGTAACAGTTACAGAATCAACCCCATCCGATATGGCTTGCAGTTCGCTGCGGTAGAAGACCGCTCCTGGTTCGCGCACCGAATACAGCAATCGGAAGGGTTCAGTGCTGCCCGCCGATGCACGTGAGCGAATCATTCCCATAAGAGGCACGATGCCCGAACCGCCCGCAATTAATTGAATCGGTTCCGCCTGCCGCGATCGCCACACGAACCAACCACCGATCGGCCCTCTTAATTCCAGACGGTCCCCGACTCCAAGGTCTTGCGTGAGATAGGGCGAGACTTCGCCGTCAGACAGCCGCTCGACAGTCAGTTCAACTCGTCCTTCCGCGTTCGGAGGTGAAGCGATCGAGTACGATCGAACTGCGGAGTATCCATCGGGCGCAGTCAACCGCACGTCGACGTGCTGGCCCGCGACATGACTAGGCCAATCCGACACCTGAAGCGCGATCGTCCTTGCTGTCGGCGTTTCGTCGTGAAGAGCAACCACTGTTCCCGAACGCCACATCATTCGTCGCCCGAGTAACGCTGCTCGCGCCACGGGTCTCCATAGATGTGGTACCCGAGGCTTTCCCAGAAACCAGGCTGATCCTCGTGCATGAGTCTGATGCCCCGTACCCATTTGGCGCTCTTCCATAAGTAGAGATGCGGGACAAGAAGTCGTGCGGGGCCACCGTGTTCAGGGGCAAGATCTTCGTCGTCAAATCGGAACGCGATCCATGCCTGCTTGTTTCTGAGATCCGCAAGCGGCAGATTCGTTGTGTAGTCACCATAGGAACGCACCATTGCATAGTCGGCGTCGGTTTCTATCTCGCCAAGGATGGTGTCGAGAGACACGCCTTCCCAATGCGTGCCGAGCTTCGACCATCGCGTCACGCAGTGCAGATCGACCGTAATGTTCTCGGTGGGCAGATCGCGAAACGATCGCCAATCCCATCGCCGCAAAGCTTTCGTTCCATCATCGATCGTAAACTCCCACTTTTCGAGCGGAATGTGCGGAGTCGGCCCAGCTGAGAGAACCGGGAAATCAGTTGTTAGGTATTGCCCTGGCGGTAGCTTCACATCTCCCACAGCTCGTTTGCCGAAAAAACCTCGTGAGATGATACCCATTAGAACTTCTCCTACGCTGAAAGAGCGAGCTGGCTCAAGTCACAGTCGCTGATCGAAAAAACATAATCTTTGGCCTCTCAAAACCTCACATCATCATTCCTGCAGTAAGCACGCCGGCTGCCACGAACCACGGCGAACCTGATGGTCGTGGTTTCCAGATTGCAAACTCCTCTTTGTTGCAGCGAATGCCACGCCCGGGACCTGCGGTGAAAAAGGAGCGAAACAGCTCAATTGCGGGTGAGTTTCGGTGCTCGTGAGGCGAGGCTCGCAGTGATCGATTCTGCATCGCGTCGGCATAGGAAGATGCGGGACTTCGGTGAGGAGCATGTCATCCGTTGTCACTCTGTCTGTCCAAATAGCGACATGGCTATGGATCGTCGCGTTTGCCCATAAGGCTTGGTCATCTGAACGCGAGACTGTTCGTGAGCCACTGAAAGCGGTTCGAGAAGTAAAGAGATCAGCGATGAGTGGAGCGCAAAGTGCACCATCCCTTGAAAACCGATAGAGGATTTACAGCACGCATGAAAGCAATACGAATCTGCGAGTACGGTGGCACCGGCACATTGAAGTTGATGAGGTATGACGTATTTCGATCACAAAAGACCAGGTGTTGGTCCGAATTCACGGTGCCGGTGTAAACCTGGTCGACTGGAAGGTCAGGCAAGGTTACCTGAAGCAGTTGCGCCGCAAACGGTGCGACAAGCAAGTTCGAAAATGAAGAGCCCGTTAATTCGTAACTGATCGAGAGTCAAACGTACTTAAGAGGAGGACAGATGAAAGCAGCGCGAGTACTTCAATTCGGTCCACCGAGTGTCATCACCAACGTTGACCTGCCTCGGCCGGAACCAGCCGCCGGGCAACTGCTGGTCCACGTTAAAGCGGCCGGGGTGGGCAATTGGGACGCACTGGTTCGCGAGGGCAAGCTGCCCAACGAACATTTGCCCCTTATTCTTGGTTACGAGCTAGCAGGAATCGTCGAAGCAATTGGGACTGAGGTTTCGGGTTTCAAGCTTGGCGATGAAGTGTACGGGGCAACGAACGAGCAACTCACTGGAGCATATGCAGAATATGCGCTGCCTTCGGCCAGAATGATGGCGCAAAAGCCAAAAACTCTAAACTTTATCGAGGCGGCCTCAGCTCCGATTGTGACAGTCACGGCTTGGCAGATGCTCTTCGATTATGCCCATGTAGCCGCCGGGCAAACCGTCCTCATCCATGGAGCCGCGGGCAATGTTGGTGGTTACGCCGTACAACTGGCCAAGCTCTCTGACCTACATGTGGTAGCGACCGCCGCCTCGGCCGACTTGGACTATGTCAGAGGTCTGGGTGCTGAAAGAGTTATGGACTATAAAAAGGAGCGATTCGAGGAGTCGTTGAATGGAGTGGACATTGTCCTTGATACGGTTGGTGGAGAGACGCAGGAGCGTTCGCTTCGGGTTCTGAAGCCAGGCGGGATTCTTGTTTCTGTCGTATCACCTGTTCCTGAGGCAGCACAAAAGCGTTATGGCGTTCGAGCAGCGTACTTTTACGTGGATGTGACTACGACACGCTTGAACAAGATCACGGAACTGTTCGACAACGGAAAACTGGCTACGAACGTAGGGACTGTGCTCCCGCTGGAACAAGCCCGCACAGCACACGAGATGCTCGGGGGTGAGCCGCATAAGCGCGGCAAGATCGTGCTGAGCATCGCAGCGTGACGGTACTCTGCGATCGTGTCTTCTTGTACGGATTGGCTGGGGTATTCGGTGGCGCCGAGATCGGCTGTGGTTCTACTTCGAACGAGGAGTAGTCGATCGGAAGTGCAGAAGAAATTGAGCGCAAAAGCGCGATGAGTGCACGATGGAAGGTCATTATTATAGGCGGCGAGTTCGGAGGTCTACCGGCGGTAGCGAGGAGAAGCCATGAAAGTGCTTGTTGCGGGAGCCACGGGTGCCATCGGACGCTCGCTGATTAAGAGCCTCAGGCTGTCAGGGCACACCATCTTCGGCATGGTTCGCTCGCCAAGCTCCAGGGCGCCCCTCTCTGACTCGGGCGCCGAACCCGTCATAGCCGACGCGCTCGACGCCTCGTCGGTGAGCGCGGCCGTCGCCAAGGTTCGGCCTAACGTCATCATCAACGAACTGACATCACTGCCCAAACATTACACGCCCACCGACATGAAAGCTGCGGCCGAACGGGACGCTGGCGTGCGGCTGGAAGGCAACAAGAACTTGATTGCGGCGGCACAGCAAGCGGGCGTGCGTCGCTTCCTGGTGCAGTCCACCGGATTCTGGTATGCACCAGGCGGGGGTCTGGCTGACGAAGGCGAACGTTTCGCCTACGGTGCCTCCGCAGCCGTCGCCGCCGGTGCGCAGCGCTATGCCCAGCTCGAGGCTATGACTCTCGGTCGAACCGAGTTCGAGGCCGTCGCCCTCCGCTATGGATTCTTTTACGGACCCGGCACTTGGTTCATTTCCGATGGGGATGTGGGAGAACAGGTGCGTCAGCAGCAGGTGCCGATCATCGGCCACGGACAGGGAGTCTGGAGCTGGATTCACATTGACGATGCGGCCGACGCCACCGTCAGAGCGCTAGATTGCACGCCCGGAGCTTACAACATCGTGGATGACAATCCCAGCGAGCAGCGCGTGTGGTTGACAGCATTTGCTCGTTATTGCGGAGCGCTCGAGCCACCGCACATCTCTGAACGGAAAGCCCTTCAGGCCGCCGGACCTGACACCGTGTACTACGCGACGCAACTCCGAGGCGCCTCAAACGCGAAGGCCAAACGCGAGCTTGGATTCCGCCCTCGTCCGCTTCAGTGGCTGGTTCATACGACGGGGACAACTGATGGATAGCAAATGTTCGTGCCCCGTTAGTGGTAAGAGACAGACCGACGCGCTGGAGTTGTGCAGTTTGATCCTCGCAAAATCATCTCTGATCCAAACGCGCCTTTCGCTGGGGCGAAAGTCAGCGAGAAAACACTGCTTCCGGGCAATAGCGCACGACTCTGCGAAACCCGTTTCGAGACTTGGGTCACTCATTCCGCAGCACAAAAGGCTGCGTGAAGATCGGCTGCGCGCCGAACACGAACTCGTGCGGCACTACGCGTAAAGGCAAAGTGCCGACCTTACAAACGACGAAGTCAAATGGCGTCGGTCAAGCGAAGGATTAACGTATGGCGTTCACAAAAATAGTTCTGTTGCTCGTATGTCTCATCTCCACCACGCTCGTAGCACAAGAGGCTAAGGTAGCGCCGCTCATGTCCAAAGACCTGACAGAGTGTCCCGGAAAAGAAAGTGTGATGATCACGGTGGAATATCCACCGGGCCATTCGGACGAAATACATCGGCACAACGCCTATGTGTTTGTTTATGTGCTGGAAGGCTCGGTCGTGATGCAGGTCAGAGGCGGAAAGGAAGTGACTCTGACGCCTGGTCAGACCTTCTATGAAGGCCCGGATGATATCCACCTCGTTGGGCGGAATGCAAGTAAAACCAAACCGGCGAAATTTGTCGCGTTCTTCGTGAAAACCAAAGGCGCTCCAATACTGGTGCCCGCCAACTAAGCGAGCAATGATGAACACACGATTGACGGGATTAGCAACAGTCAGCTCGGTATTTCTGCGGCTCGCTCTGGGGATTTCCTTTTTGTCTGCGGTCGCAGACCGATTTGGTCTCTGGGGCCTTTACGGACAGCCCAATGTGGCATGGGGCAATTATGCCCGCTATCTGGCCTACACGGCTAAGCTGAATTGGTTCTTGCCTGCGGCAACGATCCCGGCATTGGCGATTATCGCGACGGCTGCTGAAATTCTCTTCGGACTTCTCCTCGTTCTCGGTTGGAAAACTCGCACCATTGCTTTGTTAAGTGGAGTTCTTCTGACCACCTTTGCACTGGCGATGACGATGGCTTTAGGAGTGAAAGCGCCCCTCGATTTGTCGGTCTTTTCAGCTGCCGGCGGCGCGCTGCTCCTGGCAACATCTGCAAATTTCCCGTTCAGCCTCGACGAATTGGTCCGGCGGAATACGCAGGCGGAGTTGTCTGCTCGTGGCCGATCAGGGGCCAATCACCATGACTCAACCTAAGACTTGCGGGTTTTTATGCTAATCAGATTAGTGGCACTAATCACCGTTCGCTGTTGATGCCCTTCAACTTGCGACCGGTGACCAGCGACTTTGCCCTTAGGCACCGCTAAACGATCGTGCGCCCCCGTTGACGACAAGTTTTGTGCCCAGGAAGCGGCGCGGAAACTTCTTTGAGCTCCACGACTCCGGGAGCGCCAAACTTGAGATCAAGAATTGCCTATAGCCTCAAGCTGCCTCGGCGTGCGCGCTCTTAGAGAGTCGATCCAACTCCTCCATAATCGCATCATCCAGCTTAATCAGAGCCGCCGAGGTATTTTCTTCAAGGTGTTTGACCTTGGAGGTACCGGGAATCGGCAGCATCACCGGAGATTTTCTCAGCAGCCAGGCGATTGCGATCTGAGAGGGTCGGGCCTTCAGTCGCTCCGAGATAAACTGCAGTGGAGTGCCCGGTTTCGCGAGATTGCCGGTTGCGAGGGGAAACCATGGGATGAACCCGATATTTTCGTGGGCACAGTGATTCAGCACCTCCTCGTACTTTTGCTCAACTAGGTTGTACAGATTTTGTACCGTAGCGATGGGAACGATCCGGCGCGCAGCCTCGATTTCGGCGACGCCGACTTCGGAAAGTCCGACGTGGCGAATCTTTCCTTCCCGCTGAAGGTCCCTCAACAGGCCAAATTGATCCTCGGCCGGTACGTTCGGATCGATACGATGCAGCTGAAACAGCTCAATACGCTCAAGCCTTAGACGCCGCAAGCTCATCTCGCACTCCTGCCGGAGATACTCGGGGCGGCCCAAAGGGATCCATGAATCTGGGCCGGTTCGGACCAGTCCTGCCTTTGTTGCGATTACAAGCCCGGCGGGGTAGGGGTAAAGGGCTTCACGGATGAGCTCCTCGGCGACATAGGGTCCGTAAGAGTCGGCAGTGTCGATGAGGTTAATTCCTAACTCGACGGCCCTGCGAAGAACGGCAATGGCCTCGGCGCGGTCCGCGGGTTCGCCCCACACCCCGCGACCTGTAAGTTGCATTGCGCCAAACCCAAGCCGATGGACGGGAAGTTCGCCGCTTAATGCAACCGTGCCGCTCTTGGCAGCTGGTGCTGCACTCGCAACAGGGGGATGCTTCGTTCTTCCAGCACTGTCACGAATGCGTTGCTCGCTTCTTTTTAGTGCACTCATAGGTCCTCCGTTTGCTCTGGATTCGGGGGGCAGCGCAGCGTTCGATATCCTGAGCTGTTTTTCATTAATCCTCGAAGCTGCGGACGCTGCCTCGGAACCCCCGCTTCACGTTCTCCCAATCCATTTGATTACGCGCGCATCGTTGTAGCAGCATGCGAGGTTGTGATTGAGAGTCGAGAAGCACTGCTTCTCGCAAGTATTCTTCATATCATTAAGCTGATCACCGTCGAACGTGAAATCATCAATATTGCCCCAATCAAAAGAAGCGGAATACGTTGGAAACACGGCGTCACCGTGCTATCGGTTGGATGATCACATTGTTTTGTCCGGCCTTGCATTTCCATTCCGCGAAGCCCAAGTCTTTGTTATCTCCTTGAACGACGCCAGCAGCTCTCTTGGATGCACGCCTGTTTCCAGACCGGTTGTCACGACTCGATAGGACTGCCCTGCATGGGAAGATTCGGGTTTCGTCTTGAGTAGGCAGCAAGGTGGCAGACTGCCCAGAGCATGTTGGGAACTACGCGCTCGGCGCAGTGGATTCGTCGCACAACAACCAGCCAGCGCGGACGAGGACCGACGGACCTGTTATGAGTCGTTATCATCTGTCTTCTTCACCCCATAAAGCACGCATGCGTCCAGACCATTAATTCCAAAGAGGACAATGACGAACTCTCATCGACTCGATCTCGCATCGAGCGCGAATGAGAGACGCTGGGGCAAGGCTGTCGATTCCTTGACACCCTGTCCAAATCGCGACGCCCCTGTCTTGCCACCGGAGCCCTGCAAATTCGGTTCTGGCCCGATAACTGGTAATGAGCCCCCTCAAGTGGCAGTCTGGAGATTCGCTTCATGCGTCGAATCGCATCTGTGGATGCAGCTGCCGGAGAATTGAAATCAATTTTGGAGCGCTCGCAACGCTATCACTTATGGCGATCGTCGTGCTGTCGTCAAGAAAGAAACGAGAGGTTTCGTGCTTTAGCACGCGCACATGGGCGCGAGCACGAGCCAAGATCGGCACAGCAAATGTCTACGAATCTTCAAATGAAGCAAGTTGTGCGGAACAGCGTAAGACTCGCGGGTATCATCCTTGTGTCAGGGGCGCTTGCAAGCGGAAAAGCGGAGTCGCAATCCATGCCTGACGCTCGGGTTCCACAACATGCGGCCCTGGAGCAGCAACTCACATCCGGTAAAAATAGGCATTCCAAGCACATCGCGAAAACCTTCGTCGACGCAATCCAGCATCACAGCACATCGGGGACAAGCGCGGAACCGAATTCGGCGGCGCATAAACCGATGCTCATGGCCATGAAAGACAGGTGGAGGCTGATGTTTCATGGTCAGGTATTCCTCAACGCTCTGCAACAGAGTGGCCCAAGCGGCGCCGACAAAGTCTTCTCCACAAATTGGTTCATGCCCATGGCGCAGACGCAACTCGGGCCGGGAA
>Ga0207684_10001763_pt1 | contig 22852 bp, 24 predicted proteins | sample KBSK5501metaG_FD_184342 | JGI IMG/M metagenome (GOLD analysis project Ga0207684, IMG submission 184342) | Corn, switchgrass and miscanthus rhizosphere microbial communities from Kellogg Biological Station, Michigan, USA - KBS K5-50-1 metaG... | ecosystem: Host-associated > Plants > Roots >...
CGAGTAGCACGAGCAAAAGCCCAAAGCGAGCTGGAATTGCAACGGTTGCTCAGCACTCCGGCTCCTGATGGGAAACACCTCCAGGTCACACCTTCCGCTGCTTCGACCACTGATGCAGGCCGAGCCAGGGGAGATCGCATCGAGCGAGCCCTTTCCCGTGACCCGGTAGGGGAAAGCACAACTGCGCAGGCATCTCTCAAGTGTCCTGGATCAGGCCAGGTGTTGGATCTAGACGTCCACCTTTTTACCCAATCAGCAGTCGCTCATGTGCAATGCAGAGAGTGTGGAAGCATACGAAAAGGAGTGCTCAAAAAGGAGCATGTGGTCTGCCGTGACCATGAGAAACTACGTGGTCGTAGCACCCATACAGGGCCACGATGGGTTGAGTACGAGGGCGAATGGAAAGTTGTGGCAGAAGCAAAAACGTGATCGATCCCGAAAATTGATGGGTCAGAAAAGATGCTCTTTGATGGGGTGAAATGCGAGACGCTGACATGAAGTGCAAGGTAGCCGCCTGCTTACTTCCTCCATCATCTGACCATTTTCTCCTACAAGCAGCTTCTCTCTTGCTTTTTTCTCGTTTCCCGGCTCCACTGACTCGGAGCAGAAAACTCGTGGCAGAAAATTTTACGGGGGAAATGACGACAAATGACGGAGCCATCGAACATCGTTCCCTTTCCGAACACAGGAAATGAAGAGTGGGTACTGAGCTATCAGCAGACCTGCCTCACCAGGGACGACGAAGCAACCATTGATGCCTACATGCGTATCTTGCGTCAATTCACCGCATGAGTTGCCAACCGACCTGGGCATAGCAAACTCTTCCAGCCCGACCAGCTCACCGCCACCGTGGTGGAAGGCTATCTCTCGTTCCTCAAAGAACATGGGTATAGTGTGAGCCATCGCACGCGGGTCAAGTCGGTGATCAAACACTTCTGCCAATGGCTCATCTTTTCTCGTTTTGGCAATTCGATTCCCTATTTAGTTCGTCTCAGTGGACTCTGGCGCATGACTCATTGGTGGCGAATTGCCAAAACGAGCGTACTCGTAAATTTTTCCTGGCTGATTCCAGCACGATTTTTGAATTCGCCACCACTATCAATCGGCAGGAGATCCTAGCTGATTTTCGGTTAGTATTGGTACTGGCCGTTGAGCTGGATGACCGCCTGTACAAAGTCGACATACTGCGTCGTCTCAAAAAGATCGGTGCTGACAATATTCCAGGGTGCCCCTTTCCAGTCTCCCCTCAGATGTTCTAAAACGGTTGGCAGGGACGCTTCTGCAAGAAGGGCGAGTGGCATACCGGCATTCTCAGTTCCCGGTGTCAGATGAACCCCTAACCGCCACCAATATCGCGTCTGGGACTCGTCCTGTATCGTTTTACAACTCTCCGCCCACCACCTGAGATCACGAGTTCGTCCACCTATGAGTTCAGCCGGAGTCCATGCGGTTGGATAGTTCTCAGCCCTGCTGACTTGAAAGTAATCGCCTGCCCAAATATATCTCGCATCGCTTTGCGGATCATCATCATGGTCCTGCTTCCACTGGATAATACCAGCCTGACCAGCCCACAGGATGATCACCTGTTTTTTCCCAGCATCCCACAGTTCGCCAGGGGTACAATGGGCTGGGAATTTCTTCGTGGAGCCGGTTTTCCCATTGATTGCCTCGATGGTTTGTTTCGTGATGATGCGCTCTCTGCCACACTCATCACAGATTTTGCTCACTAAGAGCTTCTCCTCGTCGAGGCTGGTCTGACCCCATCGCAACTCCACGATGAGAATTTCACCTGCGCTTCCTGGGTACTCTAAGAACGTCTTGATATCATGGAGCACAGCCTCTAGTGTCACATCGCAAGTATAGCCCCCATGTTCGACAACATATCTGCCACCCCCTTGTGACAGAAAACGCAAGTCGAAATACCGAATCCCATAGACAAGTTGGTTGCCTATGCTTAGGCCCTGTGCTTTCGTCCACGGGGTAGGCACCCCGAAATACCCATAGGTTCCCGAATCATGAGAACCGGGTAAGGCAATCTGCCACAAGGGAAGATTCTTTATGACAGATGCGTTCACCGTCATCCAATCGCTCAGACGTGGACCCACTGAAGGAAGCGGTGCTCCTTCTGGAATAGCAGCCAAGTCGGCGTCTGAGACGTGGTGAATGGCATTCCAATTATACCCGTGGGCGTTGAAGGTATCAGGATCGGGAATCCAGTGCCGCTGGCATGCCGCCATGACGTAGACGGCAGGACCGCTCCCCTGCAATAAAGTGCCGTCTGCCCGTGAGGGATAGGCTGCTCCTTTTGGGATTTGATTCCACTCACTGTCCGATATCGTTTGGATGGCACTCCCGGAAAGTCCCATACAGGTGAAGGTTGGGGGGTCTGGGATCCACCTACGCTGACCTCCTTCCATTCGATCAACTTCGGGGCCGCTGGCTTTTAAGAGGGTACCGTCTGGGTGGGGAAGCGGTGCTCCCTCTGGAATGGCGGTCAAGTCGGTGTCTGAGACGTGGTGAATGGCACTCCAATTGTACCCGTGGGCGTTGAAGGTAGCGGGATCGGGAATCAAGTGCCGCTGGCATGCCGTCATGACGTAGACGGCAGGACCGCTCCCCTGCAATAAAGTGCCGTCTGCCCGTGAGGGATAGGCTGCTCCTTTTGGGATTTGATTCCACTCACTGTCCGATATCGTTTGGATGGCACTCCCGGAGAGTCCCATACAGGTGAAGGTTGGGGGGTCTGGGATCCACCTACGCTGACCTCCTTCCATTCGATCAACTTCGGGGCCGCTGGTTTTTAAGAGGGTACCGTCTGGGTAAGTAGCCATGCTGCTGTCATCTCCTTTTTTAGATGGGTCCGTAGTAACACAACAAGCGATTCTGTTGTGGCTTCTCCTCTTACTTATGAAGTACGCATATGTATGACCACGACCATATGTTGGCCGCAGCGGCCAACAATCAAAATTTCGCCGACCTTCTCTCTTCGGGCTCTCCTTTCCCGTTTTAATGGAAACCAGAGGGGAAACGGGCTGCTCGGGCCCTGGACGTGCAAAAGGTCGAGTCGGTGTTGCGCACGATTGAGGACCGGCGCGATCGCGCTCCCTTCTGGCTGATCTATGATGGGGGCCTGCGCTGTCAAGAAGCCCTCTTCATCGACATCGACGACATTTCCTGGTCCGAACGCTCGCTTCTTCTTCATCAAGGCGAGCGCCCCCGCGAAATGTTCTTCTCTCGTGCCGTCAGGGCCCTCCTGGACAAGTATCTGGCAACGCGTAGATACCCAACATCGGGACCGCTCTTCGTGACGCATCGCAAAGCTCATCTGCCTCGACGTGCTGATCTGGACGCCGATGGCTCCGCGCGTCTCTCCTACCGGCAGGTCGACACCCTCTGGAAAGGTTATACCCCTGACTGGGATCTCCATCAATTGTGTCACACGGCGATCAGCCTGCGCGCTGCTCATGATTATACCGAAGTTGACCTCAAATCTGCGGCGTCGAGGCGCCGCCTTACCAACAAACTGACGGTCTGCTCCCTGGGTGCAGACCTGACAGGCAAGCCTGACACCGACCAGACACACACAGGCACGAGAGACGACACGCATGTCTAGCGGCTGGGCCCACTTATAAGCCGCGCGGCTGTGCGAACAGTTCGGTGAACTCGCCTTCGTGCCACTGTGGGGCGTGCTCGACCAGGTCCGCGAGCTGCCGCTCCCAGCGGGTTTGATGCGGGTCGTCGCGATGGCGGGTATAACTGGCCTGCGAGTCAAAGACCACGATGAGCAGGATGTCCACCGGCCCAGTTCCCGCTCCAGAGGCCGGCTCGAAGACGTAGCCCCTGACATAGCCGCGCGCGGTGGGCAGGTGCTCTTGCTCCCAGCGAAACAGCCGGTCGAGCACGGCCTGGTGCTGGCCCGCTTTGGGCTGGAGGCGCGAGAACATTCCATACATGTGCTGCTCCACCGGCGCGTGCTGTGCGGCGGGGGCCAGGACGACGCCGGGGCTTCCACCGAAGCGACGCAAGACGCTTTAGAGGAAGTATACCCGCTTGTGTGTGCCAGCACTGTCCGTAGAACTACGTCATTTTTTCCACAGGGGTACGTATATTTTTGGGCAGGGGTACGTACCTTTTCTGACCAGGGGTGGCAGCGGTACGTCCATTTTTGGATGGAGAAACGGCGGTCGAGAGAGGAACGTTCACACGCATCCCGACGGGATCGCCAACAGGAATGGCACAGCCAGCGGCTCGATTGCTCGCGGCTCGCGCCAATGGATCGGCTCACGGGAAACCTGCCCCTCCCCACATACATGGGTGAGCACTCCTGATCGGCCACGGTGGGTCCACGACGCGTCAACCGGTCCTGCGCGCCTCGATAGGCCGTCTCAAGAGTGGGAGGGGAGTTCCCGCATGGTTTCCACCACCCAGGCAGCGAGTTGGGCGCGGCTGCGCAGGCCCAGTTTGGCGTAGATGCGCCCGAGGTGGGTTTCGACCGTGCGCTGGCTGATGCTGCAGGCCTCGGCGATCTCGCGATTCGTACTTCCCTCTCCGATGAGCCGCGCAATCGTGTGTTCCCGCTCGCTGAGTCCCCCACAGGCGCGCCTGGCGGCTTGCCGGGGGGTGAGGGGCCGCTCCCTGGGCAAGGTGGCCAGCGCGGCCTGCACAAAGCGGTCGCGCAGCTCGGCCTCCTCGAGGGAGGCCGAAAGAATCGCGATCCCTTCCCGTGCCGCCGCAAAGGCCTGGTGCGCCAGCGGCTTCTGCTCTGCTCGCGCGTAGAGGCGCCCAAGCGCGCGCTGAATCGGCCACAGCAGGGGGAGAGCTCCCTGCTCTTGTGCCCCGCGCCTGGCCTCCTCCAGAGCAGCGATGGCCTGCTCCAGCTGACCCAGGGCACCCAGGGCCTCGCCGCGCAGGTGCAAGAGCGCCGGGATGGGCTGTCCCTCGGCCCGCGGGGCCGAGCCTGGGGCCGAGGCCAGCAGGTCCTCCGCCAGGCGCAGGGCCAGCGCCGGCCGGCGCTGGGCGAGGGCGAGTTCGCCACGCACCCAGGCCGCACGCCGCTCCTGGAGCGAGCGCGGGGCCTGATCGGGTGGCAGAAACTGCGCCAGGAGCGTTGCTGCTCGTGAGAGTTCCCCACCCAGGAGCAAGGCCCGCACCAGGGCCACCACGAGATACACCAGCAGGTCCGCTGCCCCGATGTGGCGCGCGAGCGTCAGCCCGGTTTGCAGCTGCGCAATGGCCCCGCTGGGATCGAGCAGCACCAGATGTGCCTCGCCCAGACTCCCATAGGAGGCCGCCATCAATTTCCGATTCTCGATCTGGGTGGCGATCGAGAGCGCCAGGCGCGCATGGCTGAACCCCTCCCCAAGCCTGCCAAAGGAGACGAGCACCTGGCTCGTCGAGAAGTGAACGAAGGCTTGCCCAATCGGCCGCTCGATGTCGTCGTACAGGCGCCGTGCTTCCTCCAGATCCCGCTGACAGGCAGCCAGGGTGCCGCCTGCGCTCTCGACCGTTTCATGGAACGCCGGGCTCGTGGCTAAGCCGCGATACCCCAGGCTGACGGCTACGCCTCGTCGATGGCCGATGGAGCGTGAGAGCGCAATGGCCTGGTCAAAGGAGAGCACCGCCCGGCGTCGCTGCCCAGCAGAGTCCGCCGCCTGCCCGAGCAACTGGAGCGTCGTCACCACCTGCCGGCTCTCTCCGTACTGTTGCACCAGCGGCAAGGCTTGCTCGTGCAGGGCCAGGCCCGCTTGCGGGTGATTGGAACAGACCAACCAGTTGCCCAGCAGGTTCTGGGAGAGGGCCACTTTCAGCGGGTCATCGAGCACCTGTGCCAGGTCCACGAGCCGCTGGCAGAGGTCGCCACACCGCAGATCGGTGTAATTGGCCCACAACGAGACGAGCCTCTTCAGGCTCTGCCACTCCTCCTGCGGCTCCCCCATCGTCCGGGCGAGTTGGATGGCCTGCTCGTAATCACGCTGGGCCTCCTCACAGGCGCCCAGGTGTTCATAAGCCGCGCCCCGCGCACGGTAGAGCGGGAGTGGGTTGGAGCCCGGCAGATGGCTGGCCGCCAGCAGCGCGCGGGTCAACTGCTCCACCGCCGCACGGGGCGCGTCGAGCGCCAGCGCCTGTTCCCCGATGCGCTGGGCGGAGGAGAGTGCCTCGGTCCACGCCTCTGCCTGGTACCAGTGATAGGCCAGCTCCGCGAGATGCGCCTCCCTTGTGGAAGCGTAGAGGCGCTCGATCCGCTGTGCAACGCGCCAATGGAGCGCTTTGCGCTTCTGGGCCAGGAGCCCCTGGTACGCGGCGGCGCGGGTGAGGGTGTGGCGGAAAGCCACCTGCGAGGCCTCAGTTTGCACCAGGAGCTGCGCCGCGATCAAGGTGTCCAGCACGGCGAGCAGCTCAGCCTCCGGACGACCGGTCAAGTCCTGCAGGAGGACGACATCCACGTGTCGGCCCACCACCGCCGCCAGTTCCAGCGTCTCCTGCGCCTCCTCAGGCAACAGGCGGAGGCGCTGCTGGACGGCATCTTGGATGCTGCGGGGAATATGCAACTCAGCGAGCGGCTTGCGATCCCAGGTGCCCTCGCTGAAGTAGATGTCCCCGGAGGCCAGCAGCGATTTCACCACCTCTTCGACGAAAAAGGGATTGCCCTCGGTCAGCTGATAGAGCGCCTCCAGGAAGTCACGGCGCACCGGTTTCTTCAACTGAAATATGGCCCGCAGCATGGCGTGGACTTCTTCCATGCTCAAGGGGGAAAGGGAGCATTCCAGCGCCACCCTTCCCCTGTCCAGCGCAGACAGGAAGTGCGCCAGTGCCGGGTGGACCTCCTCGCGGCGATAGGTGAGCAGCAGCAGGAGCGGGCGCGAGCGCAGCTGGCGGGTGAGGCCGAGCAGGAACTCGAGACTGGTGTCATCGCTCCACTGCAGGTCTTCGATGACGAGTAGCAGGGGGCGTGGCTCGGCCAGCCTCAGCAAACAGTGGGTCAGGGTGGCAAAGCAGCGGCGTTTCTCCTGCTCGGGCGCAAGCAGCGGCGCGGGCGAGACCTCCGGCAGGAAGAGGGCGAGGTCGGGCACCAGTTTGATCAGTTCGGGCGCAAAGGGCACCAGGCGCGGGAGGAACGCTTCACGCGAGCCCGAGAGCAGCAGGCTGCGCACCAGGTCCACCAGCGGCGCAAAGGGCAGCGCGCGGTCCTGCTCGCAGCAGACCCCTTGCAGGAAGCACGCCTGCTGCGGCCCCAGGCGCGCGCTCGCTTCGGCCGCCAGGCGCGATTTGCCGATGCCGGCTTCCCCTGACACCAGCACCGTGTGCCCCTGCCCGCTCTTGACCTGCTCAAACACGCGCACAAAGGAGGCCAGGGAGGCCTCGCGACCGATGAGCACGGGACAGACCACCGAGGTGTCAAACGGCATGGTTATGCTCGTCACCTTCCTAGGCACTGGCTCTTCGGACAATGCTCAACAGGCCTGCTGCTTGTGGGAAGGCGGCACGCCTCTCCTCTCCCGCAGTCGATCGAGGGGCACCGATGCCTGCCCAGGACGCAGCAGCCAGACCAGAGGAGAACACCTCAGCAAGGCTCTCCAGGGATGACGGTTGTGGTCGATTTGCAGCAAAAGACCGGTTCTGCTCCAACTTACCGTTCCCAGTGTACCATACCTGCATGAGTGTGTACAAGGGGCAACCTGGATGAGGCTTTGGCCTGCCCCTCTCCCCTCCGCGAAAAGGCAAGCCGGAAGCAGTTGGTAGGAGAATATGGCCAAGCGGTGGAGAAAGCAAGCGAACAGCTACCTGACACTTCATGTCAGCTTCGCGCATATCACTCCTTGATGCCTCCTCAGGAGCGTCTTCATTCCACCATATGAACGGTTATGAGTCAAAAACGATGCGTTTTTCTTTTGCCAGGTCAGTCAGCGTTCGAGAAAAACGGTTCAATGCTGCTTGGAAAATTTATGAGGCAGGATCACTCTACGGTGAACTACCTAAACTCTCTTCCAGAGCACACCTACGCGATTCGCGAGAATTTATATGAGGGCTCTTGGACACATTTGGTGTGCCTGCTTGCTTTTTATCAACACTTGAGTAGACCGCTGCACAGAATGATCAAGGCAGTGTAGCTGGCGCGTGATAGAGCCTTCCCCAAGCTGTCGCGAGCACTTTCGGCTCACTGGGCGTTGACATGCAGCGTGGTGTCCAACCACTCGAACACACGGTGATTGTAGAGCAACAAGGCTCCCAACTGACAATGCTCCTCGGCTCCCTCATCCGCGGTAAATCGCAGAAAAGTTTTCGGACACGTCAGGGCCTCATAGAGCATCTTGGGCTGGCCGGCAAAGAAATGATCGCCCACTGCTTCGCACACCAAGGTGGGGCAGGCGATCTTGTTGGCAACTCCTTCCAGTGACCAGGATTCCGTCGCCTCGATCAGATCCCAGATGGAGCCCACTTGAAACGTAAACATTCCATTCTCGATGGCCCAGCGTATCCCAGTATTGCGTTGCATCACCTGCTTGAGGGTATATTGCCCGAGAGCGCGTCCGAACAGGGCGGCTATCCTGGTGACTGCACGCGCCTTCTCGCTGAACTGGTAGCTGTACAGACCGTCATCAGCGATGAGGGCCGCCAAGCGATGTTCAAAGGCGGCTGCACGCGGAGCCAGATAGCCGCCCAGACTGATGCCCATGAGTGCGATGCGAGTGGGATCCACCTCAGGCCTCCTCAGCAGAGCGTCGACCACCGGCGTCACCACCTGCTCCCAATCCGGGCGGAACGGCAGATGCTGTTCGCGGATGAGCGCGCCTTGACCAGGTCCTTCAAAGGTCAGGCATGTATAGCCGCGTTGGATGGCTGCGGCTGCGATCAGAAAATACAATTCTTCCCCAGTCGAATCGTAGCCGCCGTGCACCATCAGGGTAGGACGTGGCTGGTGGGAATCGTCTGGCCGGTAGTAATACCCTGGAAGAAAGGTTCCCTCATAGGGAATGAGGACCTCCTCCACCGGGGTATCCATCAGTTTGACCGCTTGACGGAAGGTGGTTCTGCTGTTGCCCCAGGCGGCCAGGATGCGGGGATCGTGCGGATTGCCGTGGAGGAAGAACTCCGCAGTCCGATAATAGTTGGAAGCCCGGAGATAGGCCTCTCGTGCGCTGACGCGCTGTCCCTGCTGGAGCGCGTCGTCAGCCAAAGCGTGGACGCGTCTGGCCGTTGTGCTCCAGTGCTCATACCAGCTCTCGAAATCCCCTTGCCGGATCTGAGAGGCTGTGACCAGACATTCCCCAATATCGGCCCCTCCGTATGGGGCATAGCTGACGGTTCGTAAGAGTTCAAACGAAAACGTTTGATCTTTAAAGACAAGATGCATCTTTCTTCACTCGCCTTCCGAGGCACGCCAGTCCGGGCGACTCGCCTGAACACTCGATGATCCGAGTGGGCTGAAGCCTCTGGACGCCTTCAATACCCGAGAGCGTCACCATCAATTTTGCCGCCACTGCATCTCACCCCTCGGCTTTCTCCCTTGAAGCGCCCTCTTGATTCTATCACCTTGAGGAGGATTGATGAGTGGATCTCAGGAGCAGGTCTCTTGCCACAGACAAGCTCTCTGCTACCAAATAGTAGATGAGTAGCGAAGGGCCAGCCACTCCTGGTGGGGTATCTACAGCTTGTTAAGCAGCTAGTGTTTTCTCTGAGTAATGTGTTTCTCTGGAAGCAGGATGCAACAAGACACGGCGTTGAAGCAGTGGAAATCCCGCCTGTCCATAACTGCTGCGTTTGATCCATTTCACTTTATTGATGAAACCCTCCACCATGCCGTTGCTCCAAGTCAGACTGCATCCATTGGCAACAGCCTCCGCATCCTCGTCTAGCCCATCGACAAAAGCGATCAGTTCTGCAATCCCGCTGGCCCGGACTGTGGCTTTCCATTGCTCCAGACGCACCTGCCCCTCGCGCTTGCGCAGGAGGCGACCAAAGTCCTGTGCCAGCGTGAACACGAGAGCGATGGTCTCGTTGCTCTGGATGAGCTGATCCAGATAAGCCGCTTGCTCTCTCGCGCGACTGTGCGCGGGCCGCACCATCATGAGCGCAACGCCTCTGGGCGAAGGCGGCTTGTCCAAGATGACGGTCTCTTTAGAGACGGTGCGTGCTTTTTGAGGACGAAAGGGGCGAAGCCGCATCTGAAGCGTCCGCTGTGTACCCGTATATCCCTGAGTAACAATTTCCTCGTACAACCGGGCCACGTTGTGGCACCCCTGGTTCCATCGCGAAGTCAAGTAGGAAAGGTAGGGATCAACAATGGAAGAAGAGCGAGAACGCCGGCGCGGAGGTGGAGGTGTTTCCTGTTCGAGGGCACGGTAGACCCTGCGCGAACTGACGCCGACGAGCTGGGCAATCTGCTCTTTGTGGTAGCCTTGCCGATACAGTTTCCAGATCCGTTTATGTATGCTGACTCGTTGGCGATGACGCGCACGACGCTCTTGCGCGATTTTCTCCGGCACCTCTCTGCTGGCAGCAGAGGGTGCTTTTCCTACACTGCGTTGCGTGGCCTTTTTGAGCGCACGTTCCTGCTTGCGAAAGAACTTCTCCAGGGCTTCAGCAAAGTTCTTCTGAAGATGAAAGCGATCGACTACCTGTTTGGCCTGAGGAGCGCCATCCGTGGCGGCTTCCCGGAAGAGTTTGCCGCGATCGCGTGAGATCAGATCAATTTCGGGATGCTTGCGCAACCAGGCTTTACTCGTCTCCACCGAACGCTCTACCAACAGCTGCACTATTCGCCGCTTTTGCAAGTCCACCAGGATGGTTCCATAGCGCTGGCCTTTCTTCCACGCCCACTCGTCTATGCCCACCTTCGCTACTTCGCCCTCGCCAGGTAAGGGAAGTTGCAAGACGCGCCGGATGATGGTTTTGGCCGTGGTGGGCACGCCAAAGGACGAGGCAATCTGTGCGGCATCGGCTCCGTTGGTGATTACTCCCGTGGATTGGAGAGCTTTGATGAGCCGGTCAGTCATCCGGGCATAGTGCTGGACCAACTGTGGGAAGCGCTCGGCAAAAATGTGTCGGGAACACGATGCCTCGGCACAGATCCACTTGCGTACCAGTAGCTTGAGGACAAGCTTTCGCCCGCCAAACGCGACGTCAGCCATGGTGCGCTCATAGCGACTGTGCACACGTGACCCTGCCGTTCCGCACTGTGGACACGCAGCGGTAGGAGACGTGGCATGCAGATGCACGATGATGGTCTGATCATGCACCTCAATGCTATCCAGGTCCAACGTGGAAGGGAAGCCAAAAAGAGAAGAAAGGTTGATGGGAATACCTCCAGATGTCTCACAGGGATTTCACTGTGAGCATTTTACCACAAGAGTCCCCCCTCTCAGCAAGCAGGCACACCAAATGTGTCCAAGAGCCTATATGAGTCGCGAAAACGAATTTAATTGATTCAAACGACAAAGTAGTCGGTCACTTGCGAACCGTCGACCTCTGTTGCAGCAGGCCGAGCCCGCTGCAGGATACTGAAACTCAAGATGTGTTGATCGTGCCGTTATATAGTCCGCGAGTTGCAGCGGGCTCGGCCCGCTGCAGGATACTGAAACAACCCGGTCGACGCCTTTGGCAACGTGCAAGAGATGGTTGCAGCGGGCCGAGCCCGCTGCAGAATACTGAAACTCGATCTCACGCCAGCGATGACCTAGGGATATGAGGAGTTGCAGCGGGCTCAGCCCGCTGCAGGATACTGAAACTTGCGACGTGCAATCTTGAGCAGGTAGCGCGCTAGGGGTTGCAGCGGGCTCGGCCCGCTGCAGGATACTGAAACAGGTCGTGCTCCATCGAGTCGTATGTGGTTACGGGAAGTTGCAGCGGGCTCGGCCCGCTGCAGGATACTGAAATCAGCGTCAAGCCGCGTATACGCCTAGCTTAACCTGGGTTACACTGAGCTCGCTTCAGTGTTGGATACTGAAATGAGGTGATGGATATGCTGGGCATCTTTTTACGTGAGCCACGTTGCATTGAGCTTACTCAATGCAGGATACTGAAACACAAAGAACTGTTTTCGTGATCTGTACTGTAGTGAAAGGGGATTTTATGGAACTTAGTTCAATTCTAGCAAAAAGCGCAGGGTATGGCGGAGAAACACTGGATCAGCACACACGCGAGGTGGTAGAGAAGCTGGAAGCGCTTCGTGATCTTCGCCCTACCCTGATCGATGCCTCTGCCTGGCGCTGTTTGGAGTGGGCTTGCTTCCTGCACGATACTGGCAAGGCAGCGGTTGGTTTCCAGGCCATGTTGCGAGGCGGCTCCAAATGGAGCCATCGTCACGAGGTCTTATCGCTGGTCTTCTTCGATTGGATCGCCCCTGTGCTGGCTACTTGCGGTATCTGTCCGTCAGATGTGGCCTTTGAGAACACCTTCCTACGTTTCTCGCGCCTTGCCGATTCCCCAGATGTCGGGTAGAATGCGAGATGCATTCACCTGCTCATCTTCACAAAGGGGTAACGTACACTGTGCATGGGATTCTCACCTTTATCAAACGGTTGACAGGCTTTTGTCTTCAGTCGCTCCACTACCGCTTCGTCGCCTGGACAAAACCGGATACCACCTCTCTCCTGCTAGGGACGCTGACAGACCTTGCCAGAAGCAAGTCCGAACTCGTGGCAGAAAACGCGCTCCTGCGCCAACAACTGATTATCCTCCAGCGACAGGTGAAACGACCTGCCTGTACCAAAACGGACCGGATGCTCCTGGTGCTTCTGGCAAGGGCGGTTCGGACCTGGAAACACGCCCTGTTCATTGTCCAGCCAGAGACGCTTCTGCGGTGGCATCGCCAGGGTTTTCGGCTCTTCTGGAAGTACAAATCCAGAGCTGCTTCTACCAAACCAAAGATAGCCCCTGAGACCGTGGCCTTGATCAAGGAAATGGCCAGAGATAACCGACTGTGGGGAGCGGAGCGGATCCGGGGCGAATTGCTCAAGTTGGGTCTTCGCGTCTGCAAACGCACGATCCAGAAATATATGCGACAGGTACGCACTGCAAGGCCACGAGGACAGAATTGGAAAACCTTCTTAGATACTCATGCTGAGCAGATCTGGGCTTGTGACTTTCTCGCGGTTACCGACTTACTTTTCCGGTCGCTCTATGCCTTCTTCATCATCGAATTACACTCGCGCAAAGTGATCCACGTCGGCGTCACACGATCTCCCACTGACGCTTGGACCGCACAACAGCTCCGGGAAGCCACCGCCTTTGGTGTGGGGCCGAAGTACCTCATCCGTGATCATGATGGCAAGTTTGGGCTCGGCTTCGAGCGGGTTGCGCAGACGAGTAGAATCGAGATTCTCAAAACACCCTATCACGTTCCGCAAGCGAATGCCATCTGTGAACGCTTTCTCGGAAGTGTGCGACGCGAGTGTCTCGATCACCTGCTCATCTTGCATGAGAAGCAACTCCAGCGGGTACTGGGCGCTTATGTATGCTACTTCAACCGAGCCAGGCCGCATCAAGGGATCAAGCAGCAGATTCCCGAGCAGAAAGCTGGATCGGCGCCAGCAGATCACACCTGTGGCAAGGTCCTCGCCTTCCCGATCCTAGGTGGTTTACATCATGACTACCGCAGAAGCGCGTGAGTTTTTTAGATAAAGTTGCGCTTGTCTGAGACATGGACGGAATACCTCGGAAAAGTCTTTCCCTCTTGTCGTTTTGTTGAGAGCCAGCAGGCAGGTTCTTGTCGTTTTCCTTGATGAAGAAAACAAACAAGAGAGACGTGCATGTCATGTCAGTGAGTTGCTGCCTGGGAGGGCAAGGATGTTCTCCCAAACGTGACTCAATGTGCAAATCGTCGTCAAAGCACAAGGTAACTGAAGAGGTAAACTTTCAATTTGCTCGGCGGATATCCCATGTAGCCACCACAGCCGACGGGCTTTGATCTCTCGCTCTCGGAGATGTTTGCGCTGCTGGCGCTCTCGGCCGGTGCGCCGGTGTCGCAACAGGCGCTGGCAGAGCAGCTGCACCTCGAAAAGAGTACGGTGAGCCGCCTCGTCAAGCAACTGGAGCGGCGCGGATGGGTGAGGAGGGTGCGCGACCTGCACGATACGCGCGTATTCCGACTGCAGTTGAGCGAGACAGGTCACGAGCAAGCCTCGCGCCTGCTGAAGAGCCTGGCGGAGCGACACGAGCGCCTGCTGGCAGCGCTCAAACCGGACGAGCAGGAAGCGCTCGCCTATGGCCTGTCTGCACTCGTTCGTGCGCTGCGCGCCGTCTAAAGGCGCTCGTGTCGCTCCGCCAGGCTCTTTGTTGCGTGGTGGCAACTGCTTGAGCATCGCTTATCTCATTTCGTGGTGGGACATATCGTGCGCTGGTGTATTCATCATGCGCAGCATGGGTAGCCCACCGGTGCGGAGAAAGCAGATCACCAGATGGCTGCCAGCAGGAGGAAGAGGATATTGAACACACTGGTGTAGTTCCACTGCACCCCCTCGGAGATCGCCACCACCTGGCGATTGGTGGGAATAATGTCAAGCGCCCCAAACAGAAACTCGACCGCGTACCCCGCTGCGGCCATCGTCACATAGAAGGGACCAGAAGATAGCCCATGAACTTCCAGCCGTAATACTTGCAGTAAATGTCCAGGATCGGCAGGGTGATCAAGTCGGCAAAGATGAAGCTGACCACTCCCCCAAAGCTGATGCCACCGCTGTGCACGACGAACTTTAGCCTGAAACCGCAATCAAGCGAACGGCTGTATCTAAACAGAAAGGGTAGACTCGTGATATAATCTTCAACAAGATACGGAACGATACTATTTTGGAGAGGCGGGTGATTTCCTTGGCGGCTCATCCAGAGAGGCGGCGCTATAGCTTCGAGCAGTACATCACATTGTTGCGGAATAGTGAGCAACGACTCGAGTACGATCGCGGGGAAATCTATGCGCTGGCTGGCAGCAGTGCCAATCACGCGGCGATCTCTGCCAACATGTGGCGCGCTTTAGACGATGCACTGGGAGAAGATACCCATTGCCGCGCCTATATGGTTGATCGTGTCGTTCGGCTCACACCTGACATCATCGTAATGCCGGATGTTGTGGTGACTTGCGAGAAGGCCGACCAGGATGATGCTTTTTTTCTGGACTCCCCACGTATCGTTGTTGAGGTGCTTTCAAAAAGCACAGAAGCCCGGGACCGAACCTATAAGCTGCTGCGTTATCAGGCCAAGCCAAGCATTCAAGAGATTGTATTTATCAGCCAATACGTGCAACACGTTGAGGTCATTACCCGCACTCCTTCCGGCTGGGACTACCAGGAGTATGGACACGAAGAAAGCTTTCCTCTCGCGAGCCTGAATACGACCATCCATGTGTCTGATATCTACAGGCGACTGTCCATTCCGCTCGAAAAACGCACGATTGTACCTCTTGAGATTATCGAGTCGGCGGATGAACAGGAAGATACTTAAGATCGACTTCCACGAAGAAAGACCAACTCCTGAGTGATGATTTACCGAGGAGAAGGAATACTCCTGGCTGACACCCTTTCTGACACCGTAACCAGCAGATAATGGCGGATAATGGTGGGCACTAGTGGACGGCAACGCGGGTGAAAGGGCACCGGGAGCACGTTGGTGGACGCCGGCGGACGGAAGGGGCCGAGTCCCCCCTTCGGCATTACTCGTCTTTCTCCGTCCACCAATGTCTTCCAGCCGCTCCACAGGCCAATCCTGTTTCCACCATCATCTACGGAAGTCCACTGCTGTCTACCGGTTTTGCTGTCAGTTTTGCTGTCAAGGGTGATGCGGAAAAGGCAGGGCGTGAGCGTGTTCGGGGACCCGCGCACGAAGAAAAAATGGCGCTTCCGCATTTGTCGTGCTCAGTCAGTGTATCGATCCGCCAAGGTGTAAATCCCAACAGTTTGAGGCTCATGCGCACCTCGCTGATCAACCACAGCAAGCAGAGCGTATGTGAGACTTCGAGCAGGTTGCCATCAAGATCACGGAAGTAGACGGACACTAGAAGCTGTCTGGCACCAGTCCGCTCTACCGGACCCAGAAGAAGAGAGACATGACAGGCGTGCAGGTGCGCGATCACGTGCTCAAGCGGCATCGATGTCAGAAAACCAAGGTCGGCAGAGCCTGGAGTCGGATGCTAAGCCTTTGGCTCGATTTCTTTCCCCTTCTGACGCTAACCTGAAATGCGAACTTGGTATATAATAGTAGTTTAGTATGAGAGGACCGAACGAAAAAGGGGGACCGCGTTTTGTCAGAGGCGGTCAAAAACCTGGCACACCTCTTCCTGATCAACGTACGGTGTCTATTGAGAATGGTGATCCTGAGGTTGTCAATGCATTCCATCAGGAGTTAGCTAGGCAAGCCAGACTGTACAAGCCTGTTTCAGGAGTTGATATTCATACCACAGAGCCTCAACCGGTAAAAGTAAGTAGAAGACGGTTCCTTCGTACCGCAGTCGGCTTAGGCACAGCAGGAGTAGCCGCCGCCGCGGGCGGTGCCGTGGCAGTATTTACCCAACATACTCAAGCAACTTCTCCCTCAGCCAGTTGGCCAGCAAACGGCCCTGAAGCCACCTCTCAACAACCGAAAAAAGACCCGGACGCGCTGGAAGATGCACCGGGCGCCATCACTCCGGAAACGGTGAGAGACCCAGAATTGCGACAAATTCTTGCCGGTTCGAATATTCCTTTCCTGGGTTTTGTTTGGGATCAGGGCAAACCAACCTTAGAAGATCAAACGGCTGACGAGCAGCCGATCGAAGGCAGGCGCTTCAGCTATCGCTTTCCGATCATTATGCAAAGCAAAACCTGGGTCAAATGGGATGACGGCTCAACCTTTGATGCTCCTCATAAAAATGCAAAGTTTGATGCAATCGCCCGGCGCGCCGCTTCTTCACAAGCCGGTTCCCTGATGACGCTGGGTCTTTCGCTGGAAAATACCACGATACCAGAGGCAGACCAGTATCTGGCTGATGCTGTCAAACCGGAACACAAGCAGCAGTATATTGATAGTCTTGTCCAAACCGCAATAAACACGCATCAGAAAGGTATTGTGGTGGATTATGAGATTATCACCGATGCCTCCCGTGATAATTTTACCCGCTATATGCAGCTCTTATCTGAAGCAGCAGTTGCCGAACATTTGCCCATTCTGACGACGCTCTATCATAATCACGGCACCGATCGCTGGAATTTTGAGGATCTGACGGCTTTGTCACACATTCCCAATCTCCGCTTTATTCTGATGGCCCTGGACCAGGACAGCGAAAATCCCAATGGCGGTCCGGGGCCCAACATCAGTTTACCCTGGTTGCAGTTATTGTTTGATGATATCAGAGACCATATGGGCGGCAATCAGGCATTGTATAAATTTGTGCTGGAATGGCCGGCATACGCAAAACGGTGGACCTATGACACATCAGATCAAAATCCACGCATCGCCAGAGGAGACGATAATTTCTCCATGGATGAGGCACAGGCGCTGCGTCAATCAGTGCAAGTGATCGAAGAGAGCAGCGATCCTGAACATCCCTGGTTTTCCTACCGTGATGCTAAGGGCATCCTCCACACCGTGTATTACGTCACCAAAACGAGTCTTTTTGGCGGAAAAGCCATGCTGCACGGCCAGGAAGTGCAGGTCAAAGGTGTCCTGGCAAGGGCGCAGGAGGAGGTCCGTCAAAGACTGGGCGATCCGAAGTATGTGCTGATCACGGCGCCATGGGCAATGGGGTATCAGTCGGCAGATTGTCTGCGAGGTGCGTACGAGATGAGCCACCTGAAAAGTTGAAATGGTGTTCTCCTAATTGAGGGTGCCATCCAACAGTCGCGATGGCATCCAAAAGCGCGGAAGAGTCTCGCCATCTTTGTTGTTTGCGGCTCTTTCTATTTTTGCGGGTAACTCATCGCTCATAGTTGGAACGATTAGTGAGGATGATTATAATGACAATGATGGTGGGAAGATGGAATGAAGGTTCGTGACATCCTGCTTGGAAGGCAGGGTGGCGCCGGATCGCCGGTCGCCCGGTATGAATCGGCTTGAGAGGCCGAAAGAACAACTACAAACGGATTTCGTGCGGCGCTGAGATAAGGTGTTGCACGCCCTCGGCATAGGAGGTCAACCTCGCGCGAAGGCAGGATGATACACCATCAGGCCGCTCTAGAACAACTTTACCAGACCTTGTGCGCAAATGCAAGCGAGACATCCTGCCTTCTCCTTTCCTTTCCCTCATCTCCCATCTGCCGCTGTTTCTTCTACAGGTGCTGCTTCGTGGATTTGCATGAGACCCTGCCCTCAGAGGTATCATTCATTACAAGGAAGATACAGAACAGGAGAAGATCATGCCTATGTTCACACGTCAACTTGGTCAGATAAACCTGGCTGTTTCAGCACTCTGCTTCGGGGGCAACGTCTTTGGATGGACACTCGGTGAACACGGGTCGTACGCTGTGCTGGATGCCTACCTTGATGCCGGAGGGAATTGTATCGATACCGCCGACGTCTACGGACAGGGCACATCCCGCCGTTCGAGCGGGAGAGATCGAACGGTGCCAATTTCCGCTTGCGCTGCCCTGCTTCTGCTCGCCATCTGCTCGTGCAACCGGAGGCGTACACGGTCGCGCGTGCCAGCAGAGGCGCGGTAGAGCTCGTGTATATCCATGACCAACTCCGCTTCTGGCGCGATGGCCTGGCGCTGCTGCTCCGGTTGGGGCAGGAACTGCTCAATCTGCTCATCGACCAACTGAGGGGTAAATGGCTCATCCTAATCAGGCATATTCTTTTTCCTCCGGTGGTTTCGCGTAGATACCACGCAGCCCATTCAGCGTGCGCGAAAGCAAGCTGCGAACGGTGCCCTCGTTTTTCCGCAGGCGCGCGGCGATCTCCTTGCAGCGCAGGCCATCGGTAAAACGCAGGCGTAGGATCTCTTGCTGGAGTTCTGGCAGTAAAGCAATCTGGCTTTGCAGGTGTAGCTGTTCTTCACGTAGCACAACAGTGTTTTCAGGCGAGCGTTCTTCATCCACGAACCATGTCTCATCATCTTCCCGGAGGGAGAGCAGCAGTTGCCGTGTACGACGACGATGGTAGTCCATCACTTTGTGGTACGCCGTGCGTCGCAGCCAGGCGACCTGCTGCTGTTCCAGGAGCGTGAAGAAGACATCGCTTTCAAACGCCGCCAGGAAAACGTCCAGCAGAATGTCCTCCGCGTCCTCGTGAGAGGAAATGTGCTGGTGAATCGTGCGCAACACGATGAACCTGTACCGTTCGTACAGGTCAGCCATGGCTTCCTGCCGGATCAGTCCTTATCCTGGTGGCGCGTGCATCATGTCCCTCGCTCGTCTTTTTGAGATCTCATAGAGTGGTCGTACAATTCAGAAAAGTGTTGCATCGATCATCGCGGCGCATTTCCTCTGGCAAGCCGTAAATGTGGGCATGCCACAGTTCATCCCATGGGTGATGGAGCCTTCTCGGGTCAAGATGATTGAACGATGACAACGGTGAGGATGAAGTTCCCATTCTTGAGGGTGCAAGTACCCTCCTCGTTTGCCTGATAGGCTGCTGTATAGAATGGTGGGGCGGCATAAGGTACGTTCGTGATCGTGCCAAGAGCGCCTTGAGGGGAACAGGAAAGCTGAAGTTTTTGGGGCGGATACTGCTGTTGATGTAACCGGAGAGAAAAACGCGTCGTAACCCCATACCTGACGGTTTTGCCACTATCTTGTGCCGTAAAGGTATACTGCTGGGTCAATCCAGGCGTGGGGGTAGCCGGCGCAGTGGTTGGCGTAGCTTCCCGCTGACCTATGGGTGCGCTCGGTTGCATGAGGTGCTGCAGCAGCATCCAGGCAACAATGGTCACCACGGCCAGGAGTACGACAGAGGTGGTGACAATCACGCGCCAGAGAGAACGGCGCCGGGTGGGGTTCAAAGGGGGCTGAAATTGCCCTTTGTTGAGAGCGTTTGATGGTCTTGTCTGAGAAGCGATCGTTTGTTTGTGCATCGTTTTCTTTCCTTGAGAAAAAGGACTGATGGCTGACTCATCCAGCTAGGTTTTGAAGTGTTGGGCCGATGATTTTTTCCCCAACACGCCCTCCAGGGGAGCAAAACTCCCGTGGAGTTCTGATATGGTCTTGGCTTGCGCAATCTGCTGGAAGCGGAGCGCAAGATTGAGCCTCCTCTCGGAAGAGTGGTAAATGCCCTGAAAGGTCGAACGCAAACTGCGTTGAGAGCCATCGCGTCGAACATTCAGCGCAAAAAATTTGCGCTGAATGTTCGATACCATTTCCACTGTCCGGCTTCTTTTCCTGCAACAGGATATTTTGCAAAAGAAAAGTGGTGGCACAGATTTTCATCTTTCACCTCGTGGGTGCCACGAATCTCTAGACATGCCTGAGCTATGGTGGTTTACACGAGCTGTAACACGGCGAGCGTATTGCCAGCCGGGTCTTGAAACCACGCGATATCCGGGCCCATGTGGAGGGTGCGACCGCGCAGGATGCCCCTTTGGTCCGTTTGTGGACCCTCTTCGTAGCGCTCAAACTGCACACCTCGGGTGGCGAGTTCATCCACCGCTTCGTCGATGTCACCCACCACAAAGTTTAGGATGGTGAACGTCGCCGGTCGGTGGTCGTCTCTGGGATAGGCAAACACCGTGCCACCGCCCGGCAAATGTATCCTCATCCCGACGCCTTCATCATCCACTGGTAATCCGAGTGTCTCGGCATAAAAGGCTTTGGCTTTTGCCAGGTCGTTCACTGAAAACCCACTAAATGCTGAGATCGGTTGAAACATAGCTCTCCTCCTCATTTGTTCTCTAGTGCCACGCGCCGACGATTACCGCGATGAGCACAAGTTTGACAAGCCAGTCACCAGCATGGATGGCTGCCATCTTCACGGGATGTTTTCCCACATGAGAGACCCCACCCATTGCATCGTGGCAAGCCCAATCCACAGCAAGACGCCCACTCCAAGGGCGCCCAGCCAGTCGACCTTCCCGATCAGCCCAAGAAGGTACGCGAGCACCAGGGCGGGAACGAGGCTCTGCGCCATCACCCCGAGCAGCTTCCCGGGCTGCCGTCTCTGCAAACCCTCAAAAATGCTCCTGCACGCTCTTGCTCGTTTTACCGCCCACAGATCAGGTTGCATGCAAGTATTCTCTCGATGCTGCCAGCAGCAGTCTGCTTCTATCATCAGATGAAAGGTAGGGGGCAGTCTTCTCTCTTCTTGCTCTTCATGCTACAAATGTGCGCGAATCTCCGGAGCCTAAGTCTGTCAGGCACTCGCCATCGAGAGTGGGGGAATGTGCTGACTCAGGTTTTTCAGTATAACTTCACTTCCTGCTTGTGAAGGAGAGGATGATTTTCCCTTTCACATCGAAAGAACACCTGCTCAGTCCACTCACCCAATGGTCCCCCCGCTCAGCACAAGCAGAACCAGTGCTGCGCCCACCCCAAGGGCGCTGAACACGAGGTCCGCGCGCCACACAGGCGCGCGGCGCACAGCGCTCCAGGCCGTTGCCAGAAACAGGCTCCCTCCCAGCAGCCACCACGGACCCCACAGGAACGTGTACCAGTGAAGCAGCGTGGCAGGGGTGCTGACACGAATGACCCCGGTCATGGCGAGCAGGAGCAGGAGCCAGCGGGGAATCCGTCTTCCCCAGGGCTGGACCAGCGCAAGGACGACGATCCCGCTGAGGACTTTGAGGACGGCGCTGAGCCAGAGCGCTGCCTCCACCAGGGGGTCATGGGCACGAGCGAGCTGCACAATGGCTGGTGAGACGGTCTGCGTGCCCACCGTCCCTCCCAGCGCCCAGCCGCACACGGCATAGGCCACCCCGCTCGCCCAACGCGGGAGCCGGTTCGGGACGGCAGTGGCCATGCCGTCAGGTCTCTTTGTCATTTCGCACCACACTCCTTTTCGCTGCCCGCTTCCTTCTTCTGTGAGCAGCTCACACCGCTCTGCACACGGATGACATCGCTGTCCTTCCACCAACAAGATCTCTGCATTACGCCAGCGAATGGTCTCAATTCGTCACCAAACGATCACCTGTACAACACGGGAGGGGAGGGAAACCACCTCGAGTGGAGTTTCCCATCAGCAATTCCCTCCCTGGTCTTATGCAGTAGACTGGTAGGTTGCGACCACGACGCCGGTCGGCGTCGTCTTGACGTCAACGAGCCGGAGAGCCGTGAAGGGATGCTCTTCGGGGAAGAGGCGACTCCCCGATCCGAGAATCAGCGGGTGGATCAACAGGACATACTCGTCGATGAGCTGGTGCTGCATCAGCGATTGGACCAGCTCTCTGCTGCCCAGGACGACGAGATCCTTGTCCAGTTCCTGCTTGAGCCTGGCTACGGCCTCTATGGCGTCGCCTTTGAGCAGCGTGGAATTGCTCCACGGCAGCGGCTCAGAGAGCGTGGTTGACGCCACGTACTTCTGGGTGGTAGTGAGCACCTCCGTGTTCGAACTGCCCGTTCGCGTGGGCCAGACGGCGTAGAAGTCTTCGTAGGTCCGTCGGCCTAGTAGCAGACTGGTATTGGCGGTGTTGTTATCGGCGGCTTCCATCGCGGCGTAGGGCACTGCCCAGCCACCATGTTTGAAGCCGATGCGCTGGTCCTCATCTGGCCGTCCAGGTGCCTGCATGACTCCATCAAGGGTCAGATTCGTGAAGACAATGACTTTGCTCATACACAATTTCCTCCTCATTTTTGTCTTTCCAGCGCTTCCTCGCGGTGGACAGGTTCGCTGGTTGGCGAGAACACCTTGCGCATATAATGTGGGTTGCCCCAGATCGCGACGAGGCGCTCCTGGCCATCGAAGAGATCAGCCAGGGCTGGCACCGTCACTCGGAAGGCCAGCTCCTGGACGCGGTTGAAGCCGG
>Ga0207684_10001765_pt1 | contig 22848 bp, 24 predicted proteins | sample KBSK5501metaG_FD_184342 | JGI IMG/M metagenome (GOLD analysis project Ga0207684, IMG submission 184342) | Corn, switchgrass and miscanthus rhizosphere microbial communities from Kellogg Biological Station, Michigan, USA - KBS K5-50-1 metaG... | ecosystem: Host-associated > Plants > Roots >...
CAGGCAGGGTGTCCCGCAACTTCGGGCGCGGGCCCCCGGGGTAAATCTATGTCCGGCGGTCCAGGCGAAAAAAGGTGGACTGCCAGGCATTTTGCTGCCTTCTATCAACACTCGCGAGCACCGCAACGTGCAATTGGGATTGAAGCTGCTTTTCTGAATTGATTGGAAAGGAAAAAGCCTAGGGAAGCGGAAGTTTCGCTTCCCTTTTTTTTGTGGCTTGAATGGCGGAAGCACTACAGCATAGTTTCGACTGTCCGGTGTCCAGCTTCCCGAAACCGGAAACCAGAAACTGATTTGTTCGACGCGGGTCTGTCACTTGAGTCCCCCCTCGTGTTTCGCACATTATTTCTTCCGAGAATGCACCGTTCCAAACATGATGGTCATCATGTATACGGGAAGCGCAAGGAAAGATCTCCATGAACAAGCTGGAAGGAAAAATTGCACTCATCACCGGCGGCAATAGTGGCATTGGCCTTGCGACCGCCAAGCAGTTTGTGAACCAAGGCGCGTACGTCTTCATAACGGGTCGACGTGATCCTGAATTAGCTGCGGCGGTAAACGAGATTGGAAAAAATGTGACCGGCGTGCAGGGAGACGTATCGAACCTTGGCGATCTCGATCGACTCTTCGCACAGATCAAGCGAGAGAAGGGCAGGCTCGATATCGTGTTCGCGAATGCAGGCGTTGCGAAATTTGCCCCCGTCGGCAAGATAACGGAGGAGCTTTATGATTCCATCTTCAACATAAATGTGAAAGGCCTGCTTTTCACGGTACAGAAGGCGCTTCCGCTGTTGCCGGATGGCGCCTCGATCATCTTGAATGCGTCCATCGTTGGCAGTAAGGGGTTCTCCGCGAATAGTGTTTACAGCGCCACCAAGGCTGCCGTACGTTCGTTCGCGCGGACATGGACAACGGACCTAAAAGGACCGCCGTATTCGGGTGAACGCAATTAGCCCCGGTTCCATCACTTCTTCAGAAACGGGCCAGCAACGCAAGAAGATGATTTCCACCATGGTTCCTCTCGGCAGGTTTGGTAAGCCTGATGAGATCGCCAAGACCGTAGTCTTTCTCGCCTCCGACGATAGTAGCTACGTCACCGGAATCGAATTGTTTGTGGACGGCGGTATCGCACAAGTATAAGTCGTTAATCGAGGGCAACTGCATCAAGCAATTCGATCAAGAGGCTACGGCGGCGAATGGCTGTACCTTTGCGCCTTTAATCACAAGCCACAACATGATCGCCAACTCTCCGAAGAGGACCGGAAAGGCGATGTTAGAGACCTTTTCCATATATTGCGGTGCCAGCAAGCCCGTAAGGCTAGTCGTCAGATAAGCGAAGCCGTTGATGATCAGCCAAACGCCCAGGATGCGGGGAAGGAAGCCCGATCTCATGACCAGCACGCCAAAGGGGAAGAGCCAGAGGCCCCAAAAGATCTCGTTGATAACGTTTCCCTGGCCATGCAGACGAATGAAGAGCATGGCCAAGGCGTCCCGCTGGGGTTTATCGAGTACCCCGAGGAAATCGGAGCCGCGGAAGAGGGTGAGCGCGGCGATGTTGTTCAGCACATTCATAAACCCGACGGCTGCGGAGACCAGAACCAGAGCTACCATCAGTGAAGCAAGCGTCTTGTTCACGCCGCTGAGCAAACGGTAGAGAGCCAGGACCACACAGATAAAAATGATCGAGGTGATCAGGTCAGCGACGATGCCAAGACGGAAAAGCGTCTCGTGAGCCAGGATGTTGTTGGCGGTCGCGGTGGCGTTCCCCCGAACGATCAGAGTGCTGGGAATATAGATCAGACTGAAGGGGGCAGTGACGACCATGGACAGATATACCGCTCCTGCGACGCGTGCAGCTTTGTCAGTTGGGTGCATGTGCTCTCTCTCCTTATTCTCCTATTGACGAACAGGCCCAGTAGCGGTCGTTACCCGACAATCCGTAATGCAGGCTAACCAACCGCTGACAATGAGGCTGAAGCGTCCAGCGGTTGCGGCTTTGCGCCCTTGATCACGAGCCATAGCATGAACGCCATTTCCCCGAGGAGGGCCGGGAAGACAATGTTAGACACCATATCTTCGTATTGCGGTAACAGTAGGCCGGTGAAGCTCATGATCAGGTAGGCAAAGCCGTTGATGATCAGCCACACGCCGAGGAAGCGAGGCAGAAAGCGCGACCTGTAGGCAAGAATCGCTAAAGGAAAAAGCCATAGACCCCAAAGAATCTCGGCGGCGACGATTTCCTGGTGATGCAGACGGAGGAACAGCATGGCCAGGGCATCCCGCTGCGGTTTGTCGAATACGGACAAGAAATCGGCGCCGCGCACTAACATCAGGGCGGCAGCGTCGTTTAGCACGTTAAGGAAGTCGATGGCAGCTGGCAGCAACCCTCCGAGGATGACCACGAGCACAGCAAGGTTCTGGTCCACTGCCTTGAACAACCGGTAAAAAGCCAGCGTGAGGAAAATCACGATGGTCCCGCAGAGCAGGTCGCTGACCATGCCGAGACGGAAGAGCAACTCGTGAGTGGCGATATTGTTGGCCGTCGCGGTCGCGTTCCCACGCACATACAGAGCGCTGGGAATATAGATCAGGCGGACCGGAGCGAGGACGACGAGAAGCAGGTAGAGGAATCCGGCGACTCTCCCTGGGTTATGGGTCGAGCTCATGTTCCCTCCCCTGTAAGCGATGCTCACAGGCGTTTCTGCCGAACTTACACCTCGTTGCTCAGCCAGACAGTGATTGCTCGCGGAGTGCCGCGCGATCTTCATGTACTCGATAGGGTGAGTCAGTGCCCTTGTACGTATTTGTGAACAAAACGCGAAACAGCCAGAAGATCAGCAATATCAGTGGCAGGATAGCCGGCAGAAAAAGTACGTTTGTTTTGCGTAACCAGTGGGGAAATACTTGTTGCTGTCCCAGGAAAAAGGAGCCCGTGGCGATGAACAGCGAAAAGCACATGCGCCAAAGGTGTCGCGCGATTCGATGCACCCCGAAAACACCGCCGCGCACGAGCATTCGAATGTCCCCCGCGGCAGAAAGCAGAGCCACGGAACCGAGAAAAAAATACATCCCAGCGGGAACACCGTCTTTTGAGCCCGTCGGGCTATTCGCCACTTCGAACCCGTAGGTTATGATGCCAGCTCCGACCGCCAAAGCAAACAGAAGCGCACCCCAATCGAAGATGCCGGTTTCCCCGTCTCTGCGCCTCGCAGTCGCCCATGCCGTTGTCACCAGATAAAACGCCAGAACGCCGCCGAAAACATTGTTCATTTGATGTTTCATGAGCGCAAGGTATGCCGCAGCTGTGGACATGCTCATCATGGAAATGACAAATACGTTTCCAGCTATGCCATGCCGACGGGAACCTTTGCGGAACGAAATTGCCGCGGCACCGGACACCAATCCCACTATCCCGGCGCAAATATGAAGAACTAATATCGGCAATCGCATTCTTCGCTCCTCTACATACCGGCGTCGTTCCGCTCCGCGCTATGATCGCCATTCACCTGCTGCGCCGGCCTGCTCCTTCCATCGTTGTTCGTTCACGCCGAACACGAGGAGCCACAGGATGAGCGCTGTGGCCCCGAGGAGGCCGACGCCTGCAAGGTAGGGGAACAGACGGTATCCGAGAGTGGGGGACAGGAAGGTCAGCCAACCCAAACCTGCAACTGCTGACCACCAGCCCAGAATCCGCGGGAGGAAGGTGGACCTGATAATGAGGTAGCCTGTCAGTAGCGCATAGAATCCGAAGAATGCCAAGGCCATCCCGGCGCCCTGCTCATTCACCCTCAGAAATAGCAACGCCACCGCCTGCAACTGTTCCAGGCTGAATACATTCAAGTAGTGCGCGCCTCCCAAGACGAACAAGGGTGCGATGTAAAAGACGCGGCTAAAGGTCTTGATGATGCAACCGGTGAGGCCTAAGGACGCCGCAAGCAAAGAGACGATCCTGCCCGCCGGCTTAAGCAGATAATAAAAGAGAACCGTCATGGCGATCTGGCACGCCATTTCGATGAGGTAGACGGTGAAACCCAACTGAAACAGGCTCTTGTGCGTCAGGATGTTGGTCGCCGTAGCCGCGGCGTCGCCGGATACAACCAGCCTGTCACTGACGAAACCCTGGGCGAATATTCCCGTCAACATGGTGAGGAGATAAAACGCACCGGTAATTCTTGCCTTGAGGCGCGGCGATGTTTCTGTGATCGACTTAGCCATTTTCAAATCCCCCCAGGAGCTGCTGCCGCGTGAACATCGTGAATTCAGCCGTTTCGTCAATACCGCTGTGCCCATATTGATTTTCCCTGCACAAAAACAAAATTCATTCCAGCCGGCGAATCAGATCGGTCCTTGATACCGGCGCAGCCGGACCGCTGCGGCGAGGAATGCCGCAGCGATTGCCAGGCCGACCCACAGGCCGGGCGCGCTAAAAAAATGCTCTGGAATGAGTGTTGCCATGAAATCCTTGGGATGGTTGTCCGCCGCCATTGAGCCTCCCTGCCCCAGCAAGCGATCCTGCAGCAGCGCGAGGAAATTCGAAGTGTTGAACGCAATCTTCTCCACCACGCAGATCACGAAGGGCGGTAAGAAAGCCCCTATAAACGGCGCCCGCGGCGCCCACGCTGAAACGAACAGCAGCCAGCCGTAGAAGGGTGCGTACCAGAGACCGTGCACTGTGAGAAGGTGATAAAGCAGCACTAGTGACACGTGGAAGAACGACACGTCTGTCCATAGCGCCGCGATGTTCACACCACTGCCTAGCAGTATTACGCTGCTCAGCAGGAGCATGATGAATTGGGTTGCAAGGCTGATGGCGAAACTGAGAACCGGCAGAATCACAAGGGGAATCGTCAGCTTCGAGAGCACGGCGGTGAGATCGGACACCGGCAACGACTTCCAGAAGAGGATGCTGCGATCGCGGCGTTCTCCATATAGGGCATCGAGACAGTAGAAAATTCCCACGATCAGAGCTGTTCCCATGATCAGGGCCGCCGATAATTCGTAGCGCGTGTTGAGTAAATCGTGCTGTTGCGCCCGGTCCAGAGGCCATACGCCCTGAATGTGGCGCCGCAGAGTCACCATGTTGACCACGAAGCCGAGCAGAAAGACGGCGCCGGCGGCGAGCGGCGCGATGTAGATCGAACGGTTTTCCCACAATTCTCGTCGGATCGACCAGTACAGGGGCCGAATCGCCGCCACGATTGCGGGCGCGAGCCCCTGCGACTGAAAGGAAGATTCAGGTACGGCATTCGATTGAGTATTCATCGAGCCGCTCCTTGTGCCATGCCGGATTGATTCTTTATGACCGCAACGAATAAGTCGGCAATGCTGGGCGTCCGTACGTCGCCAAGAGCCGCGAGTTGCTGGCGGTCGATATTCTGGTTGATCCTGCGATCGAACAGCAGAATGCTGCGCCCGAACACCTCGCGCTCATGCATCGGCTTGAGCGCGCGCGCCGCGGCGACTTGGTCGGGATTGACCGTCACCTCCACGTAGCGCGACTCGAATTCCTCCATGCTGCAACTCAGTACGATTCTCCCGCGGTCGATGAACATCAGATCCGTGAGGATGTGTTGCAACTCTTCCACCTGATGGGTCGTCACAACGATGGTACGGCTGCGATCGAAGTAGTCGTTCAGCAGGGAATCGTAAAACTGCTTGCGAAAGAGGATGTCCAGCCCAAGCGTCGGCTCATCCAGCACCAGCAATCTCGCATCGATGGCCATAACCAAAGCGAGATGCAGTTGCGCCACCATGCCTTTCGATAATTGCCGCACCTTGCTTGTGTGCTTAATAGTAGTTCTTGCCAAAAGGCCTTCCGCCTTCGCGCGATCGAATCGTGGGTGCACTCCGGCCACATATTCAAAGGTTTGCGAAACGCGCATCCAGCGCGGCAGGACCGCAACATCGGCAATGAAGCACACGTCACGCATAAGCCGATCACGCTCGGACCAGGGATCACGACCAAGCACTCTCAGTTCTCCCTGATATGGAGTGAGCCCGAGAATCGCGTTGAGCGCGGTGGTTTTTCCCGCGCCATTGGGACCGATGATTCCGAGAATCCGGCCTTCTTCGACACGCAAATCAACTCCATCCAGCGCAATCGTTGTGCCGAACGCCTTACGGAGACCGCGGGCTTCTATGCATGCCATAGCCTCAGCGTCCCTCCTCTTTTTTGGTTTTCGACCTAGTCCCTGACGAAGCTGGGCGGCCTGTGCCATTCTCCAGCAGTTCGTCCGGTTTCAAGCCGAGCCGTTGAATGGTTGCGTAGACCCTGGGCCATTCTTCGCCCAGAAACTTCTGCCGTTCGCCCTGCAGCAACAAACTGCGTGCGCCGGCATTGATGAACATGCCGAGGCCTCTTCGGGTTTCGACCAGCCCTTCGTCCACCAGTTGCTGATAGCCCTTCAGGACCGTGAGCGGGTTGACCCGATATTCAGCCGCGACATTGCGTACGGACGGCAGCGGATCGCCTTCCTTGAGCACACCGTCCAGTATCATCGCGACTACACGGTCACGAAGCTGGCGATAGATCGGCTGACTGTCGTTCCATTCACGGTCCATTTAGGTTTTCCAGATAGCCCTTGCCAGACCTTAGCAGAGATACCGCACGCGTCAGTTCTTCCTCTGCAGGTCAAGGTGCGCGTGGACCGGCTTGTCCCCAGGCATCAAGTAAGTCCAATCCTCGGTGTGGTGGTTGGCATCGATGATAGTGAAGACCGCATGCTGCATGTGTCCGTACTGTGTGCTCCCGGCGACGTCGAGAAAGTCGAATTCTACTGTCTTTCCGTCCGGCGACGTCCTGGCGACCATGCGCGGCCGATTGCCGGCGTCACAATAATGGGTCAGGAGCAGGCGATCGCTATCCAAGTAGAGCATCGTGACCGGATGGTCGTAACGAGTCGGATCGTCCGGCTTGCCCGCTTCCTTCATCTCATGCACGAGCGCGTTTCCCCTGGAAGTCACGCGGAGCGAGACCACGGACTTGCTCCCGTTCCCCATCTCGGGTTGCGGTGGGACGACTGTCACCTGGCCTTCCCACGAACCCGCCAGAGTTTTCAATTTGTCGAAAGACTTTTGCGCGTCGGACTGCGCAACAGGCTTAGGCGCGTCGGACTGGGCGAAAGCCACGGTGGAGACGGACATCAAAACAACGAACAGCATAAAACGAACGAATTTCATTTTCATTCTCCTTAAGAAGTTCATTTCCTTCTGGGGTCAGGGTTTATTCACTGGCGTAATCACTTGCAACCGCTCAGTTCTAATGGACCCATGTAACACTGTTATAGTTAACTACAACACTAGTTAACGTGTCAAGCTGTTTCTTATCCTTTCTTTCTTTTCAGGCCTGCCGCCACGCATAGAAAATGGCAGTGTCGTGGACCAGCCATTTCACCCAATGGCAATCCAGGCCGACGTGCCCGGCGGACGGCCAGATCGATCCTGCGTAGTCGGCAAACAAGAAGTAATTCGGTTTTTTCCTGTTACTCCGTGATCGGATCGGAATCGAACGGGCAAGTGCAGAGGCAAGGAAGATGTTGCATCACTCGTTGGAAAGAATCTCATTTAAGCTCCCTCGGAGACCTCGCGTTTTTGGGCGAGAGCATTGCCCGGTCTTATAATTCGGAACACTTATGGCCCTAACTGCAGGAACCAAGCTCGGGCCCTACGAAGTCTTGGGGGCATTGGGTGCTGGGGGCATGGGTGAGGTATACCGCGCACGCGACACACGCCTGGAGCGCACCGTAGCAATTAAGATTCTGCCCGAACATCTAGCTTCTGATCCGGGACGCCGCGCCCGCTTCGAACGCGAAGCCCGCATCGTTTCCGGCCTTTCACACCCAAACATCTGCGCTCTCTTCGACCTTGGCGAGCAGAATGGTATCCACTATGTCGTACTCGAATACCTGGAAGGAGAAACGCTCGCAGACCGCCTGGCGAAAGGTCCGATGCCAGTTTCAGAAGTGTTGAAAGTTGGCGCAGATATCGCTTCCGCGCTCGATGCCGCTCGCCGCTATGGCATTGTTCATCGCGACCTCAAACCGGCTAACGTGATGCTGACCAAGACCGGCACCAAGCTGTTGGACTTCGGAGTCGCAAAACCCAGTCCGGCCTTGGCCTCGGCTGCGGCAGCAGACACGCAAACATTATCGAAATCGCTGACCGAAGAAGGAGTCATCGTCGGCACTTTTCGGTACATGGCCCCGGAGCAACTGGAAGGCAAAGACACAGACGGCCGCACCGACATTTTCGCCTTAGGCGTTCTTCTCTACGAAATGGTCACCGGCCGCAACGCCTTCGGTGGCACGTCGCGAGCAAGCATCATCGCGGCCATCATGAGCTCGGATCCGGCGCCGATCAGCACGCTCCAGCCTCTGTCCCCGCCGGCGCTCGACCGGTTGGTGCAAAACTGTCTGGCCAAAGACCCGGATCAACGCTGGCAGACCGCCCATGATGTTTGCCTGCAATTGCAGTGGATCAGAGATGCAGGTTCGCAGGCGGGAGTCCCTCGAGTCAAAGGCCAGGGTCGGATTACACGCGAGCTTATCGCGTGGGCGAGTGCATTGTTTCTGCTCCTGGTTTTGGCGACAACGTTTGTGATGCGCTACTTTCAAGCCTCTTCGCCGCTCCAGCGGAAGATCATGTTCACCGTGGAGCCTCCGCTGGGAAACGTGATTCTCGATGGAGCAACGGCGCTTTCGCCGGACGGAGCCACGGTCGCCTACGCTGTCACCGATGCCAAGGGAAAAAGATCATTGTGGGTACGTCCCCTCGAGTCACTCTCGCCGCGGCTGTTGGAGGGGAGCGAGAGCATTGGGGATTACTACTCGTTTACGTGGACGCCTGACGGCAAAGCCATAATTGCGGTAGCGAACCGAAAGCTGGTGCGGTTTTCGGCCACAGGTGGCGCGAACGAGATGCTGTGCGAGAAGTTTGACGCCTCGCCAAGCACGATCAACCGTGACGGTACGATCCTCGCATGGACAGCGCCGCCAACTAAGATCTTCAGCGTGTCGCCCGACGATTGTACCCTCCGCGACAAGTCGCCCTCAGACGCTCCGGGATCGGGTCTGACTTACGGGTACCCTCATTTTCTTCCAGACGATAATCACTTCCTTTTTGCCGTCATCCGCAAAGACAAGCGCTATGACGTCCTACTCGGTTCATTGAACAACCCGAAGACACGAGTGCTGATCCGAAATGGCAGCTACCCAAAATACGTGACCGGCGGTTACATCCTTTTCAGCCGGGACGGGTACCTGATGGTGCAGAGGTTTGACGTGAAATCGAAAACTACCAGCGGGGAACCGTTCTTGGCATACCCCAATCAATTGAACTTTTACGCTTCGTTCGGGTGGGCGGCCTTTGATGCATCCAGGAATGGGTTTATCTCCGCCAAAGAACAAGGTGGGTCACAAAGGTTGTTGCGCTGGTACGACCGGTCGGGGCAGGTGCTGAAAACTCTTGGGGAGCCGGAGTTTGCCGCGGGGCCACGCCTCGACTCTCAGGGGACCCACGTTCTGGTGACCTTGTTCGATCCTAGAACACACGCCGGAGACCTATGGTCGCTTGATTTGGAACATGGCACCAGAACGCGGGAGAGCTTTCACGATCGTCCCGGAGGCGATGCGGCGACATGGACGGCGAACGGCGAGCGAATCGTGTACTCGGCGCTTCAAGGCACCCAAAATGAAATGTTCATCAAGAACGCAGGAAGCAGCGATAACGGGCGGATGCTTCAGACCGGATTGAACGGCTCAAAAATCATCAGTGATCTGTCCCCTGACGGCAATTCGATCTTTTACCTGTACCAGACGGAAACCGGCACAGAAACCTCCATCTACGGGCAGTCACTTGTCGGCGGGAGGGCCTTCCTGATTGGCCCCGCTATAGAAGACGAGATGCCGAGGTTGTCGCCGGACGGCAGCTGGATGGCGTTGCCGTCGAACGAGTCCGGCCCAATCGAGATTATCGTGCGGCCCGCCGCCCCGGGTGCTGCGGGGGGTACACAGGTTTCCTTCGGCGGTGGTCACGATCCGCGATGGAGCCGCGACGGCAAGGAACTTTTTTATCGAACCAATGACTGGCACATCGTTGCTGTTCCAGTGGTGGACCTCAAGCAGCGCCGTTTCGGTAAGTCGGTTACCTTGTTCCGGCTTCCTGAGGGAGCGGAATACGATGTGGTAAACGGAAAGCGCTTTCTCGTGAGCGAACAAGTTGGCTCAGCCACAGCGCCGCTATTCGTGATCGCGAACTGGAGACCTGAACCGCCGAAACTGGAATAGCACGCCGTGACAGCCACACGACCCGACATACTCGCCGGTCCTCTTCCGGCGACGCTACCATCCGAATGGGTTGCCGACGTGGACCTATATTGGGCAACAAGAATAAGTAAATCCGTTTACCTCCTGTTTGCCGGTCGAGCGTGGGAATTTGGACTTTAGTTGTGAGGGCTGAGGGCGTTGTCGTTAGATTCTCACCTTTCCGTTTTTATGCCAACCTAAGGTTCATCCGGAGGAACAGGAGCTGCCACATGAAGAGAATTCGCTACGGGGTTGCGATGAGCCTGGACGGCTATATCGCCGGGCCGAACGGTGAAGCGGACTGGATTGTCAGCGACCCGGAGGTCAATTTCGCTAAAATCTGGGCACAGTTTGACACCTTGCTGATGGGTCGTCGCACCTACGACGCTGCGAAAGCGAGACCCGACATGCCGACCACCCGAAGGTGACGATCTTCTCCGATTTGAATCGAGATTGGATCGAAGAACTGCGTGCGCAGAGCGGCAAAGATATCTGGCTGTTTGGTGGAGGCGAACTGTTTCGCTATATGCTGGAAATGGGGGAGGTGGACAAGGTTGAGGTGGCCATTATGCCGGTCTTGTTAGGCGGAGGCATTGCATTGCTGCCATCGATTGCGCAGCAAACAAAGTTGAGCCTGTCGTCACATAAGCTCTACCGCTCCGGAATCGTATCGTTGGTATACGAGGTGAAGAAGTGAGCCACGTGTAGGTGGGTAACCCGCCTATACTTCGATCCTAACTCTCGAGGGTGCCCGTCCAAGCTCCGCTTGGGCGGGGATTTTGATGTTCAGGGGTTACAGACGCAATCCTACTTGCGAAAATATGTTGTCTCCATGCCTTGGGGACTCAAACGCTTCCATGCGACTCGGCAGCTTCACTACTTAACATTCAGTTGCTTTAAAAGGCGACCAAATTTCGGAACCGTCGAATCTCGTACGACTTTCGAATCCGCACTGGAACGCGTTCGGCAGCGCTTCGTACTCTGCGTGTACGGCTACGTAGTTATGCCCGAACACGTGCACATGCTGATAAGCGAGCCCCAGCGCGGAACTCTGGCGCGCAAGCCATGTAATCGCTAAAGCAGGGAGTCGCACGGAGGCTGGCGCTACGAGCCGCTGATTCTTTCTGGCAAGCCCGCTACTACGATTTCAATCTCTGGAGTGAGCGCAAGTTTGTGGAGAAGCTTCGTTACGTTCACCGGAATCCGGTAGAACGCGGGTTGGTACCGCGCGCCGAGGATTGGGATTGGAGCAGCTTTCGTCATTATTTAAACGGCGAAGCGGGAACGGTGGAGATTGAATCGCAATGGGTCGCACGGAAGCGGGAGCAACTTGGGATTTTTCCTACCGTGAATGTGTATCCACCCGCAGAAAAACCCCGCCCAAGCGAAGCTTGAACGGGACACCCTCTAAAGTAGATTGGCCTCAAGCCTAGTGTGTTGCTTCGGCCCTAGCCAGCAGCACGGCTGTACTCGATGACATGAAGTCGTAGTACGTTACGAAGCGTTGTGGCTCTACTTCTGTGTACGGAGCAAGGTTGTGAGCCCATCGGAATCCGATGGGTTGGTACCAGAGTTCGGCCTCGATGTGGAAGGGCCCGAGAGCGTTTCCGGTTGACACCGAGTAGCGGACAACACTGCCTTTGTCGTTGAAGTTGGGATCCTCCGCGGCCTCGCCAATCACAGCAATATCTTTCTCGGCACTCTCCTTATTGAACCCGGACGGCAGAATGCGGTTGTCTTTCAAATAGCCGACGGCGGAAAGCAGGCCGGTGGTCACGTGACCGGCAGAGTCTTTCAGGATGGGCTCGTAGATCTCGACTTGTTCAGGGTTTGTGATCTCCTGATAGTGCGGCTCAAACCGCAACGGGTCGGCGTCGTTGTCATTTCCTTTTATCGAAGCGTCAGGATTGAGTGTTCCCGATTCAAAAACAGTTCGCCCATTTCCGTCGCGGATCGTAACGTGTAGCCATGCCCGTCGCGACGGGTAGGCGGTAGGAAGCTTGTGTCCGCTCAGATTCTCGACAAACACTTCCATGCTTAGCCCGCTGGAACTCGACTCGAGGTTACGAATACTCACGCGAGCACATTGAGTCTGCAGGAATGCAACTGTTCTTGCAGCTGCGCTCGTAAGTTCTTGTGGCAGGGCGGTGACGCTCAGATCCCCGCGATATTCGTTGAGCATATGCTGCATGAAAAAATTGGCGGCGACGAATTCGTGGCGGTGCATCCCGACGCGTGAAGGACCCATGACCGACGTGACCGCCACCTCCTCGTGGACTTCGGGCATGTGACACGACTGGCAACTGCTCCGGCCCGGATAATCGCTGTGCAGCCATTCGACATATGGCATCTGCTCCGGAAAAGCGCCAATCTCTTTTCCGCCCGGCCCGAGAGCCTGGGTCTTCAAAGTGTGGCAGGTGCCGCACAGCGCCGAGTCGCGAATGTGAGCCGCCTCGGTGGGCAGAAAGCCACCGGTCGAGGACTGCATCACGCGCTGATGTCCGGCGTCGATGGCGAAGGGACCGTACTCTGAGCGCTGGTCACCCTTCTCGGGATCGTCGACTTCGAATGCACCATTGAAGGTCTCGGCCGTGCCCAGCTTTTCTTTTGCGATCTGGTGACACACCGAGCAGGAAACTCCGTCTTCGGCAGCGGCGTTGTCCTTATTATTGGAATTGAACGGAAGGTGCGCGAAAATCTCCGCTTTGCGACCGTCGCGCTTGGCCTGCAAGTGGATGATAGGCATGTGGCAGACCGAGCACTCAGCCTCTATGGCAGGCTTCGACTCCGGATGATCGATTGATTCGCGTCGCACACTTGCCTGCCAGTATGGATCGCGCGAAGAATTGGCCATCATGCTTGGCCGCCAATCCAAGCCGATGGAGATGTCCTCACCCGATTTGGTCGTCAGTCCATTGTGGCAGGCAACGCACCGGTCCGAAGTTTGAAACTCCGGTTTCAGCACACCGTGTCTCTCGCCACCTCGCACAAAAGGAGCGGAAGCGATCACTATCCCCGAAATGACGATCGGCCACCAGATGTGCTTTTGCATTACCAGCCTTCGGTCAACTTTCCGTCTCCCCAGTCCCACAGAAGGTAAAACATCAGCTGAACTGGCCGTCCAGTCGTATTCGTCATCGGTGTGCGTACTCCGAGGTTGGCGCGGATATGCTGTCTTCGGCTAATCGTTACCTGCATCTCTGGAACTACATCCCAGTTAGTCTTCGCTCCCGTACGGAGATCGCGATCGGCAAGAAATTCCACCATCGGTGACCAGAGCCGGCCGAGGCCGCGATTTGCCGCGAAGCTCTGGCCCACGGCCATCCGCCAAAAGATCGATTGCGGAGCAATATCAGTATGACGCGGCAGATCAGCCCCTACCTGCGTCTGCAAGAAGGTGTTGGTGCGAAACAGCTGATCGAAGGCAGCGAAGGTTTCGAAGGTCGTGGTGCCGCTACCAAATCCTCGCGTCCGGCTGCCCGTCGGTACCAGCACTCCTCCCTGCAGGCTCAAGATCGACCCTGAATTCAGGCTGGAGAAGATCTCCCGCTTCAACGCCAAGGTAGTGTCACCCACGCCGCCATACCAGGTGTGATTCTGGTCCTGAAACTCCAGGGGAACGTCGATCTCGATCTGATTCTTTACCCCAAAGCGCTGCTCGTGAATGATGTCCATGGTCACGCCAGGAGCGCCCCTTGCATTTACTGCGCTGGAAATTACGACCTCATCTTCGGGAAAGGCCTTCTCTGTAACCAGCGCCCGTGGCAGATTCAACTCTCCTCGGGGCCAGTGCTTATTGGTGCAGAAGCCGCGCAGATAGGCGATGACGTCGTCGATCTGCTCTGACGTCAGCAACTTTCCCCATACCGGCATGATCTGGGAAAAGCCCCGCGACGGCCCGCCGTGCACGATTACGTCTTTCCATGCCGAGTTGGGTTCGGGAGTAGTTTGATCGCACCTGGTGAAATCGGGAAAGGTGTCCGGGCGCTCGAATCCCGCAGTCGTCTGGGGAGCGCCCCTCCCGTCACTGCCGTGACAAGCGACACAGGTGGTCTTGAAGATGCGCTCGCCGTTCCCAACATTTGGAGCCTTACTGTATTTCAGACTTTGCGCGAATAGCAGCAGATTGTTCGCCAAAAAGAGGACGCAAAACGTGATGATGCGAAGGCCAGAGTGCACGCTGAAGTTTACAACAGGAAGCTATTCGATCGTTGCGAGCGCGAGGCCCGCTCGGTCGCGGGCCGTCGGCAAACTGACAACTGAGAACTGACCACTAGCCACTAATTCTAATTCTCCGTCGGCTCCGGCACTTTAGATTTCGCCCCACGCGGTTCCTTGGGAGAAGGGGGCGAAGGCGGCGCCGGCGTTATTACTGCCGCTGACGATCCCTTACGAATCTCAATCGTCCCATGCTCATTGGTGACAACCAATCGTGGCCCGCCACCTCCGACCGTGCCGATAGCTGTTGCTTGATCGTGGGCATCTTCGACTTTCAGTTCATTGAAGTCCGACTGTATTTCGCCGTTGTGCGCCCTGGCATCCAGTTGGAACCCGGCTTTGTCAGGAACATAGATTTGAATATCCCCTCGCCGATTCTCCACCTGAACATTGCCCAGTTTATTCAGACGCAATTCGACAGCGCCGTTTTCGTCCTGTAGCCGCACATCGCCGGAAACGCCGTCCAACCGAATATCTTTCGACCGTGTGTTTAGGCGTAGCGGCCCCATCAGGTTGCTGGCCCGCAAATCGCCAGAATCAAGGTCCAGATCGCCATCGAGATTCGAGAACTCTAAATCAGTCCGTGAGGATTTAAAGCTGACCGTCTTGGCAATCTTTGCCAGCTTCACGCTCTCCATAAACTCACCGTTCAGCCGCACGCCTCCCTTGATGTCCTGCAGCGAAACGTCATTGGCGTGCCCCTCGACGGCAACATCACCGGCAATCTGCGACACGCGAGCCGAGCTATGATCCAGGTCCAGGCTGACCTTTCCATTGATGTCCGCCAGCGAAACGTCGCCATGGTTGCTGGAAATATTCGCCTCGCCGTCCCGCCCCAATACACTCACGTCACCACGCCGGGTTGATATCACTACCGAAGCTTTGCGCGGAAGGGAGACGTCCATATCCGTAGTGACCCAATGATCACCCGCGCTCTGCGTATTGGCGTTCAGACTCACCGTTTGACCACTGACCGTGATCTGCGGCTTTGTGCTCAAATTCCATTTGTCGGCGTCTTCCCGCTTGTCGGCGCTGATGCGTTTATGAACTACCACCCGAATCTGGTTGTCGTTCGAGGCGGTCACATTCACCGCGCCACGGTCATTGACGATATGCAAGTTCCCCCCTGCCGGAAATTCCTGCTGCAATTGATCGTCGTAGCTGTACGTATGCCCAAACAGCGGGAAATCGCCATCATCAATGTTGATCTGATCTCGAATCTCGCCCCAGTTAAAGCGGGATGCCTGGGTAGCTGCCAATCCGAAGAAGATCAATACAATCAGCAGAAAAACTTGCCCCGCACCAATTCCCGGAGGCCGAGTGCCATCTCGCTGCGCCTGGTGATACTCCAACAGCTTCACGACGCCCCAAAGAATAATCAGTACAGGCCAGTAATGAGCCCAGACCTTACCCAGCATGTACCACTGCAACACGCCGAGCGTTCCTAACAGGAACACAACCCCAAGGACGATCAGTACCAAAGGCCCGGCCAGCGATCTTCTGGGGCGAGCCGGCGGAGCAACCTGCACTGGACTAACCACGGTTCACCTCCGTTGGCGGTTGAACCTCGCCGCTGACGGCGCCGCCCGATTCTGGCCCGCCAGAGATCGGTGGCACTCCATCGCGGCCTTCGGGACTTGATGTCTGACTCTCCCACAACTTGGTTACACCGATCACAAGCAGGAGCAATGGCCACGTACGATGGAATCCGGGCCCGTCAAAACTTTGGATCAGGAAAAGAGTTCCCAAGGTGAGCAGCACCACAGGTCCAACATAACTCCGGCCTCGAACCCCACAATTTGCTCCGTAGGATGGACCGATCATCCCTTGGCGTCGCGCGATTTGCCACGCTCCAATTGCAATTAAGATCACGGGCCAGAAGCGTTCGACGCTGAAGAACCAAAAACCCATCGTGTGCAGCAGGAAAAGCACTCCCAAACCGATCAGCACCACCGCTGCCATCGGTATCCTGGACGTGTCGACTCTCTCGCCGCCGCTGAAAGTTCGAGCCAGCCCGAACGGATCAGGAGGAGGTTGTCCTGCCTGTACTGCCTTGGCCGAGCGGATTGCGTCAATGATCTGGTAGACAATAAAGAACGCCATGCCGATTCCCAGCACAGGTTCCAGATTTCCCATTGCGCCGGAGGAAAGTCCCCAAACCAATCCTGTGAAAATAAGCAAGTGTGCCAGACCTTTGGCGTACTGTCCGGTGTAGACCGCTCCCACTCCAAAGGGGAAAAATGCTGCCAGAATTCCCGCTAGCGCAGGATTCGGGCCAGAACCCGGAAGTGGCGCTGCTCTGACGCCAGGGTCTATGGCTGGTTGATACGTGGTCTCTGGCGGCTGTACTCCTTGCAACCGCTCCGCCAGACAGTTCTCGCAATAAATCACTCCTTTAACGTCTCGCTTACAACTCGCGCACAGGGGCTTACCGCAAGTACGGCAGTAAGCCACTGCTGCAATATCGTTGTGCGTGGCGCAGTTCATGAAAACCTCCTGTAAGTGGTCACCATCACTACAGGTGGATCATTGGGCCGAGAAGCCAGCACTGGCTGGTTCTCGCCCTGGCTGTAGTTGCGTTCTTGTTTCTGTTCAGGCTGTCCACTGGTATTATTTTTACGTTCTTTGTCTTTAGGCTCGGGTGCAGGCTCAGCGGGCGTGTTTGCTCGCTTGAACTCTCTCACCCTGGATTCGATCTCATACACAAAGCGAATATTCTCGTAATACTTCACTACGCGGCCTGAGGTCTCGTAATACGACCGCTTGATCGCACTGGGCCGCAGATTGATGTTCCGCACATCGCTCATCTTGACGCCAGCCATGCTCAGCGTGATGGACAGTGAGAAAAACGCCATGCCAAACGACATCGCGAAGCGCGGCTGGCGCGCCACGGCGAAGGCCGGAGTAAATATCGGTCCCAACCATCGGCTCAGCGCATCTTTCCACGAACCCGCGGTGCCACTCTGCGCTTGCGTTCGGGCGCTCGCCCGCCCAGTGGTGGCGATCAAAATGTTGCCGACCAGGTTAGAGGGAGGCTCCACTTCGGCTAGCGATTTCAACCAGCGACGTCCCGCGTCCGCTTCCGCCAACAGTGGACCGCAGACAGAGCACAACCTGCCGTGAGTCTGAAAACTCTCCAGCTTCGCCCCGGTCAGTGTCTCGTCCAAGGCTTCGTTCAGAAGAGTCTCAAACTCCCCGCATTGCATGCCGTTTTTGCTTTCGCCTGCCATCACATCACCTGCCTATATGTACGTTGTAGAAGGCGTGCTAGTTCCGCCCGCCCTCGGTTTATTCTGGATTTCACAGTACCTTCAGGAACTCTCAGCACTGCAGCAATTTCCCGGTAGTCCATGTCCTGTAAGTCCCGCAGAATCACTGCCTCCCGCAGTTCTGGGGACAGCTTTTGCAAGGCGTGATGAACCGTCTCCCCAGCCTCCCGGCTCTGTACCCGAGCATCCGGTGGGGCTCCCTTGTCTGGGATCTTGTCACTCAGCGGCGTTGCGTCTTCATGCTCGGAAGATGCCCCGTCGAGCGTTTCGGTCATTCGATCCTGTTTAGTCTTGCGAAAATGATCGACCAGCAGGTTGCGGGTGATGGTGGTTAGCCAGGTCATAAACGCTGCCCGCCCTGCGTCATAAGAGCCGAGAGTGCGATACATCTTGATGAAGACTTCTTGGGTGAGATCCTGGGCATCGTCCGCCGAGCCCGCGAAGCGATAGCAGATGTTATAGATTCTGCGGTTGTAGCGCTGTACAATCTCCTGCCAGGCAACAGCGTCGCCAGCGATACAGCGACGGACCAGCATGGCAACGGCCTGAGCGTCTTCCAACCCTCACTCCCCGGAACCCCTGACCTCGGCTCGAAACATGTCTAAAGAAATAGCACCGAGCGGACACTACAGCGGTGATACGTTTTTGTGCTCTCAGAAGTTTCGCTTACTCCCAAGAAGAAGGCATTGTAGCAGCGCCCGGAAATGGGACGAAGAGAGGGCGAATGTGACAACTCTTGGTTATCGAAAGTTTTCGACAAGCGTTATGTCACTTTCAGACTGGTCCACACGCGTGAAGAGAATCCACTGCCCATCTGTAGAGATATCAAAGCTTGGGCTCTCAGGATCGCCGTATCCTAAGTCCACAGATGTGATTGCTTTCTCACGTTGAGTCGCGAAGTCGAAAAACTTGACCAGTGCAGGCGTGGTTGTCGCATCGACAAAATAAATACCGCCAGCCGCAGTTCTCCACCACGCAAAATTCCGCACACCCTCAAGAATCCGGACAGGGGCGCCGCCCTCGACCGGCATTCTCCAAATCGTGCCTCCCTCCAGCCACAGGTAGAGAGATTTCCCATCGATGGATTCCTCGGCGGAGAAGCCCCCTCCTTTGTTACCTGGGTGGCGCTTCCCCCTGCCGCCTTTATTTTCCAAATTTGCCAGGTCCCAGTTCGCCGGCCTTTCCAGGCGGGACCCGCGACGCGCCAGAGGTTGGGATCGGAGTGGGCATGAACGTAGGCCAGCCGATCTGCCTTGCTGGCGATGGCAGGAAAGATGGCGTCCTCGGCTGCAACATTCAGCGGCTCCGGGGCGCCGCCCGAAGCAGAGATGCGCCACAGCCTGAACAGTCCGCCGCGGTTCGAGGAGAAAACAATTTCCTTCCCATCGGCGGTCCAGGCAAGACCAGCCAAGAACCGGCGGTCGGAAGTCAAGCGACGAGGCTGGCCACCGCTGGCCGGTACAACAAAAATGTCACCAGCGAGGAAACCTGCTCCGGCGACATAGGCGAGCAATTTGCCATCTGGCGAGAGAGTCGGATAGGCGAGATAAGAATCTGGAGGGGACACCGCCCTCCTTCGGCCGTTCTCCACCGAGAGAAGAAAAATGCTGGCGCGAGGGTCCTGCGCCGACATTCTGTCCGCGACAATCAGATCCCGGCCGTCAGGAGACCAGTCCATACATCGGCCAAAAGCGTAGCTTCCCATGTTTGCTTCGGCAATCTTGCGTGCGGCTCCCCCCAGAGCGGGGGATGATGTAGTAATAAGCCTTGGTGCTGGGTAAACCGTGAACGAAAGCTATGTAACGCCCGTCTGCTGACCACACAGGGCAATAGTCGGGGCGCGGCGTCGGTAGTGAGGCGAAGCGGGCTACCCGCTCCGATGAGCTTGACGTAGATATCGAAGTTATCATCCTTTTCACCCGTCCAGGATCGCGGTAGGGACAACCATTGCTGATTGCCACCGGGTGGCCGGGGGTCGCCCGCGCCCCGGCTCCCACAGAACGTAGCGTGCAGATTTCCCGCACTACGCTCGTCAGAAGGTGCTTCACAGCACGGCGATAGCTTGCAACTCCGAGTAAGGGAGATACAGCTTTGGTCGCACTAATGGAAACCGCTCCTTGATCTGTTGGAATTGCTGCCACCAGACCTCCCCTTGCCAACTCCGGCTGCTTAGCATCTTGCGCCAGTAACGTTCCACGGCCCGATGGACTCGTTGCAACGCCCGTATGTTCCCGGCGATGCCGTAGTACGCATAGTGACCGCGGAGCATTTGATTGAGGCAGTCGGTTTGCTCCCGGATCGATAAGTGCCGCATCCGCCGCATCTGGTCTTGCAAGCGCATCAACGCGCGCCGCAGGCGTGACTTTTCCGTACGCAGCCCAACCCGAAAGTTGCCTTTCCGATTGCGCGTGCAATACAGAATGAACCCCAGAAAGTAAATCGTCTCTGGGCGTTTACGACCACGCTTGCTTGCGTGTCGCTGCGCAAAGCGACCAAATTCAACGAGCTTGGTCTTGGTCGATTCCAGAGTCAAACCAAACTTACTCAGTCTCTGGCACAGTGCTTTCTGGACACGTAGAGCGTCTGCGCGATATTGGAAGCACAACACAAAGTCGTCAATGTACCGCACCAAATAGGCTTCGCCCCGTAACCGAGGCTTGACCACGCGCTCGAACCACAGATCAAGCGCATAGTGCAGATACACGTTACTCAGCATTACGCTGATCGAACCCCCTTGTGGGGTGCCTTCCTCGTTCGCGTGGACCTCCCCATCTTCCAGAACGCTTGCTTTCAGCCAGCGCCGAATCAGGTTGATCAGACGCGGGTCTCCTATCCGATGTTCGACAAAGCGGAGCATCCAATCGTGGCTCAAGCTCCCGAAGAAGTTCTTGAGATCCGCCTCCAGCACCCATTCCACCTTCCGGCCAGAGATCACTTCATGCAAACTGGCCAGCGCTTGATGGGCACCCCGCCCAGGTCGGCCGCCAAACGAGCATGTTAGAAAGTCCTGCTCATAAATGGCGGAAAGTACCTGCGCGGCGCTTCTCTGGAGCGCCCGGTCCGCTACACAAGGCACGCCCAACGGGCGTTTCTCCTGCTTCCCGGGTTTCGGGATATACACGCGCCGAATGTTCGGCGCTTGATATCCCTGGCGGTGCACCGATTGAAGCATGGCTTCAATCCATACCTCGAAGCTCTCCTTCGCCTCCGGCACCGTCTGTCCGTCCACCCCAGGGGCCGAGCCGGTTGCGATCTGACTTAGACTCTCCCAGACTCGTTCCTTGGTGAGGTGATGGGCCAGTGAGGTAAACCGGAGCTTTGGTTCACACCGAGCTTTCGCTGCTATTCGTTCGAGTGCCGTTGTCATGGTTGGCGATTCTTCTCTTTGCATAGAAGGCCGAATCCTCCCTTGGAATGGAGCCCATGTCTCCTTCGAACTGTTCAACTTCTGCTGACCGCTTCCCCGGGTAGTCGGCTCTCCCGACCGCAGAGTACTATCGGCCAGTCTGACTTCCGTCAGGTCATCAGGTCGTCCTTACCTTGTCGGCTTGTCAGACCTTACAAGCTAGACTTGAACCCGACGGATCTCCCTTGTTCCCATGGAATCCTTTGGCTGCATGCTGGCGGTACGAACCCCGGAAGCATCTCTGGACACTTGCCATACCGCATCCAGAGATTCTGCCTTCCCCGTTAGCGGGATAAGGTCGGCTACTTCCATCACGATCGATTTCGGGGCTATCTTGCCGTTCACTGTTGTTCCGGCCTGCAACCTCCCGGTCTACGCTTCGCAATGGCCGTTGCCGGACATCACGCAAGACTTGGTACGCGGCTGCGAGCTAGGCTTTGCCGCGGTCTCCATCTCAGGAAACTGAACTCCATGAGCTTTCAAGGCACAACCCGCACAGATCCGTACGAGCGCGTCTACGCATACGGCTCTTACCAAGGATGAGTGGCGTAGAAGCGTGCATCGGGGTAGGGGTGCAGAACGCGGGGTGGAGGAATCCACCGGTTCAAGACTGGGGTAAAACGTTCCCAACGCATCTGTGCGCGCTGACTGCGGCGGACCAAAACACTGTGCCATAGCCTACACACGCGAAGTTTGAAGATGCGCAGCTGAGTCGTGTTCCCGGGAACAGCGTGGTATTGGTAATAACCCAGCACAACCTTCCGGAGCCACCCACCGACTTCGGCCATGCGATCATGCATCCGGCGTTGAAGCTCAGCCTTGATGGCTTTGAGCTTCGCGACCATTCGCTTCTTCGCAGTGATCCGCCATACGGTGAAGGTTCCGCTCTTGTGGCGTTGCCCACAGTAGTGGGTAAAGCCCAGGAAGGTGAAGGTCTCTGGTTTTCCCTCTCCCCGCGCTTTCCGGTCGCGAGCGGCGAACCGCCCCAACTCGATCAGTCGTGTCTTGTCCGGATGTAGCTCCAAGCCGAACTTCGCCAGCCGTTCCCGGAACTCTTTCAGGAAACGCTCAGCTTCCGTCCGGTGCTGAAAACCCACCACAAGATCGTCGGCGTAGCGAAGGACAATAACATCGCCCTTTGCCACTTTCTTGCGCCAGATATCAGCCCATAGGTCGAACGCGTAATGCAGGTACACGTTAGCGATCAGCGGTGAAACTACTGCTCCCTGCGGCGTACCCAGTTTCGCTTCCGACCACTGGCCGTCTTCCGATACTCCCGCCTTCATCCATTTCTGGATCAGGCGAAGTATCCTGCGATCGGCCACCCGATGCTCGATGAACTTTATGGCCCATTCGTGGCTCAATTATCGAAAAAGCCCAAAATGTCCGCATCGAGCACCCAGTTCACGCGCTTCCGTTGAAGGCCCACCGTCAGCGCGTCCAGCGCCTGATGCGGGCTGCGACCGGGACGGAACCCGTAGGAAAAGCCCTTGAAGTCGACCGCATAAATCTGGTTGAGGATCGTCCCCACGGCCTGCTGAACGATTTTGTCCTCCAGCGCTGCGATGCCCAACGGACGTTGCCGCCCATCCGCCTTCGGAATAAAGACTCGTCTTGAGGGTTTTGCCCGATACGCTCCACGGTGCCCCCGGCT
>Ga0207684_10001766_pt1 | contig 22836 bp, 28 predicted proteins | sample KBSK5501metaG_FD_184342 | JGI IMG/M metagenome (GOLD analysis project Ga0207684, IMG submission 184342) | Corn, switchgrass and miscanthus rhizosphere microbial communities from Kellogg Biological Station, Michigan, USA - KBS K5-50-1 metaG... | ecosystem: Host-associated > Plants > Roots >...
AAACATGGTATACTTTTAGGCAATGAATGATGTAGAACCCTATTCTGGTCAACATCAGATCGGAAAGGCAAGGCATGAAATGGCAACGAAGCCAGTAGAAACAATTTCAACAACTCAGGCTTACCAGATGTGTCCGCGTTACGAGCATGCTATTCAGTTGCTTGGAAAACGTTGGACAGGGCTTATCCTGGATTCGCTGATGGATGGCCCGCGACGGTTCTGCGAATTAACCGCGACGGTTGAGGGACTTTCAGATCGTGTTCTAAGCGATCGTCTGCGCGAACTAGAGTTTGAGGGTATTGTTGAGCGCGTCGTCTATCCACACATTCCCGTGCGCGTTGAGTATCGTCTTACCGAGAAGGGCCTCGATCTGAGGCCTGTAGTGCAGTCTATCCACGTGTGGGCTCAGCAATGGATACCGTTGCCGCAAACCGCTGAGGGCGTAGAAGCCTAAGGCATGCAAATGTTGGGCGAGGTAGACCCAAGCGTCCCCTCCCATCATTCACACCTCCCCGACCCTACGCGACCATGCATCCCTGTGCTATACTAGTGCCATGGAAAACTTATGGGCGCCGTGGCGTATGGCTTTAATCGCGCCGCAAACACCACAACCGCAAGAATGTATTTTTTGCACCCTACCAGCAGCTCATCGTGATGCGGAGAATCATATTGTGTATCGCGGTTCGCTCTGCTTCATGATGTTGAACCGCTATCCTTACAATAACGGCCATCTGATGATCGCTCCCTACCAGCATATTGCAAGTATTGAGGGACTCGACGCTGCAACACTTGGCGAATTGATGGCGCAGGCGCAATTAGCCTTACGAGCTTTGCGCCTGGTTATGAAGCCTGATGGCTTTAATATGGGCATCAATGAGGGGAAGGTAGCTGGAGCAGGTTTCGCCGATCACATGCATTTACACATTGTACCCCGCTGGAACGGTGATACGAACTTCATGCCGGTCATAGCGGATATTAAAGTAATTCCCGAACACCTGGATATCGTGTACCAACAACTCAAAGATGCATTGGAGTCATTGCGGAACGAATAAAAAAGCTGATAAGCTGATACAATTTGGGCTGACTGGAAGAGAGAGGATAATAAGGCTTAGGTGCAGTGTTTCAGGTAGAAGTCCTGTTTTTGAACTTCTTCATTTTCCTTTCCCGCGGACGTTGCATGATCACAATGTACTGGTGTGCTCTATTGGGAACGTAGCTATAAGGGTAGCCATACGGTCTTAGCTTTGTTCCAGCCTGATACCAGATGATTTCTCCCTTAGAAATAAATCCTACTGTCCCGGCTCGCCGCGCCAGATCTACGTGGGTAAACATATATTCCGCGTGCTGGTAGGCATTGCGAACGAAAATTGCCATGTAGCATCCAGGACGTAGTAGGCGATAACAGCGCTGGAAGACTTCACCCATTGCATCAAGGTAGCCATCATAGGTTGCCAGATTAGCGAGGTCGGACTCATTATCGGAACGCATGTTATGGTCACTGCGCCTGTTGGCATACTTTTCCGCGTAGCGCTTTCCTCCCTATACTGCCATAGCATCGCGGACGTGGATTCGTTAAAGGCTGACCCATAGACCTAAAAGCTTCTATAACTCTGGACTCTTCCTGACGTCTTGCGAAAGCTCCGCCTTCAACAGGAATAAACGAGACTAACTCACGACCCTCTCTTCTGTGGAACTTCATTCGCTGATCGAGGTCACCGGTCTCGCCAATATAGAAACCACTACCATCCCACAGTACATAGACTCCTTCCATTTTGCTCTCCTTACTAGTGGATCACCAGAGGCGACCCTCTGCATGAGCTTTGAGGCTCATGGCTGCCGCTTTCTTTTAGGAACCCTGGGAATCGGGTTATTCACCGACTTCCTCCCATCATACCTCTTCTTTTACACCTCTTGCAAAACGGTCAGAAGTATGCCCGTGGCTACAAGGATCTTTGTGGCCGACTACACTGATCAATGCGTTCCTTACCGCTATTGTGCTGTATTCTGTTTGCGTGAGGGCGAAAGCATCGCTTATAACGTCCTGCAAAGCCTGGGCATCGAAATTGAGGCCGTGCGCAGGGCTATAACGTTTATTGTCGGGCCTGGTAAGGAAATGGTGATTGGAGAGATCGGTCTTACACCGCGCGCGGTGGCAGCGACTACACTCGCGATAAACGAGGCAGGGCATTTACAACAGGAAAAAATAGCTCCTGAACACTTGCTGCTGGGGCTTACACGCGAGGGTGAGGGGATCGCGGCAGGGCTATTGAGGGCATTCGGAACAACCCTGGAGAAAGTGCGGGCTCAGACCTTTCAGGCGATTGCCCTGGCAAGCCGCGGAAAGGCAGCAGAGCAGTCCTCTCCCAAGAGCAACGTTGTGACATGCCGCATTGATGGGCACGACCTGGATGCTGTCGATGCGCTGATCGAAGCCGGCATTCGCTCGACACGAAGCGATGCAGCGGCATGGCTTATTCACGCAGGCGTTGAAGCGAACAGACCTCTCTTCGAGAAGGTCTATGGAACGGTGGCCGAGATCCGCCGCCTGCGCGTTGTGGCTCAATCGCTGGCGCAGGAAGCGGCAGGGAGTGCAGAGGTTGCAGCAGAATCGACGGAGGAGCAAACTCAATCATGAACTCCTTTACGCTCTCATCATAAAAGGCGTAGAACATTACCGGTACCAGGAAGGCGAAGAGACGCACGCTGGCCGGATGATCCAGCGACGGCTCTAAGAACCAATACACGAGATCAGCCGCGAGGCCGCCCAGCAACGCGGTGGGGACAGAGATCAGCAATGAGTTTGGGTTGAAGACCACCATCAGCGCCCCATTCAGTCCAAACATGAAGGGTAAAGGTGCCGAAAGGCAGTCGAAAGCTTCGCAGAGCCAGCAACACAAAGCTCATCGTCAAGGCTGTGATCAGTAGAATATCGGTGATTCCACTTGCCGGCCCACTTCCCCCCCGCGAGTTGATAATCGGCCAGGGGATGATCAACGGCGAGGCGTACTCGGTAAAAAAGGTCAACAGCGAGAAGGTGAAGGTGAGCGGGAGAATTGCGGGACCAAGCTCCCCCCAAGATGGCGTTACCCCGGAACGACGCCATGCTGCGCGCAATGGGCCACTCAGCGCAAGACCAATCCCCAGCGCCAACCCCAGGTGCGTCGGGCTAAGTAGCGCCTCGGTGCTGCGCTCGATGCCCAGGATGAGATGTCAGGTCATGTCGCCGATGCCGCTGACCGCGAAAATCGCCAGGCCAAGCACAGAGAGTTTGTAGCCGGTCGGGATCGCTCGCAGCCAGCGATTTCCGGGCAGGCTCTCCCGCACCAGCGTCACCAGTGAAGGCGTGCTGCCACCCGCACTGATAGCTGACTGGCGCAGGTTCAAGAGAATCTGCACAAACAGGGTGAAAGCTACCGCCAGGGAACCGGAATAGAAAACAGCGTGCCAGGGTGTGAAGAAAGTCTCCAGTTGCGGGATGTTGCTGTGCGCCCAACCATCTATGAAGAGGCCGCCCTCGGGTCAATGAGCCGCTCGTGTCCTTCACGAATGACGGATGCTTTGGGACGGGTCAGCAGGGCGATACGATCAAGGGTACGCTTCGCTCGTATTTCCTGCACCACGCCGACCAATACATTAAAAAAGGCAACGCTCACCGACACGATGGCATCGGAGGTCTGCCCCAGGACGATCAAAGCCAAGCCAAGGACAAACAGAATGGTGTTCACGGGCGTGAAGACATTTTCGCGTAGAATCTGGAGTGTGGACCGGCTGGTGCGCAGCGGTGCTAGGTTGCCCTGGCCGCTTGCGCGGCGCACTTTGGCCTCACTTTCTGAAAGCCCTGGAGAAGCGAGATGTGCCTGGAGCTATGAGTTGTATGTTCTGGGAGGCATATGATCATAGATGTTCCTCACCTGTCTGTTTGAAATCTTCTGCCTTGCATAATGGTGTTGCTGCGAACCCTCTCTTGCCTCGGTATGCTCTTCCAGCAAGGTTACGCGAGCATGAATCAATGCCTGTAGAAAGCCACCATGTTTTCCATGCCTGGAAGCTGAAGGTGTGCGGTTGCGGCCCACATCTCCCTCCTACTGTAGAAGCCTTTTCCGATGACGCCCTACAAAGGAAAGCATAACCTGCAAACGGACTCTGGAGAACAACATCGTGATACGGAAGACCCATCATTTTGTTGGGGAGTAGAAAGAGGAAGAAAGAGCAACTCACGGACCATGAGCTGAGCACAACAGAGAACGTTCCTGCCGCCTAGATTTTATCGATTAGTTGGACAAAGGGGGAAAGGCAGAGTAGGCTCCTCTCACATCTAAATGAGAGAAGGAGGCGATTGATGATCAATCAGCCTCAAAAAATTATATAGCTATTGAGACTATTTGAGGGAGCCCCAGCGAACGTGGCTAGTGCGTGGGCGAAAGTCCTGCTATCCACCGGAATATATATTGTCATTAGCCTGGCCGCGCTCTTTTCTATCAGGTTGTACCACGGTATCAGCAGTTACACCTTCAAGACCTTTCTCCTTATTTTTCTGCTCATAGATCCAGGCGCGGTGATACAGGATTTGTGCTGCTTTCAAGGCATCGACATCGATGTTGGGATCGTTTGCGAGAGATTCGAAGCGCTCGGCTATATCACGAATAGTATGTGGATCTTTCAAGCGCCCAGTTCGCACTGCTTCATATGATTCTTTTAACATTTCGATGTCCGCAGCTGAAACATGTGCTTGCGCAGAAGCGGGAGAAGGTTGAACGGGCATTGGAACTGGCTGGTTCTCTACCGGCTTTGCTACTATCTGCGCTTGTTGTGGTTGAGCTATTGCTGGATATCCACCGCGTGTCATAGCAACATCCACCGGTGCTTGTCGCGCTGGCATACCGACGACAGGATTCAGACTTGGAGCCAGGTGAGGTATCAATGTAATATCCTGGATGCGAACATAATTGACTTGTACACCCCATTTTTCTACCTTATCCTGGACACGTTTTGCCAGTGTATCGTTGACACGGTCCCAGCGTGTTATAGTTGCGGCATCTATCGAGTTGATATCCACCGAGGTTCGTGCATGTGTCCCTTGCGGCCAGTTCATGAAATCGGACGGAGTCAATTCGTTGATCACACTCTGCAGAGTCGCCACGAACAGTTTCTGCAAAGAGGTTTCCCAATTATCTACTTGCAGAGCTGCAAGGTGGGCGTCTTCTGGCAATAGCTGGTAAGAGATTGTCGCCACGAGTTTGACATCATGGTCTCGGGAGATCTTTACTACCTGTTCAGGACATGTCCAACTTATCTCTTTTGTGCTCAATCGATTGCTTACTTTTTCCAGCGGCATTTTCAAGTTGGGACCAGGATAGAGTGTACGAGCATACTTGCCGTACATCATCACGATGTCGACGTACCCTTCTGGCACTTGAAGGATTGAACGACGAGCCAGGAACGTACCTATTATAAGGAGGATAAACAGCAAAATCAGGCTGGCAGGGAATCCAAAGATTGCCAGTGTCCCAACAACTAAGAAGAGTGCATAGCCAATGATGACGAATAACGTCCAGTAGGTGTCATTTGAGCCTGCATAATACAGCAGAGTTCCTTGCATCACGACGAGGGCAATTAACAGTACAGACAATGGCAAGAGAGGCAAGAATACCTGGCCTCTTAATGCGAATGGTAAGGTAAAGAGGAAGATCAGCATTGCAAACGGTAAAGGCACAAGCACAGGAGAAAACCTGCGTATTAAATCGCTTATTCTGTCCTTACCTGAAGAACGAGTGTCTTGTGGCGGTTCAACTACATCAGGCACGATCGGTGGAATAACGAATCCCTGATTGTCAGGTGTCTGGGTCGTGGAAGAAAGATCGGGTTGCTGATCCTGCTTACTATCATTAGGACCTTCTCCCCATATGGCACTCGAATCGCCTTGTTCAGATGTCATATACATTCCTCCTTATCCGCTGCTGACATGCGGATTGCGTTCTTTCTCACTCTGGCCTACTCGATCATCAATCCTGGAGAGTTCTTGAACCTGACGTCTTTCCCTGTCTGATTCCGCAGGACCCGCATCCCCCACCTCCTTTAGAGCAGCTACCTTCTCCTTTGGAGCATCCACCTCCTCCTTTGGAGCATCCACCTGCACCACTACCACCACTACCACACCCTCCCCTGCTGCAGCCACCTTTAGAGTCACATGACCCACATATGCCACCTGATACCTGGTCATTTACAGGAACCTGGATAATAACGCCACTTTCAAGCATTACCTCAACCGATTCTTTTGGAACGTTGATTGAGACCACTTTGCCCTGACCGCCGGGTGTATCTAGCAACGTACCTACCTGTGGCATGCTTTGTTTGGTCTGGATATAGTTGTCGTTTTCATACGAGAGACAACACAGCAAGCGACCGCACACACCCGAGATCTTTGAAGGATTGAGAGGTAAATCCTGCTCCTTCGCCATCTTAATCGAGACGACACCAAAATCGGTAATCCACGAACTGCAGCACAATGTCTTACCGCACATTCCTACGCCACCTTGTAGCTTTGCCTGGTCGCGCGCCCCGATTTGGCGTAGTTCAATACGAGTACGAAAAGTTGCTGCCAGGTCACGCACCAGTGCGCGGAAGTCGACACGTTCGTCAGCAGTGAAATAAAAGGTTAAACGGTTTCCGTCAAAGGTGTACTCGGCCTCGACTAATTTCATCGGTAGATTGTGCTGTTGAACATGGTGAGCGCATTGTACCAGCGCATCTTTCTCTTTGCTTTTGAAGGAGAGCATCATGCGCAACTCATCATCATTTGCCAGGCGCAGCACAGGCTTTAAAGGATCGCTCAACTCTCTTTCTGCCAACTTTTTCGAGGCTATGACTACTCGTCCTGCTTCTACTCCCCGAACTGTTTCAACAATAACGTACTGTCCCGTTGTATATGATGCCCCTTGGGGGTCAAAATGATAGATGCGTCCAGCGGGACGGAAGCGAATGCCGACGATTGTAACAATTTTTTCTGAGGTCGTCGTAATAGACATCATTCTCAATCTCTATTTACATTTCGTTTGCGAGTAGAATTGCCTCCGCTACTTCTCGCATGGATTTGCGATTGTTCATACTTGCCTTTTGTATCTTGCGGAAAGCCTCCTGTTCACTGAGGCCTTGTTTTTCCATCAACACACCTTTGGCGCGCTCAACAATTTTGCGTGTCTCCAATTGTTCGGAAAGTGTGCGAGTTTTTTCTTCGAGAGCACGAAACTCGTTATAGCGAGCCAGAGCGACTTCAATTGCTGGTGCCACCTCACTTTCGCGAAGTGGCTTGACAATATAATTGACAACGCCTGCTTCTTTGGCACGTTCAACCAGTGGCTGATCTCCAAAAGCCGTTAAAAGCAAGACAGGTGCGATTTTTTCTTGTGTGAGAGTCTCTGCGGCTGCTATACCGTCCATGTCGGGCATGCGTATATCCATAATCACGAGGTCGGGACGTATTTCACGAGCAAGGTTAACAGCGCTTACACCATCACCTGCTTCTCCAACGACCAGGTAACCCTGTTTTGCAAGTATATCTTTGAGATCCATACGCTGGATAGCTTCGTCGTCCGCGATTATAATACGTGTAGGCATAACATCCTCCCTTTTATTTCTATACCCGACCTGACATCTACCCCTATGAGGGCGAACTGGCTTGTGTAGCCAGGGTAGGAAGTTCAATACTTTACATTACCGAAAGTATACCATAAGTATATGGTATGAATCAGTTATTTCTTACGTTCGCGCCGCTGAAGATAGCGTTGTTGCTCCCGGTACTCCTGGTAGAGATCGTCATCAGCTCCTTTCACACCCTGTTTCATGGTCGGTTGTGAACCTTTGGTATTCTCAGTACTGGAAGAAGATTGGCCTGACTTGCCACTTTGAGTTGTAGATTGACCACTCATCGCCCCGAGGCTACGAGGAATAAGATCAAAGCGAGCCAGTACTACCAATAGGACAATTAATGTCAACAGATAAAGAGCAGTTGATGTTGTAACCGGAAAAGATCCTATCGAGAAAAGCACCTTGTCCAGGTGGTTAGAAACTAAGAAGGCCCTCTCATATTGTCCAACAAACATTGCAACGATGATATAAATGACTATACCATACAAATAGCGAGTCTTAAAACTACCTTTCCTCGGAGCGGCCTTTGCAGGAGCAGCTGTTGGAGTTGCCTTATCAGTACTTACCTTGTTTGTGTTTGATTGAGATTGCGTGGGTTTACTATCTTTGGCTGTGCGACTACTTGCAGAAGATACCCCCGAATTGCGAGTTGCGCGAGCAATTCGGGCTGCTGCCTGGTCGGCCTCTACAGTGCTATCATTTTCGTTCTTGCCGACATTTGAAAAGAATTTCGGAAATCGCCGAGGACGAGTATCCTTAACGATTGATGTGGGAGCACCTTCTTCGACTGGTTGTGTCGTGTCACTCGCCACCTCAACTGCTTGATCCTTGATTGCCAGATCGTTTGAGGAGCTAACCAGTACGGGACGGTTCCTACCTGCGTTCTTACTACGTTTATTTTGCGTGGCTTTCTCTTGCTGCGCGTCTTGAGTTCCTGCATTCGTTTCTTGATTCATGATTGATCTCCACGGGCTTCATTGAATTGGTCAATAGGTATTTGCTCATCACCAAAGGGGTTTTCTTGATCAGAAACAAGGTGATGGGTATTCGCCGGATTCATTTGCGGCGTTGGTGAGTTAATGGAGGGAGCGACCTGCGGTTGCGGTATCGATGGGTAAGCAGGTGTTGGCTGCTGAGGATATGGCAGTACTGCTGGTTGGGACAAAGCGCCTGGAGTATGCATTGCAGGAGTGGCTGGAGCCAGTGCTTCTGCTGCCGCCAGACCCGCGCGTGCGATTTCATCATCTCGGCCGGGAGCATTCCCACCGCTTACACCGATACCACCAACGGTAGCGCCGCCCATGCGAATAGGCCACCCACCAGCAGCCATAATAAATTTCCCCTCTGTCATTGCTGCCATACTTGAGGCAAAACCCGGAATACCCGAACCCCACTGAGCTACAGCATCGGTCGATTGATTAAACATCACTGCTGTACTGGCCTTAGCAAGACTAATGTTGCCTGTAGCCCAGCCATAGGGAGCCATCATGCGCTCAAAAAGAACGAGATGACCTCCTGCATCTACAATCGCGATGCTGACAGGGCTTCTCAACTCTAGAGCGCGCTGTTTGCTGGCTTCCAGAATTCTACGCGCAACTTCAATCGATAAACTCAAAGGTTGCTCCTTTTTGGCGACGCATACATACATGAAATGTCACCCACTATTCCACACTTGCTCTTGCTGCCAGTATATCTTATTGGTGGATTACTCACAAGGGGTATTCGTCAAATGTCGCGGCATGGACACCCATCACCTCTAGGTGGCAGGGAGGAAATGCCGCCCTCCTCGCTGTGCGTTGCCACTTTTCGGGCAGAGAAAAAGAAGAGCAATGTATGAAGACGAATCACAAACGGGCCTACAAATACCGCTTTTATCCGACTGACGAGCAGAAGCGCGTGCTTGCTCGCACCTTTGGCTGCACTCGTTTTGTCTACAACTGGGCCTTGCGCCTGCGCACCGATGCCTATTTCCAGCATGGCGAGAAACTGTACGCCCACGACCTCTCGGCACGATGCGTGCTCTATGCACGGGTGTCGAGCGTGCTGCAAGAGCAGGATGGAAATCTGGGGCGGCAAACAGAGCGTCTGAGGGAAGCGGCAAGCGAGCGCGGCTATGGCGTTGTGCAGGCGATTACCGAACAAGCTTCCAGTCTCAATGAACGCCGCAAGGCAATGAAGAGGCTCCTGGCACTGGTAGAACAGCAGACCGTCGATGTGGTGCTGATCGAATATCCTGATCGCCTGGTACGCTTTGGCTTCCCCTACCTGGAACAGGCAATGAGCTGGAAAAATGTCCGACTAGAGGTGCTTGATCCGCCCAAGATCCAGGAACCGACGGAAGAACTCATCCAGGATCTGTTAACCATCGTGACCGTGTGCGGGCAGGCTCTATGGCCATCGCGCTAAAGGCGTGCGCAAGCGGGTAGAAACCGTGCGGAAGCGAATGCGAGCAGGAAGAGGAGACTGATGGGCCAGGCCAGCCGCACGACCAAGTTGCTCCTTGATCTCTCCGATCGCGAAAGTGGAGGAGCTAATACGGGCAAAAGGGCCTATCTTGAAGAGACGGCCAGGATTCTGGATACGGCTCGTGCCTTCTACATCGCCTTTTTCCTGGCGCATCCCGACAAGCTGACCGAGCGCGTGCAGTATTGCTCACAGAAGCATCAAGCAGCACGAGAACGGCTCATCTCTCCTCACGAATTGCTCACCTGGGCCGAAACCCTCACGGTGGCTACCCGCGAGCATCCCCGTCCCTTGCCCTCCTACAACTTCAGCTCCCAGTTTCCTGAGTTCCCGTTCATCTACCGCCGCTCGGTCATCAAAGATGCTATCGGCAAAGTGCGCTCCTACCTGTCGAATCTGAGCAACTGGAACGCGTCTGGGAAAAAGAGAGGCCAGCCTGGTAGCCCGGGAGCCAGCAATCATCCCACCCTGTATGACGAAGCCTACTGCCTGGACCTGGACGGAACCGACCTGCGCCCCAACGCACGCACCTGCTTCGCCCGCCTCAAGGTGTACACGGGAAGCCAATGGTGCTGGCACCAGTATCCCGTGAAACTGAGCCGCTATTTTGAAGCGCGGTGGCGTGATCCGAGCTGGGAAGCCCACAGTCCCAAGCTCATCCTGCACAAGGAGTCCGCAGCTCTCCATTTCCCCCAGGTAAAACACGTCGAAGCGAAAAGGGTCAAGGCAAGCAAAGAAGATCCGCACCTGGTCACCGTGGCGGTGGACCTGAACGTCAAGAATCTTGCGGTCATAACAGTGCGCCAGGATGATCGGATCATCGAAACAAGCTTTGTGCGCGATCATGGCCTGGATGCCCATCGCTATGGGCACCTCAAACGCATCGCTAAAAAGCAGTGGCAATCAGGAAAACCGGTCACAGGAGAACGCAGCAATCAACACTTGTGGGCACATATCCGTCGCACGAACGAAGACGCTGCGCACCAGGTGGCGCACCGCATTGCCGACGTGTGCGCCAGGTATCCAGGTTGTGTGCTGCTCTTTGAGCGCTTGCGCAAGATCAAAGCCAAAGGCGGGAGCAAGTCACGGCGCATGAATCGTAGACAAGCCAATCAATTGCGGGGAAAGATCAATCGCTATAGCAAAGACAAGGCGTATGCGGCATACAGCGCAGTGACCGTCGAGGTGAATCCGCATGGCACCAGCCAGTATTGCTCCCGCTGCGGCGCCAGGGGGGAGAGGTTCTCCTACCAGAGCGGCAAACGCCTCAAGGTGAAATGGGGCAAGCTGTTCGCGTGCCCGAGGTGTCATTACGAAGCCAATGCCGATTACAACGCGAGCGTGAATGTCCATCGCTCGTTTTATCGTGAGTGGCATTGGCAACCGCGCAAGAAACTGCCGCCGTCTCCAGCTAAAGCATCCAGCTGAAGATGGCGTCCACGCCCTGTCCGGCCAACGACCGGATAGGAGAAGCCCGCTGGAGGGACACCCCAATGAAGGTCGGCCAGGCCGGTCTCGAGAGAGACACGTAAGGTGGTACGGCTATCGTTGGCTTCTCCGGGTGACGTCCCAACCCACTTCATCTTGAGAAGCATCTCCTGATCTGATAACTTGCTGGAAGGTGGAAGGAACGCTAGCAAGCTGGACTGGATCAGGGCGGCGAGAACACTTTTGTCGTGGTTTGTCTGTCAAATCTGACAACTGTTGATACCACTCACCACCTTGAAGCAACAACCCGACTACGCCTGGCTGGGTGAGGTCTCCAGTGTGCCCCCTCAGCAAGCCCTGCGGCACCCGGGACAAGGCATTCAAGAACTTTTTTGCTGGGCGTGCGGGGTACCCCGTCTTCAAGAAACGAAACGGGGAACAATCCGCTGAATACACCTCCTCCGCCTTCACGTGGGATGGGGAAGCCCTCACCCTGGCGAAGATGGATGGCCCCCCTGGATATCCGTTGGAGTCGCTCCTTGCCCAAGGGGTGTAAGCCGACAACCATCACCGTCACTCGTGATACCGCCAACCGCTACATCGTCTCCCTCCTGGTCGAAGAGGAGATCAAGCCTCTGCCCGTGGTGAACAAGATGGTCGGGCTTGATCTGGGCCTCACAAGCATGGTCGTCCTCTCGACGGGGGGAGACCATCGGGAATCCTCGCTATTTTGCCAAAGACGAGCAGAGGCTGGTGAAAGCCCAACGTTGGCTCGCCAAAAAGAAAATGGGCAGCCGAAACCGGGCAAAGGCTCGTCAGGACGTGGCCCGCATCCACGCGCGAATTGCAGACCGACGGCGGGACTACCAGCACAAGCTCTCCACGCGCCTCATCCGCGAAAACCAAGTGGTGTGCGTCGAGAGCCTTGCGGTCAAGCACATGGTCAAGAACCACTCGCTCGCCAAGAGTATCAGCGATGTGGGATGGGGCGAGTTCGTGCGCCAACTGGACTACAAGGCTAGGTGGTACGGGCGCACGTTCGTGACACTCCGCCGCGACTGAAGTCGCGCGGCTTCTTCTGCCTCTCCTCTGTACGCGATACGCTGAGAACTGTGGCGTGGCCACGACTCGGCGCGCATCGTAGTGGAGGAGGAAAAGCTGAGTGGGCGTCTCCATTCAGACGAATCCTCTCCTGGGCGGTGCCAGGCCCGTTGGGACTCCCATGCCTTGCCGAAAGGGAAGAATGGCCCACAGCTTCAGCTTTTGGCGTCCTGGGGAGTCCCAACACCCGCGCCTTTCGGCTCTGCTCCCCTGGGAATGTACCCCAGGGGCGGAGGCTTTTCCTGATGCGCGTGTTCACGCTGCCGCACTTCCTAAAACCGTACAGCCAGAGGTGTCGTATCTTCGCAGCAGCACAGCGCAGAGGACCATGGTGGATCATGGTCGTGTTTTTACGTATGGTCCTTCACCACACAACCCGTACACGATTCAGTTGTTCAAGGTACTACTCACCTCTTCTTTTTGCCCGTTCAAAAAGTGGTAAGATACGGGCTCAAGACGAAGACGCCTTACCACCGCCGTTAAAACGGCATGGCTTGCGGCGGGCTCAAGCCCTTTTTTGTCAGTGTGTGCTTGAAGCCCTTTCGCTTGATTGCCGGTGCTGGACGTGCCCCGTCTGTGGGACGTTGCATGACCGCGATCACAACGCTGCGCAGAATGTGTTGGCCGCGGGACTCGCGGTGTCAGCCTGCGGAGAGGCGGTAAGACCAAACACGAATGGAACCGATGATCGGCACGCCTCGTCGAAACAGGAAACCCGGCTCGTGAGGGCCGCAATCCCGTCCCCTTTCGGGGTCTGGGAGGATGTCAAGAAGTTCCAGTTAAACTGATGCGCTCCTTCCGCCACTCTAGTTTGCTGTACTTTTCCCCGGCAAGTCGGTTCGCAAGTTCCCATTCCGAGTGGCTTAGCGTATCGTATACAAAATCTACCTGTAAAGCAGCACAAAATCCGCTGTAGAATGCGTCTGCCACAGCATCCCAAGATGCGAAAGGAGCAAACGTATGCAGCGGAGTCGTTTTTTCACGATACAGGGCCAGAGCTTCCCTCCTTGCAGTTTCATTTGGAAAGCGCAGCATAGTGAAGAATTCAGCGGCGCGGTCATCGAGCGGCAATGATCCTTGTTGCAGTAGCGTGTCATCTTTCCATACCTGGGCGCTGCCAATTAACTTAAAGCCACCGCTTGTCAGATCAGCTTGAGTTGACGATGCAAAGCAAGCCGCGGAGGGATGTTTGCTAATCCGCTCATCGCTTAGTTCAGCATTCACACCGAGGAGCGTGAGAGCAGTGAGCAATCCCCGGGCAAGGAAAGCATAGGCAGCAACTACACCTGGTGGAACGCCATAATGTTTGCTTATGATAATACTATAGGTGAATTCATCACGATGATAGACAGCTCGCCCACCGGTTGGACGGCGAACCAGGGATACTCCACGTTCCAGACATACCTCGCTAACTATTTCTCGTTCAGTACTCTGAAATCGCCCGAGGGAAATCGAGGGTTGAGACCAGCGGAATACACGCAACGTGGGCGGCGCTTCGTCTTTCAAATGATGGGTCAGGATAGATTCATCGATGGCCATATTCATGGCCGCATTCTGTACATTTGTGTTGAGGAATCGATATGGTTCAGACATCAAAGATCCTTAGAGTAAAGTTATCGCGAGCGGGCCGCTTTCCATTTTTCACGTTGATTTTCGCGTACCTGTTCCGAAACCGGCGTATACTGCTCTAAAAAGTTGTCGCGGAAAGCTGGATACGTTCCTTCGATGATTGCTGCTCGCAATTGACCGGCAAGGCGTAACATAAAACGTAGATTGTGAATAGTCCCTAACCGATAGTAAAGTTGCTCTTCAGTACGTGCCAGGTGATGTACATAAGCAGCACTATAATTCCTGCACGTGTAGCAATCGCAGCCTTCTTCGATGGCCGCATGTTCTGCGCGATAGCGTGCAGATTTGATATTGATACGTCCGTACCTGGTAAATAAACCTCCGTGCCGGGCTACTCGTGTAGGCAGCGCGCAGTCGAACATATCCATGCCGAGGCCTACCCCTCTCACAAGATCTTCGGGTGAGCCTACTCCTAAGAGGTGGCGAGGCTTGCCTTTTGGCAATTCAGGTGTAACATGCTTCAAGAGATCCCACATCTCTGCCTTTGGTTCGCCAACCGAAAGACCTCCAATCGACAAGCCGGGAAAAGGCAAATTGCCAATGAAACGGGCACTCTGCCTGCGCAGACCTGGCTCAAAGGCCCCCTGCACAATGCCAAAGAGCGTTTGTTTCGATTGGTAGCCTTCTCTGGCGATGAGCGCTCGTTCCGCCCAACGGTGGGTACGCTCCATAGCTTCCTTTGCAGCGTCGTAGGTACAGGGATAAGCAGCGCAAATGTCAAGTGGCAAGATGATGTCGGCACCAAGTTCAAACTCGGTCTGCATTACGTTTTCAGGCGTAAGCAGGTGAGCAGAACCATCAAGATGTGATTTGAAGGCGACTCCCTCTTCGCTCAATTTGCGCAGGTGTCCTAAACTGAAGACCTGGAAGCCTCCACTATCAGTGAGGATTGGACCATCCCAATGCATGAATTGATGCAGTCCACCAAAATCGGCAATAAGTTGCGAGCCGGGTCGTAGCATCAGGTGGTACGTGTTGGCAAGAATGATGGCTGCTCCTGCCTCTCGCAACTCTTCAGGCGAGACACTTTTAACTGTTGCCTGTGTACCAACAGGTATAAAGATGGGTGTTTGGATACTGCCATGCGCTGTATGAATCGTTCCGGCCCGTGCCCAGGTCTCAAGACATTCAGCTTCTATTTTGAATGAAAAAGATGACATGCGTTTCGGTGGTTCTGTTCTATCCCGTTTCTGAGTGCATTCACTGCGCTCTATGCTCTATTGTCGCACATTCGTCAAGGAGCCTGTTAAGGACTCTGCTTCACCATTGAACCTTGCCTTAACTCATTCATTGGGATACTGGAACATCAATTGAGGGCGCGATCAATCGGCCCCTACAGAGGGCCGGATGATGGTGTTCATCTACATTTCGAGACCTCATTTACGCCGCGAGTGCCGTAAGTTCCCTCATGCGAACAATGACGTGATCCTTAGCAAGACGTGTGAGATCTTCAGGGTGTTCAGGGTGGCCACTTGCAGCCAGTGGGAGATGCAAGAGCCGCTGATACGCCGGAACATGTTGCAGAATCTGCAGCAGGATTCTCGCCGCCATTTCGGTATCTGTACATGTTTCTCCTCGGGCTTGCAAAGTGTGTCCCTGTAAAAAGACAGTGACTTCGGCACCGCCCTGGAGATTTTTCCACCAGGTGCGATCTCTTTGGCTGATCACCTGCAATGTCTCTCCGTCACGTATGTAGGAAACCGGAAAGGTATAGAACTTGCCACTCTTGCGTGGTGTCAACTGTTGCCTAAATCTGTAGACAGAGATAGACAAAAGACGTTTCTACCGCCCCGAATCCATTCAGCCTGAGGCCGATTCTACACCATTGCCACAGGTTATGGAAACGGGTGAGACGGGTGAAAGCATGGTGTCTGAATCGTGCTCCCCCCAGTCCAGTAGTAGCCCCACCACTTTGACATGTTCGCTCATGTGCCTGCCGGGCCTGGCCTGGATCATAGGGGCTGCCCTCCCCAGGCTTCTCCCATCCGACTTGTAGCCGGACAGGGCGTACTCAGCCGCTGTACTGGATGCGCGGTTGCCAGTGAAACTCGCGAAAGAAGCTGTGATGTACATTACAGGAGGCATTAAAGTCAGCGTGGCACTCATAGGAACAGTGAGAGCAACAAAAGAGTTTGCCCCCTTTGGCTGTGACCCGAAGGCCTGCCACCAGGCTGAACCTCAGCCCTTTGGCCCCACAGCGGGCACAATACTGCGAAGTGCCATGTGGATTGACTTCTACGCTCACCACGCCTGATGCATACGCTTTCTCACGGGCCTGTTGATTGATTTTGCCTTTGAGTTGGTTGGCTTGCTTGCGGTTGAGTCTTCTCGACTTGCTGCCTCCTTTGCTTTGATCACCCGCAAGCGTTCAAAGAGCAGCACACAGCCCGGATACAGCTCACACACCTCGACAATGGCGCGTGCCGTTTGGTGAGCGACATCCGTGTTCTGACGGCGGATATGCCGCCAGAGCTGCTGATTGCTGCGTTCCCCTTTGACCGGCTTGCCCGATTTCCATTGCTTCTTTGCCACCCGTTTGAGATGGCGATAGCGGTGCTGATCCAGTCCGTGGTCCGAGACGAAGCGGGTTTGGATAATCGTGCCATGCTGCCTGACCGTGATCACGGCGAGCTGCTTCACATTCAAGTCGACGGCGATCGTGACCAGATCAGGATCGCGCTTGCTCTCCACAATCTTTGTGGCGGTGATGGTTTTGCTTTGCAAAAAGTGAATGGTGGCAGTCTGCCTGCCCAGAATCAGTTTCGGGCTCTCTTGCTCCCATCCCTCCTCTCCCCGACGCAGCTCAAAATACCGGTTATAGCGGGTCGGGTAGTGGACCCAGACCCACTGCGAGCCTGTATAGACCTTGAGCCGCACAAAGCTCTTGCGCAGGTCGAGGGTATCCAGTTCCAGTGTATAGGTCCCGGCATAAAGTGTGGGATGGTTGGCAGCCGTCGGAACTCCTGGCTTCCCTTTCTTCTTGCCCGCATGCTGCCACGTGCGGAGCGTGGTGAGATAGCCTCGCGCTTTGCCGATGCAATCCTTGATGCGCCGAGCGGCGATACCGATTGGGGAAATCGGGAAATGCCTTGCTGAAGTTCCACTCAGGGAGAGGATCTGGATGGGCCTCAGTTTCGACCGTTTGAAACTCGGCCCAGGTCATCAACTTGTCGGCAGAAATCAACCGTTCACTTACTTCTCCGGTCCGCTTGGAAATCACCTCGACCCGCTCCATCAGGATCTGCGGATGGGCGAGCAAAAAATCCAGACAGAAGCGGCGGGCCGCATCCAGGACCGCTACGGTCTCTTCAAGGTAGCGGCGTTTGTCTCGATTAGCTCCTCCCTGCTCTCGCTTAGAGAGATCCAGCAGGAGTTTGGTGGTTCTCGTAGTCTGTCCCATCAGTTTCTTCTGCTTTTAAACAGTCCTCGAGGGCCTGTGATACACACGACCGAATTTTTTTCGCCCGGTTTCCATACAATCTGCCCGAAAAGACGGTCACGATACTGAGCAAATCGGCAACCAATTCTTCGGTTGGGGTCCGTGCCTTTGACGGTTCGACAACTTCTATGCGGACCTGCCTCCAACGAAACGCCTCTTCAAGATAGCCAAAACCAAAGCGTACGAGACGATCAGGATATTCGATCAGGACAACATCTATCGCTTGCTGATCGATCAGCGTCAAGAGTTTCTTCATCCCTTTGCGCTTCTCGTTGAGACTCGATGCCTGCTCGGCGATGAGGGCCACGACTTGATAGCCTCGTTCCCTTGCCAGGGTACGCAGGCGTTCTACCTGGCGCGTCAAGTTGCCTTCCTGCTCCTGTTTGGCGCTCGATACCCGTGCGTAGATGGCGCAGCGCAGCGTGAGCCCCGAAGTTTTGCGTATTCGCTCCACAGCATCGACTGGAATCCGCCGTTGATTGGTCGCAGTGCGGACAACCGGTAAGAGACCTGCCTTATCCCAGCGTTGGATAGTTTTGACCGAGACGCCCAATGCACGGGCCGCTTCCCCTGCTGACAGCAACTCTTTCTTCTTCATGCTCCTATTTTACGAGAATTTGTCTATCTTTGTCAATGGATTTTTATGGTCCAGTAACGGTAATCAACATCGTGTGCTTATCCATGAGACTATGCAGTGGCGAATGCAAAAGCCAGATCACGATGGGATTGTAAAGTTTCTGCCAATTCGTAGAGCTATCAACAGTATTGCTAAAGGTAGGATGATATGGTAAAATGTATGCATGGAACATATGTATTCACCCAAACAATTTGGGAAACTGATTGGAAAATCAGTCAATACGCTGCAAAAATGGGATCGCAAGGGTATCCTGCCCGCGTTTCGTAGTCCGACGAATCGGCGCTATTACACGCATGAACAATACTTGCAGTATCGCGGGTTGATTTCCTCGGAGCAGGGATTGGTGATTGCCTATGCTCGCGTGTCTTCCCCCGCGCAGAAAAAAGACCTTGCTATTCAGAGGGAAGCCCTTCGGGCTTATTGCCTGGAACACGGGATCACAGTCGATCAGTGGATCGAAGATATTGGGTCCGCGCTCAACTACAAGCGCAGGGGCTTTAATCAGGTGCTTGAGCAAATCGAATTAGGTCTGGTCAAGCGGCTGGTGATCGGCTACCAGGATCGGTTTGTGCGCTTTGGCTACGACTGGTTTGAGCAATTCTGTGAACGACATGGGACCGAGATTACGGTCATTAATGGCGAAACGTTCTCCCCCGAAGAAGAATTGGTTCGGGATTTGATCGCCATTGTGACTGTGTTTTCGGCCCGCTTGCATGGCCTTCGTTCGCATAAAAACCTGATTCGTGCGGCGGCGCTTGGAAAGGAGATCAGAGATGATCAAGGCGCATAAGATCAGACTCCATCCCACCCCTGAGCAGGCTACCTACTTTGCCAAAGCCGCCGGAACCAGCCGCTTCGTCTGGAACTGGGCGTTAGCTGAGTGGACCCGGCACTATGAAGCAGGTGAGAAACCTACCGCTTTGAAGCTCAAAAAGCAATTCAACGAGATCAGGCGAGAGCAATTCCCCTGGACGTGGGAAGTCACGAAGAACGCCTCTGATCAGCCCTTTCTCGATTTGGGCAAGGCGTTTCGCGCGTTTTTTGACGGGCGTGCCCGCCGTCCTCGCTTCAAGAGCAAAAAGCGCAGTAAACCGAGCTTCTATCTTGCCAACGATCAGTTTGAGCCAGGTGATCATCGCATCTGGATCCCCAAACTCGGATGGGTGAATATGGCCGAGAACCTGCGCTTCCTAGGCAAGATCACAGGGGCACGGATCACGAAAGCAGCGGATTGGTGGTTTGTCTCCATCCAAGTGGAGATTCCTGATGCCTTCTCGGTGAAGAAACCTACTGCAGTCGGCATCGACGTGGGGCTGAACCGCCTGGCAACGTTGAGTACCGGGGAGGGAATCGAGAACCAAGCTTTCCTCAAAACGGCGCTCTCAAAGCTTCGCCGGGCGAACAAACGCTTGCATCGCAGGAAACTCGGCTCAAAAAACCGGGAAAAAGCGCGCAGGCAGGTGGCACGCCTGCATTATCGGATTACCTGCCTGCGCGCTGATGTGCTTCACAAGCTGACGACGGAGCTTGCCACCTGCTACGGGATGATTGGTATTGAACATCTCAATCTCAAGGGCCTGCTAAAGAATCGCAAGCTTGCTCGTTCGTTCTCGGATGCTGCTTTAGGCACATTGTTGTCGCTTTTGACGAGCAAGGTGGAGCAGCGTGGCGGGCAGGTGATCCGGGTGGATCGTTTCTTCCCATCAAGTAAAACCTGCCACTCGTGCGGGTGGAGGTGGGAAGAGATGCAGTTATCAGATCGAGTGTTTCTCTGCCAGAACCCGCACTGTGCCTATCATTTGTTCCCGCAGGACCGGGACCACAACGCCGCTTTGTGTATCCTGGCTGAAGCCCTGCGCTTGATCGGGTTCATAGATCAAGCCGTCTCCGGTACTGGCTCGGACGAAGACGCAAACTTGGCTGTGGACGCGGGGTAAGACCAAAAATGTGCAGGTCACATTGAGGCTCCTACGAACGAAGCAGCAACAACGAAAGACGTGGGAGAACTATGCTCGCATATGTTTTCCTACATTAATCGGAGCAGTGCTCATACTGTCTGTAACAGTGTTGCTTTTGTAATCTACGAACCAGATAGGTGTCGTTAAGGTTTCCAGCACGGATATTTCCTTCCTGATTTTGGAACGGATATGCGAAGTAACCAGCACATCCCTTGTTTTTTGCTAGCTCGTTGCACATCCCGTGGGGAATAAGCGACCACATGGCATATAATAAAATATATCTCCCCATGAGAGGACAGACGGTTCGCATAGGTCGCTTTATGAAGGAGGAACACAACCATGAAAAAAAGTACGAACAAAATCCTCACGACGCACACCGGTAGTTTACCCAGACCAGAAGATTTGCAACACATGTTAGAAGCACAGGACCGAGGTGAGCAGATTGATCGCAGTGCCTTCGAGGCACGCGTGCGAGAGGCGGTCAAGGAGGTTGTCCAAAGGCAAGCCAGCTGTGGTATCGACGTTGTCAATGATGGTGAGATGAGCAAAATCAGCTACAGTACCTACGTCAAAGACCGGCTCACGGGCTTTGATGACCGAACTGCTCCGTCACCATCCCTGCGAATGGACCTACCCGAGTTTCCCGGTTTCGCGAAACGGATGGGAGCTGTGTTGCGCGATTACGCCAGACCGGCCTGCACCGGTCCGATTAGCTACCGGGGCAAGGCTGATCTCGAGAGAGATATTGCCAATCTCCAAGCTGCCGTTGAAGGGACCAATGTCACCGAAGTGTTTATGACGGCGGCCTCGCCAGGTGTTATCTCGCTCTTCCTTGATAACCAGTACTATCAGACACACGAAGCCTACCTCTACGCGCTAGCCGACGCCATGAGGGAAGAATATCAAGCGATCTACCAGGCAGGTTTCCTGTTGCAACTGGATTGTCCTGATTTAGCAATTGGCATGTCTGGCGCTGGCGAAGCGAATGTGCCCTCGCTCCACCTGCACCTTCAGGCACTCAACCATGCGGTCAGAGATATCCCGCCTGATCGTCTGCGACTCCATCTCTGTTGGGGCAACTACGAAGGGCCGCATCACCGCGATGTACCACTCCAGAAGATCATCGGCGAGGTGCTGGAGGCACGTCCCGTTGCAGTCTCCTTTGAAGGGGCCAATCCGCGCCATGAGCATGAGTGGAAGGTCTTTGAGGAGATCAGGTTGCCCGAAGGCAAGGTCATCATTCCAGGCGTGCTCGATTCCACCACCAATTTTATCGAGCACCCTGAACTGGTCGCGCAACGCCTGGAACGCTATGCTGCTGTGGTTGGGCGCAAACAGGTCATCGCCGGAACCGACTGCGGCTTTGCGACTTTCGCAGGTTTGCTGACCGTTGATCCCGACATCACCTGGGCAAAGCTGGCTTCGATGGTCGAAGGAGCGCGGACCGCAACAGATCGATTGTGGTAGCTCAATGGTGGGGTGGATGAAAGTTTGTTGGGAAGCAAATGATTGTGGAGAAGCCCTCTTTGCCTTCCTTACCTACAAGTATTTCATAAACCCGGATCAATCGATCTCAAGGAACTTGTATTCTAAATGGATGTCAAAAATGGCTTGTGCTGGCTACGTAGCATATCCGTTCAAAAATCAGGAAGTACACACATACTACAAGAAACCTTTACGTCACCTACTGATGCATACAATGTCAAGAAAAAGAATGGTTGAGCCATCGTGAGCGCTCTTTTTTGGAACAGATGCCCCAAGTAGCCAGCACAGCCTACTTGCTACATCTGTCGTGCTCTTTCTAGACACGATCTTTTGCATAGGTATTTCTACTGATGTATGCATTGGGGTTTTGCACTTATACTCTTCTTTGGGGGAATACGTATAGCTCTTTCTGCGTCGATTGTCCATTACATGCTGAGCCAACTCTTCTGAGCAATTTTTACACATGGTTGGGATGGGAGTGGAGGTGATACCAAGATCACAAGCAATCCGCCATCAGGTCTTGTGACAGTCTTCTCAAGCTTGTAGTGTGGCTGCTGATAGCAGCTGAGTAGTAAAACTTAGTCTAAACTCCAATTACATAGAAGGAGGAGCTTTCCAATGAGGCATCGTTTCAGCTTCCATCGTCGCTTGCTGCCAACAGTACTGGCGGCCGCCCTTGTCGTGACCGCCCTGGCGGCCCTGGTCGGTACCAGGATCACCACCACCCGTGCCCAATCCGCTACCGCTCCACAGGTTCCCCTGAATGGATGTCAGGGAGCGGCCTGCAAGTTCGAACTGCAGGTAAACCCGGGTCTGCAGGCCGGTAAGCCCTTCGCCTGCCCGGCCATCCAAAACGCGCAGGCGAGTATCCATATCACCAATCGGTTTGTCACTGGTGCGCAAAACGATCTCATGGTTTTGAATGCCAGTGGCCTCCCCCCGAACACGGGCTTCGATATGTTCCTGGTCGAGCATTCGCCACTGGATCCAGGCACCTTCCCCGGTTTTGGTTTTGGCTGGTACCAATCCGACCTGCAGAGCAATTCCAATGG
>Ga0207684_10001768_pt1 | contig 22809 bp, 17 predicted proteins | sample KBSK5501metaG_FD_184342 | JGI IMG/M metagenome (GOLD analysis project Ga0207684, IMG submission 184342) | Corn, switchgrass and miscanthus rhizosphere microbial communities from Kellogg Biological Station, Michigan, USA - KBS K5-50-1 metaG... | ecosystem: Host-associated > Plants > Roots >...
CGAGTACGCACGCAATTCTAGCGAACCTGGTCAGCATGTTGCCTCCATAACGGAAAGAATACACTTGCCGCGTTCGCCCCTTGAACTCGGCCTTCGGCCCGAAGCCCCGGTCCCTGAAGGGTAGGACAAGGCTCTAACGTATAGCAACACCCTTGTTGTGGGCTAAAACGGTGAGGCAAAAACTGGGTCGGACTACTCAGAAACTTGCGAAAACTAGGTATTGTTCTTGAAACACAGAACAGCTTGAAACACAGGGATCGCTCTGATAGAACCAATTTCTAGTGCGGTTTTCATGTGCGCCTTATGACTCTTCAAGTCTTGGTCTTCGTGATCTCTGTCTTGCTGATCCTCATTTTCTGAGAACTCAGCAAGATCAACAGCCACCTCAAAGATCGCCCTGAACCGTGAGGGTATCGTGGTCGGTCAGTTGGGCGTCCGTTCGGAAACCTGCTCGTCCTAGTTGCCAGGCGTCATAGTTACCACCCCCGGTGCGGAATTCCGGGGCTTGGCCAAACCCCATGGCGTACGCTCGATAGTTAAGATTGTTTCCGTGCGCGCCGCCGTAGCGAACTCCGCTTTCATTTTGATCGACATTTCCGGCGGTCGTGGATGCGTAGGTCCCGCGAGTATCCTTGGCATTCTTGGTAAAGACGAGAAGTTTTATCGCCCAAGAATTACGCGGCGGGTTGATTTTGCCCCTGACCTCTGGATGATCCGCATCGATCCCGGCGAGAATTCAAGTTCGCGCCCGGGCAATACGCCACCTTGGGTGTGGAGGGACCGCAGAAGCGGTCCGAGCGACCCTATTCGAATCCCGGCACAATCACGAGACGTGCGGCCCGGCCGAGGATTAGTAAAAGGAACCGGTCGCCATACATGAATCGGGACAATTCCTTTACTTGCCTTTCGTCACTTGCCGGGCCCGGAAAATGTGGAGAAGATGCACGAACAAGCATTGAAAGTACTGCGTAAGAAGTTACCCAGAGATGACTTTGGTAAGGCTTGCTTCGACCAGGATACCGCAGCTCAAAATCCATCTGAGGGTTCAACAGTAAATGAAACGACGACGGATATCAGTTTTGGCAATCGCGGTGATAACTGCACTCATTGGCGCAGCAGCGGCACAGTCCCCGGCGAAGCCTGCCATGCAAGATAACCGTGGCATAACATCCTACGTCGAATTCGGAGGCACATCCGACTCCGATGGCCAAGCTTATGAGTTAAATTCGAACGTAGGCTACGACTTCGGCCAACACTTCGGAATTGCGGTGGGCGCGCCCGTTTACTTCGTAAGGCCCTCCTCGACAGCGGGTGGAACCTGGACTAGCGGACTGGGCAATCCCTACCTCAGTCTGCATCTGAAATATCCGAGGCCTGCACTGAACTTCAGTTCTGCCCTTACCGGCGCCGCCCCGCTGGGAGACAGCAAGAAGGGGCTCAGCACGGGTCGCGCCACGTTTGACTGGACCAATCACTTTGACCACGCCTTTTCGGACTTGACGCCGTTCGCCGAGGTGGGAATCGCCAACACGATCGCTGATACGCGGCTCTTCGTCCGACCCTATACGACCTTGGGCTTCAACACCCATTTCCAAGTCGGCGCCAGCTACGACGTTTGGAAGTTTTTCAGTGTCGGGGTCTCCGGTTATGACATCCTGCCCTACGGGCAGCAGACCGTGTTCAGCCGGGTAACAGGGGGACAGGCGAATTCCGGCACCGCGCATCACGGACGCGTGTTTGAGAACAACCAGCAGACCACCGGAGGGGCCAGCATCGCGCAGGATGACGGGTTCTCGGCTTGGATCGATGCCAACCCAAGCCACAGCGTCGACCTAGAACTGGGCCTCACGCGCAGCTTTGTCTACGACTTGAATTCGGTTGCCTTCAGCATCGGCATCAACCTCGGACAGTTGTATCACAGGAGTCCGAAGTAAGCGTTTGAGAGCAAGAAGTCAACGGAGGACAAACCACATGAAGAACGGATGCGTTTTAACTCTAGCGTTCACAGTCGCGTTGTACTGCGCACCAGCATTTGCTCAGCACGGCCACGGGGTTGGTGGCGGCAGCGGCATGGTCTCCAGCCACGCTAGCGGAAATAGCGCACACGCCAAGGGAAGCAGCGCGGCTGCAACCCATGGCAAGACGATGGACCAGTTGCTGGCCAAAAATACCAAACTGTCGGGTAAGATCGCGTCGTTGACCGGAGAATCGGCGCAGCAGGCGTGTTCCAACTTCAAGAATTTGGGACAGTGTGTGGCCGCAGCCCACGTCAGCAAGAATCTCGGAATCAGCTTCGTTTGTCTGAAGAGTGATATGACCGGGACAGCAGCGCCGAGCGGCTCTAACTGCTCAGCGGGTGCGGGTACGAAGACAACCGGCACGAAGACGATGAGCCTGGGAAAGTCGATTCAGAGCTTGAGTCCGACTGCCAATAGCAAGTCTGAGGCAAAGAAAGCACAGCAACAGGCTGATCAAGACTTGAAAGACTCGACTAGCAATTCCTGATCGAGGATAGTGAGACAGCTAAGGTCCCGCAGCAATGCGGGACCTTTTTGCCGCTATGGCAACGGCGGTGCGCGTCCAAAACGTGCAAGAGACAATGTTCGGTGGCGGTTAACGGTCGAAAAATCGCCTTCTCTCCGAGTAGAGGAGTCCCGATAGGCTGTAGGTTTTCCTTGGCTGTGTCCGCCGTTTCCAGCTTCGTGCCCGTTTATGTTCACCATGGCACCACCGGGATATCTCCTCCCTCACAGACCCCACCGTGCAGATTTCCCGCAGCGGGTTCCTCAAGCAGGACTCTCCAGTTACGTCCAGACATGGCGAATCCGAGGCGGCAACAACGGATGACGTCGTAGGAGCTCGGTGTATCGCTCCCACGTCAACCGGTTTCCGCGCGTGCGACGATTCAGCCACTTCCTCCAGATCCTTTCGACGCCCCGATAGAACTTCAGAAGGCTCTGAGAGTTTGTCGGTCGGCCGTAGTACTGGTAGTGGCCTCGGAGCTTGGCGTTGAGGGTTTGCGCTTTTCCAACTTGGGCTCGCTTTTAATCGTTAGGGTCAGGAAGTCAGTCCGACCCATCCATCTCTGCGATCCCAACCGCGATCATGATTACTGTCGGCAAACACAAGTGTGCCTCCGCTTCGCGTGGGACGGCCTCCTGGTCTCGCTGTCCACGAAAGATACTCTCGCCTCCCGCAAAGCGGACATCTCACCTGCCATCTAACCCGGTCAAAATCCGGACATATCACTTCAGTATTTTCTTATTGCCAACCATTTAAAACTAGGGTAGCGTTGTGGGGGCGGCTTTCCCTCTGAGTTGCGCCGAACGCTTCCGCACGGTGGGGATCAGAAAAACCAATCCGTCGCGGCAATCGCTGCGCAACTAGCCATCTTCCCTTAGCAAGCAACCGGAGTCTCCCGGACTACCGGAGGGGAGATCCTTTCATCATGGTGCGAGGGGGCATAGCTTATGAGCGCGCCGACAGACGGTTGGGGCACAAACTCACACCGGCAAGAAGCCATGAAGGCCGGACTCATTCTGGTTGACGGAGCCGGACGGCCTGTCTACTACGACCCCGAAGCGATTGCCGTCCTGACTTATCCCCGGCCTGCGAAGAGTTTAGCGAGGATTGAGGACCGTCCGCTACGTGAGGTTCAGGTGTTACTGCTTGGCCTCGGGGTTTCGCATGCCACACACGGCACGGCAAAGTTCACATCGGGCAGGAGGCGGTATGTGTGTCGCGCTTTTGCCCTGACTGGTAATTCCGGAACCGGATCGCGCCTAATGACGGGACTCCTCATCGAACGAGATACCCGAAAAATGGCAAATATCTCAGAAGCGGCCGAACAGTTCCATTTGACTCAGCGGGAGCAGGAAATGATTGGGCTGCTAACCCTTGGACTGACCAGCAAGGAAATCGCGACTCGGATGAATATCAGCCCGAACACTGTGAAAACCTTCTTTCGGCTGGTCATGACGAAAATGGGAGTGAGCACACGCTCAGGAATTGTGGGCAAGATCGCCCGCATGTAGGCGCGTCGCTACTTCGAATCCGGTTCCTTCAGTGCCGCGGAGTACCACCGTTGTGAGTACCACCTTTGTACGATAGACAGTATGTCGAAGATCACCAATAGTCCAAAGAATGAATCAAGAGTGCGAGCGACGCCGCCACTCGCGGTACCAGGCTTCTCTTGAGATCGTAGTCCAAGAACTCTCACCTCCCGGAAGGCCTGATCCACCGAGTGTCAGCATTCACAGCACGAAACACCAGCAGTGGCGGCCTATGTGTGCTGTTGGATCAGGGGGCCACGTCGCCTCACTCTTTAAAGTGCGAAGTCCTCGTGGCTGACTCTGCGGTTGCGATTCCAACCCTTGCGTACGTTCGATGGATGCAAAGAAAGAGCAGGGGAAATTTGTGACCGGTGTAGCGTTCCTTCTGCAATGATCTGCTTTCTCAATCCCCGTGCGTTTCTCCGTTTGGGAGCGAGCTAACCTTTCACCCCTTTGGGGTAATCCATCGGGTTTCTGCCATCTGGGTCATAGACAGCCGAGGACAACAGCCCCAGCATGTACCAACTCCGATTCCGTCAGAAATAGAACTCCGACCGGCGGTTCCTACACAGGAGAGGAGCAAGCGCAGTGCCCACACTTTTGGTACCCCACCGAGCGGACAGTAGTCAAAATCATCGAACTGTCAATCTAGCCAACTCAGCCTCAGGGAGAACTCAAATGCAAAACTTCGTGAAGACTCTATTGCGGCCAGGAATCGCCGCAGCTCTTTTCCTGTTGTTCTCTTGGGCAACCTTTGTGGCCGGAACATCGTTGCCATTGGCTGCTCACGCGGGCCAGGCAGACGCGGAGAGCCAAGCGCTCTCCCTTCCCGAGTACGGGGTTACGGTGCAAATTCCCCCAGGATGGGGGCATCACCAGTACGCCAACGTTCACGAACTACTTAATTTACCTCCGGAGAAGATACAAAAGGCTGCGGCCCGGGACCTCGAAAATGCAGCTACTATCCACATGGGCGTCCTCAAGCTCCGGACTCACTCCGATGCGGTCGAACGCCTGAGCATTGTGGCGGCGGAGCGCCGGGTTCAGCCGACGTTCCTGACAATTGGCGGATGGCCGGCATTGCAACGCCAGGCCCTGGTGCCGAAACCAGAGCGCGGTGAACCGGATGGCGCAGAGTTGAGCAATGAACCGCGAAGAATGTTGGTGTCGGTCACAACGGCTATAGCGGTGGGAAGTTCTGTCTTTCGCATGGACGGCACGGTAGCGGCCGAGTCTCCGGCAGCAGATGCGATTGCCGAGCAGATCAAGCAAATTGGCCGAGGTTTGCGCTTGCAGCAGGCCGGAGATCCTGCGCAGGCAGCCAAAGAGCTGCAGAAACTGCAGAGCACTCCTTCCTTGCGAACGATACCCTTAAGCTCGAGCAGTCCAAAAAGAATACCTGCAAGCATGTCCGCAACTTTGGCTCGCACAGCCTCTGGGAGTCCGGCAGAGGCCACGTCGGTAGCTACCGGTCTCGCAATAAATACTACTTTGGCTCTAGGAGGAGGTGGCACAGAACCGGAGATTGCCGTCTCAACAGACGGCAAGAACATCGTGATTGCTTCCCAGTTCAGCGGGGTCAGTTCACAGGACGGCGGGCAAACTGTTTCCGCTCCCTTTAATTTTCCGAACACCGCCTGCGGAGACTCCTCTCTGGCGTTCGGTCGCAGCGGCACCTTCTATGAAGGATCCATCGGCACTACCAACACAGGATGCGACAGCCAAGTGATGGACGTCTCCACCGACGGTGGCAAGACTTTCCAGTTCCGCTCGAACCCATTTATCTGTAATGGGACCACCAATTGCAGTTTCAACCCTGCGCCGGACCAGGAGCATATAGCGGCTGACCGCTTCAACGCAGGCCCCGCGCCGGATGCGGGAGACCAGGTCTATGTAGTATGGCGCGGCAAGGGTGGCTACGGGATTACGTGCTCATCCGACAGCGGAAACGCAAACAGCTGGACCGCCGCCGCTTTCAACGGAGACGGCAGTCCCGACTTCCCTCGGGTCAGCGTCGGACAAGATGGGTTAGTCTATGTGGTCTATACCAATGGCGATAACATTGAAGTGGATCGATATACCTCCTGCGCCAACGGCTTAACTCAACAAAGCAAAGGTGGCGTGATCGCTGCCTCAACCGCCGAGGTCGTATGTCCTGTGCCCGGATTGGATCGCTGCGGCGGCAAGAACGGATTCTTCCGGAACGACCTGCGTAGTCCTGTGGTTGCCGTGGACGATACCAACCCAAGCCACATCTATGCGTCGTATGCGACGAATACCCTGACCGACGCTAGTGGGAACGGCGTGAATGAAAACGTGGTCGTCGCCGATTCGTTTAGCCATGGAGACAATGGAACTTGGTCGACCCCAACGCCCATCAATAGCTTGGTCAACGGTCGCCGCTACCTGCCGTGGCTTTGCTCCGTAGGCGGGGTAGCCTATGCCTCCTGGTACGACCGTCGCAACGCCACCGCTACGACAAACGATGTCGCCGACTACTTCGCGGGCAGCATTGCACCAAGCGGCGGCGTCTTGACGGCAGCCCCGGACTTCCAGATCAACGCGCCAGGAACCGGCGACCCGCAGTGCGCTTCCGGTTGGCCCAATGCTCCGGACCTGGCAAGCTATTCCGAATCGTGTTTTGTCCAGCCGCAGCTGGCAGGAATTTGCACCAATGGCGGCTCCCGATGCGATTTCGACGAAACTGTGTGTCCGAATGGCGGAACGTGCTCAACGAGTAATGGCCAGCCCAAGTATGGAGACTACAATGGCAACGCCTGCGCCGCCGGACGGTTGTACACAGTCTGGGGATCAGATACGGCGCAGCCCAATACCCCCCCTCCCGGGGTGATTAGCCTCTTCTTTTCCCAGAAACTGGTCTGCTGCGAACCGCAGATCCAAGTACCGGGACCAGTTTCTATGACAGCCTGCGCCGGGAGCACGGCCACAGCCACGGTGAACATCTGCAACACTGGCAAAGCTGACCTGCAGGTCAACGCGATCAGCTCTTCCAATTCTGACATTACTGTGGCGACTCCTACCTCGGGATACCCGCTGATTGTCAGTCCCGATTCTTGTTTCCCAGCGCAAGTCACGCTCACGCCCGGAAGTGCAACGGGGGCCATCAACGGAACCCTGACCATTTCTTCAAACGACACGGTTACACCCTCAGCAAAGGTACAAATCAACGGCAACTCACCGGCGCCCAGCATCAACGCTATTGTGGCGAACGGGGGTAGCTTCGGCAACGTGTGCGCTAATAACCAGGCAGACCTGAACCTGCAGCTACTGAACCAGGGACAGTGTAACTTGAATATTACGAGCATCATTTCGAGCAATCCGGGCGCGTTTGTGTTGCCTGCGGGAGTGACATTCCCGTTGGTGCTGAGCGCAGATGCTAACGTGAACGTACCGGTTCGCTTTGAGCCAAGCGGAGTCTGTAGCAACACGGTACCGCAGTCCTCCAACATCACGATTGCGAGTAACGATCCGAGTCGGCCGAGTCTAGTACAGTCGGTCAGCGGAATCGAAGGCTGCCCTAAGTTGGTCCTCAGCCCGCAAAATCTGACCGCGGCATTCGCATTCCCTGCCACCGTGTCGGATCCTACGGGTACTCTGGGCTGCTACACCGACCGGCAAATCACAGTGAGTAACTCCGGAATTTGCCCATTGAATATCACCAATCTGGTTACTACGAACGGCTTGGACGGCATCGGCGCGCCTCTGCCTGCCACGCCTCTCGAGTTCAAGGTCGTCAACCCCACGCTTCCGATCACCATTGGCCCTGGCGCGGCACCGGTGCCGATTACCGTTCGCTTCAAACCGCTCATCCTGACCGATCAGAACCCGTTTGCGCCCGATCAGCAGACGGGATCGCTGAGCATCACTAGCAACGATCCGGTCGCAGGTGACAATGGGGCGGGCCTCTGCGGCGAACCCACATACCATAGCGGCGCACGCGTTCTGGTCGTGGATAGCAATAGCAATCCCATTAGTTCGCTGGCAAAGATCACTCTTCAGAGCAAGGGACTAATACCAAAGATCAGTGAGACGTTGATGCCAGCGCCACTGCTGACAGGAGGGGCTTGCGGCAACACCATCCTGTTCCATTTGGACAATGAAAAGCTCAAGCCTGCAGGAACAACAGGCAACAGTCCTCTGGCCTCCTATGTGCTGAGCGCGAAGAATGGATCCACTCAGGCGAACATGAGCTTCACGCTTGGCCAGTGCCAGTTCCAGCAGATTATTTTGCAAATTAAGTAATTGGAATTTTCCAAAATCGACGCAAACCGCTGCGCCGGGAGGACCGGAACTCGCAGTTTGTCTCCTTGAGGTTTGGGAGGAAATCATCATGACTGTGCCGAGAAGCTCCGCGCGTATCTGCCTTATTGTCCTGGCACGCTCTTACCAGCGTGCCTCGGAACCTAAGTGGAGAAGGGGTGAAGACTGGTGCGCGGCTGCTGCTGACAGCTGGAGGAGTACCGGTGTCTACCGTCAAGGAGGTTCATCTCGTGCGCCTGACCACCGGAAAAACCGTGGACACGGCACAGAATCTGCCTTTGCAGTCGGTAAACCCACGATTGCTGCCTGCTCTCCGTTTATGTTCCATCGCGAGAGGGGCACGGTCTCGAATCCCATTCAAGTGGTGACTGGCGCGTAACGGCTTACGGCGACAATCGTGCTCAACGTGAAGGTTCTGAGTCAGACCCTCTCTTTTGATGTGAACACTTGTGGCTTCAACCCCAACATCGTCGTCAACTTTTAGGCGGCGCATCGAGCGAGGGAAGTGTTCAGTGTGCCGGGAGTGGCGAGACCCCGGGCACATCTCTGCAAATAAATGGGGGTATGGAAAATGAATCGCCATCTGCTTGTTCTATCAATTACAGTCCCGCTTCTCCTCTCTCCGATATTGGCCCAGAATGAGGCACAGATGGCAACCGTCGCCGAAGTCGAAGGAGAAAGAATCTCATTGCAGGACTTGAAAGAGGCTTCCGGGGAACCACTGGCAAGACTCGAGCAACAAGCCTATCAATTGAAGCAGCAAAAACTCCAGCAGATAATTGAGGATCGCCTGCTGGCGCGTGAAGCGCGCCAGCGCAACATCTCCCTTGAGTCGCTGATCGACGCCGAGATCACCTCCAAGGCAGCTGAGGTCACCCCTGAAGAGATCCACCGCGTCTATGAGCTGAACAAAAATCAACTACAGAAGCCCGAATCGGAGGTCGAAGGGCAGCTGCGCTCTCTCCTGCACGATCAGAAGGTAGCGGAACGGCGGCGCGAATTTGCAAAGTCTTTGCAAGCGAACGCTAAGGTGTCTGTTTACCTCGAACCACCCCCTCCATTTCGGGCCGAAGTAGGCGTTGACGGGCCGAGCCGTGGTGCGGCCCATGCTCTGGTGACCATTGTTGAATTTGAAGACTTCCAGTGTCCCTTCTGCAAGAAGGCCCAGGACAGCTTGCAACAAGTGCTCGTTCGGTACAAAGACAAGGTAAGATTGGTGCACCGCGATTTCCCGCTGCAGCCTCTTCATCCAGCTTCCTTGAAGGCTCACGAAGCAGGTCGCTGCGCGGAAGAACAGGGGAAGTTCTGGGAGTACCGTGATCTGTTATACAAGAATGCCCCCGCTGCCGGCCCAGAGCAGTTGACAAATTATGCCTCACAAATAGGCATGAACCTTCCTGATTTCAAGAAATGCCTGGACAGCGGCAAGTTCAAAGCCGTCGTGCAAAAGGACGAAGATGAAGGCGTCCGGCTAGGCGTACAAGGCACGCCCGCTTTCTTCATCAATGGACGCCTCCTCTCGGGCGCTCAGCCGGAGAGCGAGTTTGCGCGCATGATTGACGAGGAACTGAACAAACGAGCGCAGCGATAGAAATCGGAGCACGTTACGTACCGGTTTTTCGTCTTCTGGGCGCGAAGAGAGACACGTCGTGCAACTGAACAGGGAATGTTCTAGCAGGTGCTGGATTCTCCCCGTAGTGAGCTTGCTGTTACTCGCTGCCGTAGGATGTACTTCCCGAAGGGCCACGACAGATCAGGAAGACAACCTCGACCAGTCAACTCGTGCGACCAACCCTTCGGAGCTCCAACCTATCGGAGGAACCTATTGTGTGGAAACGATTACGCAGGGTCCGCCCCCCGCCGCGCCGATTCATTTCTCCAATAACGTCAATGACAGCAACGGCTCATCGAAGGATTTCTAGGCAGACCTCTCGGGCGACAACCTCGACCTTACCGTCAACGAGCGCTACCCGGCGAACGACATTGATCGCAAGCTCAACGAAGACTTTGCACTACTGTCCGGCTAAATTTTCGGGCAGTCGACCTAACTCATTGAAGATAAGGCCGATAACGCATGGTTGGAGCAGGAACGATTTGGATTGGAAAGGGCCTGAATTGACTTCCTTCCGTCTGTCTTCGGGGTGAAACAATGATGGGTGAACTCTGGCCGGACCGTCTTCTCGCAACTGATCCAGCATCTCCCCGAAAAAGAATTTGCAAAGTGTGTTGCCCGCTACAACGGCGACTCTAACTTCAGGGGATTTTCCTGTTGGGACCAATTACTGGCGATGCCTTCGCGCAACTCACCTATCGCGAGAGCCTGCGCGATATCGAGTCCTGCTTGCGCGCTCTACAAAGCAAGCTGTATCACATGGGGTTCCGCGGCAAAGTGTCGCGCTCGACGCTGGCCGATGCTAATGAATCTCATGATTGGAGAATCTTTGCGGAGTTCGCTCAAGTATTGATCGGCATTGCCCGGCCGCTGCATGCGCATGACCCGATTGGCGTCGATCTGGATCAAAGTCTGTATGCTCTGGATTCGACGACCATCGATCTGTGCCTGTCGCTATTCCCGTGGGCGAAGTTTCGTCGGCGCAAGGCCGCCGTCAAGATGCATACTTTGCTGGACCTGCACGGAAACATTCCCACCTTTGTTCCGTGAGAACTGGGTCGTCTACGCCAAGCCACCTTTCGGCGGTCCCCATCATGTGCTCGGCTATCTTGCCCGCTATACCCATCGCGTAGCCATCACCAACCACCGCCTCGTGGCTTTCCAGCATGACCAGGTTACTTTCCGCTGGAAGGATTATGCCCACGGTAATAAGAAGAGAATGATGACGCTCGGTTCGCAAGAGTTCCTGCGCCGCTTCCTGCTCCACGTCCTGCCCCGCGGCTTTGTCCGCATCCGCTTTTTCGGGTTCCTGGCCAATCGTCGGCGCGCCACTCTCCTACCCCTCTGTCAGCGCCTGCTCGCCGACCAGCCCATACCGCACCCACCCGCAGCCGCCACTTCCTCACCCACACAGCCCACTTGTTTCCGCTGTCCAAAATGTTCCACTCCCATGGTCATCGTCGAACGACTTTCTGCACTTACTACCTGTCATCCAACTCCGTGGAGACCACGCCTTGACTCTTCTTAACAGACCAACCATTCCACTCTCCACAACGCGAGCTTCCGCTCCGACCGCCGTGGTGTCTTCGCTCACCGTCATCCACCTCATTCCAGCAATTACTGTTGTAAATAATCCTCCCCTGATCGTCTCTTCGCAGCTATTGAAACTCCCACCGACTTGTTTTATAGCCCAGTCCAACCCACCTGCTCGACGAACAAATCGCGAATCGCCCATGCAAAACCCATAGCTCCACCGCGTCCGCCGCGCCAGCGCCTTCGTACAAATCCCCCTATCGCAAGTGCCCCGGCGGGCAACACTTACCTTCTCCGCCGATGCTCGGCGCCGGCGCACTTGTCGATAGGGTACTAAGATTTATCGCCATTTGACAGCCACGTCATTGCTTCAACTGCGCTTTGCGGCAACCCGCGCCTTTACTACAATTCCGCGGTCAGCTAAACTCTGCTGATTTCAATTTCAAGGAGGAATGGGGCTATGAAGCAAACTATGCGGTTCGCAGTGGCAGCACTCTGCCTCTCTTTGATGTCGATTGCCACATCATTTGCACAAGACCAATACACGGAGGGAGGAGTCACGCGCGTCACTTTAGTCCAAATACTGCCTGGACGCTTCAACGCGTTCATGGACGACCTGAAAGCTAACATCAAGCCGATCTGGGACGCAGAGAAAAAAGCTGGGTTAATTGAAAACTACAATATTTTCCTGAACAGTACGAGAGCAAATCCGGAGGACTGGGATATTGGATTTGCTCTGAGCTACAAGAACTTCGCTGCCCTCGACGGCCTCGCACAAAAAGTTCTGGATCTTCGTATGAAGCAGTATGGCGATAAGAGTAAGGAGCAACAGGTAATCGACAAACGTGTACAAAATGCACATGTCGTAGTTAGTGTTCTCACACGCGAAATCACATTGAAGTAGCTGGACAGGTTGGTAGTGAGATTGTCCGGGCTTCGCAGACACTCAAGCAGGGCTCTGCCTCGGAGGACAGCGCTGCTCGGCTTGAGTCCTGCGGCCGCTTCCGCGATTAATGCAAGAGCGAGGAAATTTACCGCTTCATGCTTCCACCCCAGCGGCGTTGCACCACAGGAACCAAATCGGGCGTTAGCAGCTGACAGCGCTCGGGGCCTACTCACTGCTTCCGTCAGTCCTTTGTTCCGCGACTACGCGGAAACCGAAATACGCATACCGGCTGTACGGTTTCGCTCGCCGCTCGCGAGCTTCTTCACGACACACGTCAGGGCCATCGTTGTATGAACAGCCACATGGCCTGGGATCGGGGGCAACAGAGCACCATTGGAACACGTTGCCGAGCATGTCGTAGAGTCCCCATGCATTCGGCCTGAATCTACCAACCGGAGAGGTAAACGGGTAGCCATCGTCGAATGGGAACCCTCCCGAAGCATACCCGGGATCTCCAAGCGTTCGCAGCAACGATCGGTCTGCAACGTTGGCATAACCCTCAAGACTTGCCGACGAGCCGCCTGTGAAATACACAGTCGTCGTACCTGCCCTTGCCGCCAGATCCCATTCCATGTCGGTCGGTAGTCGTACCCGTCTTCCTGATTTTGCACTAAGCCACGCACAAAACGCGGAGGCGTCGCTCCAGGAAACATTGGAGACGGGATGCTCGTCCGTGAGAGGCCAACCGGTGTGGCGCCAAGTGCACTGTGGCCACCAACCTTCAAACCGATGGCGTTCTGCGTTCCAGCCATGTCCACCGACGAGTCCCGGGCCGTTCCCCGTGGGGCTTTCCGCGTCGGTGAGGATGCTGATGATGTTTCCGGAAGAACCGTCACCAGCTCCAGGCGACTACTAGGCGGCAACCTGGTACTCGCTCTGAACCAGACCGCTCGGATAGTGCCGAGTCGCTATATGACGGAGCCGAATATCGCGCGGCAGCGTGCCGAAGAGAGGAACTCCGCCTCCAATGAGCACCGGCACGCGGGTGATAACCAGGCGTTGAATCAGCCCCGCCCGCAGGAACCCTTGAATCGTGATCCCACCGTCGACGTAGAGGTGGTGGGCACCGCTGGCACCAAGCTGCGTAACGATGTCAGCCGGAGTCCCGGCCATCTGTTCCACAACGCCTCCCGCGCTGGAGAGGTCGACGGGGCGACTACTCAGGACCACCACGCGTTTGTCACCATAGGGCCAGTCTTCCATAGCCAGAACCGTCTCGAAGGTCTTGCGACCTATCACAATCGCATCGACAGTTGCTATGAACTCGTTGTAACCGTGGGGTTCGCCTCCGCCCGGCGGCAGAAAGTCAAGGTCACCGTTCGGGCGCGCGATGAAGCCGTCGACGCTGGTGCCGACAAAGACAGATACTGTCATCGTTGCCTCCTCATTTTCTCACTCATGGATTGTCGTTGGTAGCGCAGTTCGTGATCAAAAATAGCAAAGCCGATGGCCGAGGCATGGGAAAAACCAGACACCAATCGTTTGATTGATGTCGCGGATCCATTCGTGTCAGCAACTTGAGCGAAGACGCGCTCTTCACCCGCGTCCGGAACAGCAGATCTGCAGTTCCCCCTAGCGTTTGCGCACTTCCAGCTGCACCGGGCGCGCCACTGAGCTCACATCAGGAGCGTAGTACTCATAGACTCTCGACCTGAACGTCCGCGCCCGGATCGGGTACTTGGCCCGAAGCCGGAACTTCACCCTGACGGTATCGCCGGGCGCGAAAACGAATCGAAGTACAGGATGGCCTGCGTCGCCGTGAGGCTGAACTTCGACAGGTGTCCGCTCTTCATTCCTGCGGTCTTCTCCTGGTAGTCCTGGAGGTCTTCGCTGAGCAGTTCGAATCCCGGCGGGATGCCCAGATCCAGCATCACCGTGTTCGCCGTCTTGTCCAGGTTGTTTTTGACGGTCGCGGTTGCCGTGGCGACGTCGTCCTGCGTCAGGCTCGTGCGATCGTAGGACACGTCGATGGAAAGCGGTTCGACAGCAGGTTTCTGACTCTTGGGTCACTACTTCTTTTGTGCTGCGGCGGCTCGCTCTTTCGCGTGGGCGAAGAGGGCGGTGAATCGCGGGTCGCCGTGCACAGACTTCAGGTCGTTATCGGTGTCCATATCTAGGGCGTACTCCGACCCGAGGTCCACTGCCCTGCGGAGGTATTCGAGCGCCTCGTCACGGTGACCGGCGACAGCCGCGCCGCAAGCGAAGTTGTACCATGCCAAGCCAAGAAGCCCTTTCGCCTGCGCTTTGCTCGCCCTTTGGACTGCCTCATCGTAGAGTGTTTCCGCTTCGCCGTATCGCCCTTCGCGGGCGAGGACCATTGCCAGAAGCTCGATACTATCTAAAGTATCCGGGTGGTCGGACCCGAGGACCCGGCGCTGAATGTCCAGCGTCTCGCGGAACAGCCTCTCCGCCTCGGCATTGTGGCCTTCTTCCCTAAGAGTTAAGGCCAAGGTGTGCATTGTCGCGAGTGTGTCCGGGTGATCCGGCCCGAGGATCCGATGGGAAATCTCGAGCGTCTCGCGGTGAAGCTTCTCCGCCTCGGGATACCGACCTTCTTTTTGAAAAGTTGTGGCCAAGTTGTCCATTACATTGAGCGTTTCCCGGTGCTCCGGCCCGAGGACCCGACGGTAAATCTCGAGCGCCTCGCGCAATAACTTCTCCGCCTCGGGAAAGCGGCCCTCAGAATACAGAATGCCAGCCAAAGCGTTCATCGAGTGCGCCGTGTCACGGTGCTCGGGGCCGAGGACGCGGCGCTCAATGTCCAGCGTCTCCTGCTCCAATTTCTCCGCCTCGGCAAGGTGTCCTTCCTGTCTAAGAACCCAAGCCAGGTTGTCAATCGAATGTAGTGTATCCGGGTGATCCGACCCGAGGACCCGACGCCGAATATCAACGGCTCGCGCCAACAAGGTATGCGCCTGGGAGTAGACTCCGAGGCCTTTGTACACGTTCCCCATGACGTCCATCATCTGTGCCTGAAGCTCCGGGTCCTTGGCCAACCCGGGGCCTATATCCTTCGACGCTTTGTCCAGAATTTCCCGAGCGGTGATGCTGCTGCCCCGCGCTTCGCTCGGGTCCGACACCTTGAACATGCTGGTCATGAAGTCCGTGATGCGGTTCGCCCGGTCGCGCTCACGTGTAGTTCGCTGCAACTGCATCGCCTGCACGACAGCAAATCCGGCCAGCAGGAAGGCTAGCGCCCCGGCTGCGGCCACTCCGATGCGATGTCTGCGAACGTACTTTTGCAACCGGTAGCTTGTGCTGGCGGGACGTGCGACCACCGGCTCGTGGTTCAAATAGCGATCAATGTCGGCCGCCAATTCCGAAGGTGCGCCGTAGCGGCGAGCTCGGTCCTTCTCAATTGCCTTCATGGTGATCCAGTCCAGATCACCGTGCAGCAGGCTCACTAAGTGCTTGGGCTCAGCTCCGCGTACCTCTGCGGTCGTCTTGGAAGACTCCTTCTCCATGCCGACTTTCGTGCTCGGACGCGGCGGATCTTCTTCCCGCAAACGCCGCAGAAATTCATCCAACCGCTGCTTCCGCCAATCCTTCGTCTCGAAGGGCAGGAATCCGGTCAGCAGGACGTAGAGCACGGCGCCGAGGGAATAAACGTCGGTGCGCGTATCCACATCCGCCACGCTGGGATCAGCTTGCTCGGGGCTCATGTATCCGGGAGTGCCTACCCAGCCGCCGACTTGGGTAAACAAAGTCTGCCCGTCCAGCTGCGGAGTCGCTGCCTTGGCCAGCCCGAAGTCGATAATGCGGGGTACTGGTTTCCCGTCCACTTCGACCACCAGGATGTTCGCTGGCTTGAGGTCACGATGCATGATCGCCTTCTGATGCGCGTGCTGGACGCCCTCACAGACCTTGATGAAAAGCTCCAGACGTTCGCGAATCTTCATTCGTTTGCGATCGCAGTAATCGGTAATGGGTACGCCCGGCACGTATTCCATGACAAAGTACGGCTGGCCATCCGCAGTGGCCCCGGCGTCGAACACCTTGGCAATCCATGGGTGCTCCATGATGGCCAGCGACTGGCGCTCGGACTGGAATCGCTGCAAAACCGAGTCGTCGTACATGCCAATCTTGATCAGTTTGAGTGCGACCTGCCGGCGTAGAGGAGCGGTCTGTTCGGCCAGCCATACCTGTCCCATGCCGCCTTCGCCGAGTTTCTTCACCAGGCGGTAAGGCCCGATCGATGCCAGATCGCGCTTGGCCGTAGGTTCTACTGCTGGGGCAGAGCCTAGAGTCGCCTCGGCATCCCCGAGTGTCGGCACTGCTGTGTCGCCCGTGGTCTGGGCAGTTTGAGAATCCAGAGTGGGAGCGGGATTGTCTCGGTCATTCACAGTCGGTCTCACAATCTGGCCAGACAGGATACCAGGGCGGGAACCGAGAGGTGTGCGATACGCAGACCGGTCTGGCCAACGATGTCTCGGCACACGTTCAGGGCCGCATTTTATCTGCACAGAATAGGTAGGTCAAAGAAAACGTCAGAGCCCGACGATGGCGAGCCGGACGTGGAGACAGTGCAGCTCACCCAAACACTCCTCCGGTGGCGTACCTTTTGAGAACGTTCCAGCAGAGGAGAGCGCACGCCAGGGCCAGAAACGCTTCATGGATGTCGGCGCGCTTTTCATAGCGTACGCGCAGGCGGCGAAACTGATTGAGCCACGCGAAAGTCCGTTCAACCACCCAGCGCCATCGGCCTAGTCCACTGCCATGTTCGGTGTTGCGCTTCGCAAGAAAAGGGCCGATGTGGCGGGCACGTAGACCCTGTCGGATCGCCTCCGCGTCATAGCCACGGTCGCCTAACACGCGATTAGGACGATGGCGCGGTCGTCCTCGCGCTCCCTGCAAGGATGGGATAGCATCAACCAACGCGAGGGCTTGCTGCGAGTCGTTCCGATTCGCTCCCGTGAGCTGGATGGCAAAGGTTACTCCACGACCGTCACAAATTAGATGCCGCTTGCTGCCCAGCTTGGCCCTGTCGGTAGGATTCGGTCCGGTCTGTGCCCCCCAAAAACAGCCCGAACGGAGCTGCCGTCCACGACTGCTCTCGACCAATCAATTCGCCCACAGCGAGCCAGCCAATCAAGCAGGACAAAGTGGATGAGATCCCAGACGCCACGCTCGTGCCAGTCACGTAGCCTTCTCCAACACGTCATGCCTGAACCGCAGCCCAGTTCTTGTGGCAGCATCTCCCAAAGTATGCCGCTGCGGAGGACGAAGAGAATTCCGGTGAAGCAAGCTCGGTCTGGCAGGCGAGGTCTGCCACCCTTTTGCCTAGGTCGTGCAGCCGGCAACATCGGTTGAACGAGATTCCACAAAGCGTCAGGAAGCAAAGGGCTGCTCGTAGACTGAGCATCCTAGCACCTAGGAAGCCAATGCGTGTCGGACACATCATGCCTTGATACCGGGTTTTGTTAGAAGTTCTTAGGAGTGCCCATGAAGCATTTCCTCACTTTGGCTTTGGTTGTGACAAGCCTGTTTGCACACTCTCAGAAAAAGGATCACCCAGACGGCGAGATCAAGGGCACCGTCACAGATCAGAATGGAAGTCCTGTATCCGCTGCGACAGTCTATGCCGTTCCGCAGGACGCTACATTCGATGGCATCACACCCCGGTCGATCGAGACCGACAGGAATGGGGGATTCGATTTTCGCGGCGGTTTCCAATTGGGATCATACAAACTCTATTCACGAAAAGATGCGGATGCGTATCCTGACCGTTCGGATGTCTTCTATGCAGACTCGAAGGCGGAAGCGCCACACGTCGATCTCACTGAAGATCATCCTTCAGCAACGGTAACTCTGTTATTGGGCGAAAGAGCCGGAGTCCTCGTAGGAAAAGTTATCGATGTTGATACGGGCGCTGCCGTAAAGGCCAAGCTCGTCTTCATGGATGAAGATGGAAATGACCATCTCTGTTTTGGCCAATGGCAAATACCGCGCACTCCTACCGCCGGGAAAGGACGTGACCCTGATGGTAATGGTCATGTCGCCCGATTATCACCCGCAATCGCCAGTTGCTCCGTTGCGGCTTGAACCAGGGCAAGAGATGCATATGGACATTCCGGTCTCCAAGCAATAAAAAGCTTCATCGCGCTCGAATCGAGCCTGATCACTCAAACGTTATCCCTCAACGGAGGGATCCTCTCCTTGGGCCGTCGCACTCTCCGACTGGCCCCATCAACTGAAAATGTCTCTTCCGGACGTGGAAACATTGCAGCCTGCGGTTGCCCGGAGCGGGACTGTCCATCCTTTAAACAGCAAGGAGCTGTTACGTTGCCGTTTGGGACTCTTGCGGCTGGTATGATGTTGCGGCAAGTATGGTGTCCTATTCTTCTCAGCGATTCCGTGTTTTGTTCTTTGGAACGGCGGCCGTCGCACTAATCTCCGCACAAGCACAGACGGCCTCCGCGTCCCGCCCCCGGATTGTGGTCGAAACGATCACCGGTTCCCAGTCCCTCCGCGATGGCATTGAGATTCAGGCAGGTACGGCAAGTTTGCGCATCATCGCCCTCCGAGACGACATCCTCCGCGTACGCGTTGCCCGAAGTGGCGCTCTCCCCGAGGACGCTTCCTGGGCGGTCCTTCCTGGACCGCGCAGCAAGTCCGTCGCTGTGCGGCCGAGTGGAGATGCCGCCTCGGTCGGCTTCCGTACCGCGTCGCTTGACGTCCGCGTTGAGCGCACTCCGCTCCGCCTCGTGGTTCGCGACCTCGATGGCAACATAATCTCCGCCGACGCTGTCGGTCGCGCCACCACCTTCCAGCTCGGGGGCTTCTCCGTCTACAAGAACATGCCCACCGACGAGCATTACTTCGGCCTCGGGGACAAGACCGGTTCCTTCGACCGCAGAAACCAGGCCTACACGCTCTGGAATACTGACATTGGCTTCCAGGAATCCGTCGACCCCATCTATAAAAGCATCCCCTTCTTCATGGGTATCAACGGCGGCCGCAGCTATGGGCTCTTCCTCGACAACACCTGGCGCACATGGTTCGACTTCGGCAAGCAGTCGCGCGACTCCTATTCCTTCGGTGCTGAAGGCGGCCCACTCGACTACTACTTGCTCTATGGCCCCACCCCGAAACAGGTTGTCGAGGGGTATGCCTACCTCACGGGAACACCTCCGCTGCCTCCGCTATGGGCTCTTGGCTTCCAGCAGTCGCGCTATAGCTACACTCCGGAATCCAAAGTCCGGGAGATCGCCGACCGCCTTCGCACGGACAAGATCCCTTCCGACGTGCTTTATCTTGACATCGATTACCAGTACAAGAATCGGCCCTTCACCGTCGATCCAAATACCTTCCCGAACTTTCCTGCGCTGGTGTCGGATCTCCGCAAGCAACATTTCCATCTGGTCACAATTACCGACCTGCACATTGCCCATGCCCCCGGCCAAGGCTATGCCCCCTACAACAGCGGTGCGGCGGGTGACCACTTCGTAAAGAATCCCGATGGTAGCGAGTTCATAGGTGTCGTCTGGCCCGGGCCTGCGGTCTTTCCTGATTTCACACGCGCCCGCACGCGCGAATGGTGGGGCAGTCTCTACAAGCAATTCGTCCAGGACGGCGTTGCCGGCTTCTGGAATGATATGAATGAGCCCTCGGTATTTGACGGACCCGGCAAAACCATGCCCCTGAATTCCGTTCACCGCATCGAAGAGCCCGGCTTCGTGACTCGCACCGCCACGCACGCGGAGATTCACAATATCGTTGGACTTGAGAATGCGCGCGCCACTTACGAGGGCCTTCTCAAGCTGCGCCCCGACGAGCGTCCCTTCGTCCTCACCCGCGCCACCTTCGCGGGTGGGCAGCGCTACGGGTTCACCTGGACCGGAGATAATTCCGCTACCTGGAACCACCTCCGCCTCGCCACCCAGATGCTGCTCAACCTCGGCCTCAGCGGCATTTCTTTTGTCGGTGCCGACGTCGGCGGATTCGGCAGCTCGCCCGCGTCTGACCTGCTTACGCGATGGGTTGAGGTTGGTGCCTTCAATCCTTTCTATCGCGATCACGCCGCCAAGGGTACGCTGCCGCACGAAGCCTGGGTCCACGGCCCGGAGCAAGAAGCCATTCGCCGCCGCTACATTGAAACCCGCTATCGTCTACTGCCGTACATCTACACCCTTGCGGACGAGGCCACACGTACCGGCATTCCGATCATGCGTCCCGTGTTTCTTGAGTTTCCGGAGGTCCTCGCGCCATCGTCGTCTGGCTTCGATGGTCTTGATACGGAGTTCCTCCTGGGCCCCAGCCTGCTGATCGCTCCACCGCCATTCGCTGAGACCCTCGATGACTACACCGTCTCGTTCCCAAAAGGTCAGTGGTACGACTTTTGGACCGGGCTCAAGACTGCCACTCCTCCGCCAACACCTTCGATCGTCGATATTGTCACCGCGACCCCGGGATCCAGCTTCCCCGCGCCTTCCAGAATCCATCCGGTACTCGACACCCTGCCTGTGTATGTCCGAGGCGGAAGCATCCTGCCGCTCCAGCCGCTCATCCAGAGCACCGATGAAACCCCCATCGATCCGCTGGAACTTCGCATCTATCCCGGACAGGAGTGCGCAGGGTCACTGTATCTTGATGACGGGCATACATTTCGCTACCAGCACGGCGAGTTTCTCCGCCAGACGTTCACTTGCGAGTCAGACGGGAACTCTGTGCGCGTAGATTTCCGTGCGCGTCAAGGCTCGTACACCCCGTGGTGGAAGACAGTGGAGGTTGTGATTTACGATTGGCCCTCTACGCAGGCTGATGCGACGCTCTCCAACAACACGCTTCAGCTCAAGACTTCCTATGACGCCCCAAGGCATGCCCTCCACATCCTGATGCCTGACAGTGCCAAGGAGACTGAACTGCGGGTCAGAACGTATTAGGGGACCGTCAAAGGAGGACTTTCGACTCAGCAGGGCGCGGTCCTTGCGTCGCAGCCACGGTCAACGTCTTCAGCGATGCCCGCGAACGCAGACGGATGAGCACGCCCTACTGAATGAGGCGGTAAACCAAAAGCGGCTCGGTCACTTGGTTAATGGATGGTGGTCGAAGCTGATGACACGGGTGACCTTCCATCCTCCATCCTTGTCTTTTTGCCAGAGATGAATGAACTTGGCCTCGCCAACTGGCTTTGCATTGTCCTGTCCGGGGTGATGGAAGCGGTGCACACCAATTTCTACCGCGCCATAGTTGGCAATTCGATAGACCTCAAGTGTCCCTGGAACGAGTTCTCTGATCACTTTCCCGCAGATGTTGTTCCTGACGCCTTCAATCGTAGTTTGCCGGGAACGGCTGAAGCCGCCTACGTCATGATAAAACTCCAAATCGTCCGCCAAAAGAGAGCCAAATTTCTCGAGATCGCAGCGGTTGTAAGCATCGAAAAGTTGCGCATCCAACGACTGGATTGTCTGAAACAGTGGGTCAGGTGCAGCTCCGGTTTGTGCGTGGATGGGAGAAAGCGGTGCAGCAATCAGAGCTGTAAGAAGCAGGGCTTGGAGAGGAGCAAAGCTCGTTTTCATGCAGGAATCCTTTCGACCGGTATCCGCACTTGGTTCTACGTACGAGTCGAGTGGATTGTTCCGCCCCTGGCTGGCGAAACATCGCCCCGACTGCAGCACGTTGCCGCAGATCGCGATTCTCCCTGCGGCCATTTCCTGTGGGTTGGCTTTGCCTTCGATCAGAGCTCGGTTGCAGTTCCCCAGTTTCGGTATCCACAAAAGCAATTTGTTGGAAGCTCGGGTGATCATCGTTTACTCGGGCGTGGGTTGAAACCGACACTACTCACGAGTGCTGTATCACAGACTGACCCGTCACATCTTGCGACCACCCTGCTGAACCCTATTTTCATGAATTGTGATGCGCCTGCGGCGCATGAGGTCTAGAGCGAAATGGCGCGCTCTTCGGAGCGAACGGGTTGGTACGCTCAAAAGTGGTCGACATCGCCGACATTGTAAGAGAGCCTGTTTACATCAAGTATGTAGTGGCGGCATTTTGAATATCCCTTGGACGAGATTCCAGACAAAGATTACCTGAGTCAGCGAGGACCACAGCTGGCGATACCAAGACCGTCCAAATCGCTGTTCGCGAGTGCGGCAGAGTGGAAGCTGCTCGGTAGAACGATAGCCAGAACAGGGGAATTCCAATGCTTGTCAGCCAAAAGTGCCATAGTGTCGCAGTCCGGTTAAACGGCAACATCCAGAGTGAGTAGATTGTGGCAAAGAAGCACAGCGCCGTCGCCAGCGCGACGCAGATTTAGCCGGGTGGTAATACATATCCGGCACCCCGCCAAGTGATGGAGATGCCCAAGCCCGAAGGGCTGATAAACCGTGCAAACAGGGCAAAGCCTAGAAGGATTACCGTGCTTATCACAAACAGTTCCGACGGGC
>Ga0207684_10001771_pt1 | contig 22790 bp, 14 predicted proteins | sample KBSK5501metaG_FD_184342 | JGI IMG/M metagenome (GOLD analysis project Ga0207684, IMG submission 184342) | Corn, switchgrass and miscanthus rhizosphere microbial communities from Kellogg Biological Station, Michigan, USA - KBS K5-50-1 metaG... | ecosystem: Host-associated > Plants > Roots >...
GCTCTATATACCCGTGAGCCGCAGCGAGGAAGGCAGTCAAGGGCGAAGCGAACGCTTTCCTGTTCGCGGAGTTCATCGAAGCGAAGCGAAGACCCTTGACGGCCTCCGCAGCGAAGGCTACTTGCAGTGGTCGACCCCAGCACTGAAACTTTTTGGGAAGGCTATTCTTGTGTCGGAGGTTGCTTCTATTCCCCGTTGTCCAAGAAGTAATGATCATGAGTTCCACTACGCTTCGGCAGAGGGCGCCAGCCCCCAGCGGGGGGTTTAGCGAAGTGAGCACTGCGAGCCGCGCGAGCGGGCGAGCGAAGCGAGGCGCAAGGGGGAGAACCTGTAAGCGGGCGTAGGATAATCGTCATTACGTAAGTAGGCGCAACTTCACAGGACATCGTTTGCTTCATATCAAGCGCGCCGATTACGTAATGCCCGATTATCGGATGACCGTCCGCTGTCTGCATTGGGTTCTTTATGACTTTGCTCTTAAAGAAGCGGGAGAAGCAAAGTGGCCTTCATGGGCATACGCCTATGCGGATTCGATTGATCCCTTGAAGAACGGCAATCTTCAGAGAGTCAATTACGACGATTAAGCGAGAGCAAGCGGCATTTTCCTCTTGTCATGCTTCTTTGTTCACGTTGACCTAGAATATAATCTCGCTCGACCTCAGAACTCGTCTCGGGACCGTCCAAAGAACACGAGTTAACATCTGAGCCGTGCGCAAGATGTAACCAGGGTAAGAATGCTTAAAGAGGAATAGACTGAGTGGCTGACAACCTCCCAATTCGTGAAGGACAGATTCTCACTGGAGTGCTCTTCAATGAGCCCATGAGGGTGGAAACCGTTCGCGCTGACGGGCCGGATTCATTGATTGCTGGACTCGTGGGAACAAAGTCCGAGAGATTCCGAAGCGTAACGCTCACGTCTGCGGAGATCAAGCAACTCACGATTCTCGGTACAGCGTCGACCTACGACGGCGATGGAAAACTTCTGCGGCTTGGGATTCAAGCCTACTCGCTCGGCATCGCCTATGAGTTTGATCCATACTTTGGTCTGTCGATATCGCGGGTCGACCCGCTCCCTCATCAACTCTCTGCTGTTTACGACCATCTACTAAAGTCTGCGCGAATACGATTCTTGCTTGCTGATGACGCTGGAGCCGGCAAGACGATTATGTCTGGCTTGCTCATACGAGAACTCAAGCTTAGAGGGCTGGCAGAGCGCATCTTGATTGTTTGCCCAGCCAACTTAGCTTTTCAGTGGCAGCGCGAACTCAAGGAAAAGTTCGATGAAAAGTTCCTGGTTCTACAAGGCAGCACGATTCGTGATCAGTTCGGCGTCAATCAGTGGCTGGAACAGAAGCAAGTCATAACTTCACTAGATCTCGCAAAGCGCGTAGACATTCTTCCGGGCTTGGCTCAAGTTAATTGGGATCTAGTCATCGTTGACGAGGCTCACCACATGTCCTGGTCACCCCCGTCTCGCAAGACTGCTCGTTACGCGTTGGGCGAGCTTCTACGTGACACCTCTGACCACATGCTTATGCTCACGGCGACGCCGCACAAGGGCGATCCGGACAACTTCACGTTGTTCTTGCAGCTCCTTGATCAGGACACCTATGCGGATGTCCGTTCAATCCGCGAAGCAATGGAGCGACGTCATGCGCCGTTTTATTTGCGGCGCACAAAAGAAGCAATGGTCTATTTCCCTGAGCGCCAGCCGGATGGTGCCTGGGTTGCCAAGAAGATCTTCACCAAGCGAATTCCTCACACTGTTGACTTCCAAATGGATGGCGCTGAGTTTGAGCTCTACAGCGAAGTCACTCGGTTTGTGAAGCGCCAAAGTAAGAAGGCTGCTGAGCGAAGTGACGATCCTCGTGCTCGCGCCGTCGGTTTCTTGATGTCGCTCTATCAACGACGACTTGCTTCGAGCACCTATGCAATGCGACGCTCGCTTGAGAAGCGCGCGAGAAGGTTAGAAGATGGTCTTAAGCGTGCCCAGGACCTAGCCAGTGTCGCCCCGCCGGTGCTTCCCGATCCTGAAGAACTGGAGGAGATGGAGGATCTCGAACGCGAGCGAATCGAAGAGATGCTCGAAGCGATCACTCTTGCCGGAAATGCCGAACAGGTACGCGAAGAGATTGCGGAGTTAGAACAACTCGCCGAACAAGCAAAATTTGTAGAGGACAGCGGTACTGAGGCTAAACTCTCGCGGATGAAAGATCTGCTTCAGCGCGAAGGCTTCTTCGATCATCCGGAAAGACGCCTGCTAATCTTCACCGAATTCAAAGACACACTCGACTATCTCATGGGCTGTCTGACGAGCTGGGGATTCCGCGTGGGCTGCATTCACGGCGGAATGAAGGCGGGTTCTCGCGAAGAGGCGGGAACAAGAATCTACGCGGAGCAACAGTTCAAGGATGCTGAGATTCAGATCTTGGTGGCGACCGAAGCGGCCGGCGAAGGCATTAACTTACAATCGTGCAACATCCTCTTTAATTACGACATCCCTTGGAATCCGAACCGCCTCGAACAGCGCATGGGCCGAATTCATCGTTACGGCCAGCGAAAAGACTGTCTCATCTTCAACTTCGTCGCCAGCAATACAATTGAGGGGCATGTACTTCAGCGTCTGCTTGAAAAGCTTCAAGAGATTCGCGACGCGCTCGATGACGATGCAGTGTTCAATGTCGTGGGAGAAATTCTGCCCGCCGCTCATGTCGAACGAATTCTGAGAGACTACTACGCAGGCCGTCTCGGTGACGCGGATTTGGAAGACAGGTTAATGCGTGATGTTGACGAGGAACAGTTTCGCGCCATATGCCAGAATGCCCTGGAGGGTTTGGCGTCAAAGAAACTTAATCTCGATATGCTCATTGAGCGGCGCGCGCGTGCGCAGGAAAAGCGGGTTGTTCCCGAAACAATCGCTCGCTTCCTGCAAGAGTCCGCCGAACAAGTCTCGTACACGATCAAGCTGGTCTCGTCACTTGCGCATACTTTCGAGCCCGGTAGGACGCCTCAGATTCTTAGGCGCTATGAAAGCCAGCCGGACTGGAAACTGCCTGCCGTAGCGTCCAAATATCCTCGCATCTCAACTGATCGAGAGGTGGCGGAAGAAAATAATCTCGAATGGGTCACTCCGGGTCATCCTCTGTTCGAAGCTTTGCGACGCCACTCATGGACTCTATCGCAGGAAGACTTCGCGAAAGGTGCCTGCTTCTATTCGCTCGAACATGAAGCGCCCTCGCGGATAGATTTCTATCGTGCACGAGTAGTTGATGGTCTTGGAAATCTGATCCATGAACAGCTCTTCGCAGTAGAGATTTGCCCTACCAAAGCTACTTGCCTGCGCGAGCCTCACCAACTCGGTGATTTCACACCTACATCTGCGCCAACGGATCTTCCTACAGTTGCAACGCTGCCCGAGGATCGGGAGTGGCTTAGCGAGAAAGCACTGAAGCCGTTTCTGGACGAAGTGAGAACCGAACGTTTACCAGAACTCAATCGCATAGCCGAGCATGTAGAACTATCGCTTACTGAGCTTCTCCAAAAGGCGGATGAGGAGATCGGTCGGGCATCATCGGATGTCGAACAAAAACTTCCTGGCGCTGAAGGCCGCCTCGCGCAAGCGGAGACCCGACATGCCGAACTCCTTCACCGCCGCGACAAGCGACGTCAAGATTTGCAGCGTCAAAGCGCGCTCACCCTTCAGTCCGTCGAGCAAATCACAAGCGCTCTCGTGCTGCCGCATCCCGAAAGAAACTCGCCAGAGATTCAACGCCTCCGAGTAAATTACGAAACCGAAGCGACAGCGATGCGCGTGGCAATGGAATATGAAGAGTCCCAAGGTCGTCAGGTTTACGACGTGCACGAAAAGAATCTCGGATACGACTTAACCAGTCTCGATCTCGCTTCCGGTGAGTTGCGTCTTATCGAAGTCAAAGGCATTGGTGCGGAATCGGGGACAGTGTTGCTGTCACCGAATGAACGTCGAGTCGCTCAGGACCGCCGCGATTGCTTCTGGCTCTACGTCGTCACAAATTGCAACGCTGCGCCTAAGCTTGAAGAACCAATAAGAGATCCTGCCCGTTTCGATTGGCATGAGGTTTCGAAAGTCGAGTACTACACGTGCTCGGTCCAAACCCTGAGAAAATCTAGCTGATTACTTATGATGACGTTGCGGCAGCTTGCCGAAAGACTCGAGAGTGTGCCCCTGCCTACGGTCTGGCATCTTTCAGACTTGGCGGAAGCACGCGGCAAGCAAGAACTCTTCACGAAGCAGTCACCGCAGAAGCTTAAGGTGCTCCGCGAGCATGCTCTGATTGAAAGCGCCGTATCGTCGAATCGGATCGAAGGCGTCAACATTGAACGAGCCCGTATCAAGCCAGTGCTGGAAGGGCGCGGGCAATTGCGCGATCGCGATGAAGAAGAAGTGCGTGGTTATCGCGATGCGCTGACGCTCATACACGAACAGCATGCAAAGCTTTCCGTATCCGAGAAGACCATTAAGCGTTTACATTTCATGAGCCGTGCCAGGACCGGAGATGCCGGCAAATACAAGACAAAGGATAGCGACATCATTGAGAGGTACCCCGATGGTCGAGTGCGGATTCGATTCAAGACTGTTTCGGCAAAGCAGACGCCAGCTTTCATGCGCCAACTCGTTACCGCGTGGAGTGAAATTCTTGATGAGCACCGCATCCATCCCGTGCTGGGTATGGCAGCGCTGAATCTCGACTTTCTCTGCGTTCACCCTTTCCGCGATGGAAATGGCCGCGTGTCCAGATTGCTCCTGTTGCTGACCTGCTATCACCTCGGCTTTGAGGTTGGTCGCTACATCAGCTTGGAGCGTTTGATTGAAGAGAACAAAGAGCGCTACTACGAAACGCTTGAAGAGAGTTCCCAAGGTTGGCACGAAGGCAGGCACGACCCGTGGCCATTTACAAATTATCTCCTGTTCATCCTCAAACAGGCCTATCGCGAGTTCGAAGAACGTGTGGGACAGTTGTCGTCGCCCAGGGGCTCCAAGACTGAAATCGTTATCGGTGCAATCGATCGCACTGTAGCTCCATTCCGTGTCGCCGACATTCAGCGACAGTGCCCTGGGGTGAGCTTGGATATGATTCGCAAAGTTCTGAAAGATCTTCGCCCGCAGGTTGAATGCTTGGGTCGCGGCAAAGATGCGAAGTGGGAAAAGACAGCAAAGTGGCAATTAGGTAATAACCAGTTAATTGGGTAATGAATTGGGTAATGCCCGAAGCGAACCTTTGGCGAAGGAGCCTAATACCAATAACATCGCGCCGTTCGAAGCTTCAACCATCTACTAAGAAACTAAATGGATTCGTTAGGTCAGAAAACGCGCCTCGTCGCCCTCTTTTTGTATATCGCGTTATTGTTCTGCGCCTCAAAAGTTGCGCTTGGCTCGTGGCTTCCGGCGACGACCGAGAAAGGCCTTTGGTTTTATTCCGGTTTGGCTGCCCTATTGCTTGGGAACCTGATTATCACGCCGTATTACACAAAACCTGCGGACGCGATCTCCAATGCCGTGGCATCAATAGTTGGCCTCCTCGCCGTTAATATCTGGGCCTCCCCCGCTCGAACTGGTTTCGATAAGTTCGTTTGGTCTGTTACTACAGCCTATGTAGCGCTGGTTCTCGCAGCCAGCATTCTAGCCATAGTTCTCAAGGACGCGTCCAGAACCTTTTGGCAAAGAGCTTCGAGGTCGTTGTTTGTTCTAAGCAATACAATCGGGAGTCCCAGAGCAGTTTTCTCCGTTGTATTCCTATTTTCGTTGGCCACGTTTCATAGAGACCGTCCGAGGGAATATCTTGTTATCGGTCTGGCTTGGGCGTTGACCGTTGCACTGAGACCATTCGAAGCAGCGTTCATTCTTTTCTATCGAATGTGGGAGATTTGGAGACGACCCAAATTCGCGACGCTAATAGGAAGCGTAGTTGGTCACGAGGCTCCTGGAATCGTAATGATTAGAGAGCGTGCCGATTCGCAGGTGTTGTTTGGCGATGGGTTGGCGGTGGCGAGCGACGACGGCAAATGCGGTCTAGCGGTTGCGCTGGACCGGGTTGGTTTCGCCGAAGGTCGCTGGCTTCGCGCTTTACATCTGTCCTTGCCCAAGGAATCGATCTCAATTCTCGAAAAGCTAAATCCGACAAGGCTCTCACATGAATTCCTAGCCATGCAGGTGGATCCTGTCGCGTTTAGCATTCAACCGGATGTCGCGGGTGTCTGGTCGCGGCGAGATGACTTGGTTGGATTTGTCGCAGCTGAGACAAGCCTGTCGCGATTAGTGATAGAAGTGGTGCGGACAGATCTCGAGTTGGAGGAAGGGCGTTTACTTGAGGTGAAGATTGGCTCGATACCAGTTCTGTATCAGGTTATCAACGGCCTTACTCGAGAAGAGATTCTTCAACAGAAGAATACTCGTGGTTATGTCAAAGCCGAGGCCAAAAAGATAGGAAGCTGGAGTGCGGACTTAAGGCGCTTCGAAATAGTCAAATGGGTTCCGCAGCCAAACGCGCCGGTCTTTCTCGTAAAGCCCGTGGAAGTCGAGTCTACCAGAGAAATGATCGGACATTTCCCCGGCACGAACTATCCGGTAAACATCGATCCCGATCTCTTAGTAACGCATAATTGCGCAATCTTGGGAATACTAGGGGCCGGAAAATCCTTCCTTACCCTGGAGCTTGTCGAGAGAGTAATTGATAAAGGCATAAAGGTCATTTGTCTTGATCTGACAGATCAGTACGCACAAGAACTTGCTCCCTATTACGATCGTGAAGCGGAGAATGCCGCCGCGGAGAGGCTCAGAACAATTGGAGCCGAGGGAAGGAACAACGCTCAGCGGAATGTGGAAGAAGGAGGCAGTATTCAGCAGTTCGCTGCCGCCTTAAGGGATGACCTACAGGCTTTTCTCGATCCGAACGATGCTCGGCAACTGAAGATCTATAACCCGCTCGCCTTCGAAGTGTGGCGACAGGACAGCAAGCCTTTTGACAATCGCGCCTCGATGGCTTCTCTTACGCCAACCGAAATCACGCGCATAATCGCTGAAACAACTTTGGAGATTCTTCAGAGTCAGGGAATGAGCGACCGCGCAAGGTGCTGCCTCGTTTTTGAAGAGGCACACTCGCTCATACCTGAGTGGAATGCGGTCGCAAGTGAAGGTGACAAGACGGCCACCAACGGTACTGCCAAGGCAATTCTACAAGGCCGGAAGTACGGCTTGGGTTGTTCTGTAATCACTCAGAGAACTGCCAATGTTACCAAGAGCATTCTCAATCAATGCAACACCGTCTTTGCGTTGAGAGTTTTCGACGCAACAGGTATGGAGTTCTTAAAGAACTACATCGGCGAGGACTACTCAGCGGTTCTTTCCACACTTGAAGATCGCCATGCAGTAGTCTTCGGTCGAGCATCTTCATGCCGAAACCCAGTATTGATTCGCCTAAATGACAGAGAAGAATTCCTGCGCGTCTTTCGTGCGCCTGAAGCGGCGGCTGCCAATGCAGTCGCTGGTGTCCGAATTGAGGACGTCCTTTCTCGGGATGTCATAGCTGAGGACGACCGACAAAGACAACGATGATTCCACGAGAGTGCAAGCGGCTAGCCGAAGTGGATTTCCCGATTGCCATAGTGTCGAAGCATGCGGCGCGGGAGAAGTCTATTCGGCATGGACATCCCAGCACGCTGCATTTGTGGTGGGCAAGGAGACCTCTGGCTGCTTGTAGGTCAATGTTGCTTGCTCTGCTTTTGCCTGATCCTTGCGATGAAAACTGTCCACCTGGTTTCATTGATAAAGCACGAACGTTGCTCGCGCGAATTCCGGGCAAGACCAAACAACTGGCTGGTCGAGCCGGGAGCGATGCCAATGGAAAGAAAGAATTGCGCGAAGCGCTTCTTCAATTCATTGGTGATTTTGCAAATTGGGATCTGTCTTCGGATCGAGACTATCTGGAAGTCTCGCGCGGGTTGGTAAAAGCTGCACACGGCGACGAGCCGCCGCTCGTTGTCGATCCTTTTGCCGGTGGTGGATCGATCCCTCTTGAAGCGCTGCGTTTGGGCTGCGACGCCTTCGCCAGTGATTTGAATCCCGTCGCGTGCCTAATTCTCAAAACGATTCTCGAAAACATTCCACGTCACGGACCTGGACTTGTGGAAGAACTGCGACGTGTCGGCGCTGAAATCCAAATCGCAGCGGAGAAACAGCTCGCGGATTTTTATCCGCAGGATCCTGACGGCGCGAAACCTATGGTATATCTTTGGGCGCGGACAGTGCGTTGCGAGGCGCCGAACTGTGGTGCAGAGATCCCTTTGATGACGTCATTCTGGTTGTCTACTCGAGATGGGCGGAGGCGCGCGCTACGTTTTTCCGTATTGAGAACGCCAGGTTCCCTTCCACAACTGGAGTTTGAGGTCTTTAAGCCGAAAAGCGATCGAGAAATCCCGAATGGAACGGTTGTGAGAGCAAAAGCGACCTGTCCCTGCTGCGGCATGACACTTACGCCTGAACGTGTTCGGGCGCAGTTGAAAGAACAACGAGGCGGAGGAGAAGTGATTTTTCAAGAAAGTGGACGACGCGTGGGCGGAGCTAGGCTCATGTGTGTGGTCACTCGAAAGAGAGGCGAAGGAAGAGAATATCGACTGCCGACGAAGGAGGATTACTTGGCGGTTCACGCGGCCGTGAAAAGTGTACAGAACATGCCAGAAGGCCACCTTCCAAATGAACCGCTTCCGCCGATAGGAACCCTGGGTTTTCGGATCCAACGTTACGGTATGGACAATTGGGGGGATCTATTCACCTCACGCCAGAAGTTGTCTTTAGAAAGGATCGCTTCCGAAATCTCAACACTAGGAGGCGATTTTCGAGAGATTCTTTCGTCCGCCATGTCTCGTTCAGCGGACTATTTGAGTTCGGGCGTTGTTTGGGCCAAAGAAGGAGAGTTCGTGGCCCACACGTTCGGTCGGCAGGCTTTGCCGCTTGTCTGGGACTTTGCTGAAATTAATCCTTGGGCCGACACGTCAGGGAGTTTTGCGGGAGCTGTTGATTGGATAGCTCGCGTAGTGGAAGCAAACGAAGGCTTAGTTAAACCAGCTCAGGTTCAACAACGAGATGCTTGCGATTCGACGTTACCTGATGCCGTAGGGGATATTTGGTTCACGGACCCGCCTTATTACGATTCTGTGCCTTATTCTGATCTCTCTGACTTTTTCTTTGTATGGCTCAAGCGAACACTACCCAACCATCCTCTTCTGCGCGATGCGTTCGATCCTTCGAACAGATTGACGCCCAAAACACGGGAAGCTATTCAAGACGCAACAAAGTTCGTGGACGGTCGGCCTAAAGATAGAGGCTTCTTCGAGGATACAATGGCCCGGGCATTTGTCGAGGGCCGCAGAGTCACCAACGATAACGGAGTGGCTTGCGTTGTCTTCGCGCACAAGAGTACCGAAGGTTGGGAAGCGTTGCTCTCCGGTATGATTCGCGGTGGCTGGGTCATTACAGGTTCCTGGCCTGTGGCAACAGAAAGACCGGGGCGCTTGCGTTCGCAAGAATCTGCCGCGCTCGCCACGAGTGTGCATCTCGTGTGTCGCCCACGCGGTCAGGACTATGTGGGCGACTGGGCCGACGTTCTAAACGAGTTACCGCGAAGGGTCGCTCATTGGATGCGAAGGCTCGAATCGGAAGGCGTTCTGGGCGCTGATCTTGTTTTCGCCTGCATTGGGCCAGCCCTTGAGATCTTCAGCCGATATTCGCACGTTGAAACGGCGGATGGCCGCGGAGTGGGACTCCCAGAGTACCTTGAGAAGGTCTGGGAAATAGTCGGTCGCATGGCCCTACGAGAAGTCTTGGGATCCGACCGAGCTGCCGAATTCGGAGAAGACGCGCGTCTTACTGCTTTATTCCTTTGGACCGCACGTGGGTCGAACACTTCTGACGACTTTGCAAGCGAAGTTGAGAACGGTGTGGAAGCAACGCGAGGCAGCAATCAAAATGCAGAGAAAGGAGGATCTCAGGGTAGAAGCCGGGCCAAAGGGGCTTATGCTCTTCCCTACGACTTGGTGAGGCGCTTCTGTCAACCTCTGGGAATCCATTTGGAACGCTGGGAGGGCGAACTTGTCGAGATCGACAAGGGCGTTGTCCGTCTACTGTCAGTCACAGAACGCACAAGCCATCTGTTGGGTGACAATTTGAGTCGTGATTTGTCTTGGTTGTCGGACACTTACGCCAAAGACTTGAGGGCGCAGATGCAGTTATTCGATGATCAGTCAGTCGACGCGATCGGCAAAACTGGGAAAAATCGAGTCAAGGAAGCTCGAAAGAGTATCGAAGCCGAAACCTGGAAACACCTTCACAAGAACACCATAACACTGCTGGATCACGTTCATAAAGGTATGTTGTTTCAGAAACAGGGCATGACCACAGCATTAAGGGAATTACTTTTTTACGAGACAAGCCATCGCCCTGATTTTCTCCGCGTTGCCAATGCACTCTCCGCGCTCTATCCAAGGGGTAGCGAAGAAAAGCGACTTCTGGATGCAATGCTTCTTGCTGTACCAAGATGACAACAGGTTGCAAACAGCAGTATTGTCCATTCGCTGTATAACTTAAATCGAAGCATCGAAACCTGCAATGGAGCCTTGGTACAGAGTAGCCACGCCTCGAAAGGAAGTTCGCGAAGGACGTTCGTTTAGTCCCGACGAGTTTGCCATTGCGTTGGAACAAGTCGTTGCGCGCACCGCACCAGAAGACTATAGCCAGCCTGATAAATTCTTTTCGCGAACATACTTCACGCACGCTTTGCGTAAGCATTCGGCGATGGTTCTTCGCCGGCTCGCCGGAAAAACCGAGAACACCGCGCCGGTCTTAATGCTCATCACGCAATTCGGCGGTGGCAAGACTCACACTCTTACGACCCTCTACCATCTTGCTCGGAACGGTAAGGCAGCAAACAAATTCGCGGGAGTATCTGATCTGCTCGACGAAGCGGTGCTGAAGGAGATTCCTAAAGCTCCGGTGGCAGTCTTTGTCGGCAATGCCTGGGATCCACAGGAAGGCCGCGAGACGCCGTGGATTGATATCGCGGTGCAGCTCGCCGGCAAGGAAGGTGTTGAGATTCTGGGAACGGCGACGAAGACTTCTCCTCCTGGCACTGAAGCACTCGGTCGCCTCTTCGACAAGGCGGGTGGCTCTGTACTCATTCTGTTGGATGAGGTTCTCAACTTCATCAATCGTCATCGCAGCATGGCGGAAAGTTTTTATGCTTTTCTGCAAAACTTGACCGTCGCTATGACCGGCACAACACGCAGCGCTGCGGTAATCAGTCTCCCACGAAGCCAAGTCGAGATGACTGACGTCGATTTGCAGTGGCAAGATCGAATCACTAAAGTCGTTCGCCGCGTTGCCAAGGATTTGATTGCGAACGACGAGGCAGAAATTAGCGAAGTGATCCGTCGCCGCTTATTTGAAGATCTGGGAAATGAAAAGACTCGTAAGAACGTAGCAAAGGCTTTCGCTGACTGGTGCTTTGAGCGGCGCGCACAACTTCCTTCGGAATGGACGGCTGTTGATTCTGCCTTGACGGAGACGAAGGCCCGTGAATACCTGCGAGATCGGTTCGAAGCATGTTATCCGTTTCATCCCGCTACCCTTTCGGTGTTTCAGAGAAAGTGGCAAGCGCTGTCGCAATACCAACAGACTCGCGGGACGCTGACGATGCTGGCGCAATGGATCTCAGCCGCATACAAAGAGGGATACAGCCACGCGCGACGCGAGCCGTTGATAACCCTCGGTTCAGCCCCGCTTGAGGTTTCCGAATTCCGCGCGGTAATCCTCGGTCAGTTAGGCGAACCCAGGCTGATGCCGGCAATCGAATCTGACATCTCCGGTCAACAGTCACACGCGCGAGCGCTTGATGTGGACACGGCGGGACCGCTTAAGGACATACACAGGCGAGTTGGGGCCGCGATTCTCTTTGAATCCTCGGGTGGACAGGTAGAAAAGATCGCTCATCTGCCAGAGCTGCGCTTCGCCCTTGGTGAGCCGCAAATTGATACCATATCTGTTGATAGCGCGGCGAACGCGCTTGAAACCAAAGCATTCTTCATTCGTAAGATTGGGTCGGATGGATTCCAGATTCGTCACCAGCCAACTCTCAGAAAAGTTGTAAGTGACCGTCGCGCTTCGCTTGACGAAGAGACGGAAGTCAAACCGACAAAGCGCTCCTTGATTCGAAAGGAGTTCGATCGGGGCGCAACCATTCCGATTGTTCCTTTCCCAGAGGACAGTGCCTCGATACAAGATTCACCGCGACTAACATTGGTTTTGATTGAGCCTGACTCTGAATGGAATGGCAGTGGCAATCTTCGCCAGCAAATCGCGGAATGGACTAAGCAACGAGGCACGTCGCCAAGACTCTATCCAGGTTCGCTCGTTTGGTGTGTGAAAAAACCGGGACGGGATCTGCGTGACAAAATCGAGCTATGGCTCGCTTGGAAGCGCGTCGCGAGAGAGATAACGGAAGGGACTCTGGGCTCCGACTTCGATAGGACTGAGCGATCAGAAATCCAGTCCAGGGTTAGTGACGCTGAAGAGGCAGCGAAGGACGAAGTGTGGGCGGGCTATCGATTCGTTGTGCTTAGCGACAACACCGAGACGGACGGTTTGAAGGTAATCGATTTGGGAGCCGGACATGCTAGCTCTAATGAGCCGCTGTGCGGTCGAATAATTACAGCTTTGAAATCCCAGGCGCTGCTCAACGAATCCGTCGGTGCGGGATACATAGATCGCAATTGGCCTCCTGCATTGCAGGAATCAGGTGCGTGGCCACTCGCCAGCCTTCGCCAGAGCTTCTTGAACGGCGCGCTGACTCGGATCGTTGATCCGGATATGGTGCTGAGAAACAAGATCGTCGAGTTCGTTAGCAAGGGCGAATTCGGTCTTGGTTCGGGTCAGAAACCGAACGGACAGTTCGAGCGGGTTTGGTTTGATGAGTTGCTGCCTCCGGACGAGATCTCATTTGATCCCGGCGTTTTCCTATTGAAGAATGCGAAGGCGGAGTTGCTGAAGAAAGGTGTTGGTGACGCAACTGCGGCTACGCTCACTGGGACCGCTACTGAAGGTGAGCCAGTCTCGTCAATTGATTCGGGGATCTTGTCGCAACAGGGATTAGGCCTCGAGCCATCGGCGACTCAAACTCAAACGCTTCGCTTAATTGGAACAGTACCACCGGAAGTCTGGAACAGACTCGGAACCAAGCTCATTCCGAAACTGCGCTCCGGCAACGATCTGCGGGTCGGCGTTGAATTCTCGGTCACGTTTGATGCGTCCCAGGCCAAAGCGATGGAAGCGGAGTTGAGACAGATTCTTGATGATCTAGGGCTGTCAGGAAGAATCAAAGTTGAGAACGGCTAGCAGCTTGTGCCTGAGATCCGATGACTTTCTTCAATCGATCCATATGAAAGGTTCTAACGAGATACCGACGCCTCTATCTCCGTCATCGCGAGACTGAAATTCGGTCCTCGCTAATCATGTAGTGTATATGTAATTCCGGCGACCAAATCGGTTTCATACAATGTGGCTTTGCTTGAACGAAAGAAAGTATGCATTGACAGATAACCGGAAAGGTCTTAGGCTCTTGGGCGCAGGTTCAAGCATTCTCGTGCCGTCCTTGCGGACTTGCCTACTAACCAGCTAACCACGGTTCTGCTCGGGTTAGCCTCATGACCTGCCTCCTAAAAGCCCGCAACGCCACGGTTTCTTGTGTTAGTTCTCTCGAGAGGAGACTCCGCCATGTCCGTCACCGATTACCTGTTGCTACGCACACCGCCAACACAGCCAGCAAGGATGGGGGGAAAAAAGAGAGCCCCGGAAGGAGCAGTCTCTGGAGCGAGAATTGCCATTTCGTTTCTAGGGATTATTCTGGGGATTGTTGCGAGCTTTTATGTGACCGGTCTGCGGGCTGCTGGCAAGCCTTCCACACCAGCAGTCAGCCAAGCACAAGGAGCGAGTACGCCAAACCATCCGGGCACATCAGCGTCTTCTCCTGAGCCTTCAATCACCGGCGACTTTTCGCCAGGGCGTTTGCTCAAGGTTGGCCTCATCTCTCTGGTCATTTGTGGCATCAGTTATCAGGGACTCTACTTTGCTCTCAGGCTTTACCAGAATGAGCCCGCGTTCCTGATTGTTTTTGTCGCGTTCCAGTACGGTTACTTCTGGCAGTCTGTAGTTAAAGGTGTGGCAGCAGCCGTCAGCGGCTGAAAGTTGGACACCATACACCTTGATCGGGCCCCGGCATGTCCAGAATAGTGTTTCAGATTGGACGCGAATCTCCGTGGTACAGAAATATACCTGGGTGGTCTTATTTCTTCGGCGATTCGCTCAAGAAAGCGCTCGGTGACCCATGCGTCGTGTCTCTGCAAGTTGATGGCGAGACTATTGACGAGCGGCGTAGGACAGGCTGGGGCCAGGAGTTGACTCCGAACGACCTTTTGAGCTTTCTAGATCATTACCGGAATGAACCCGGAAAAACGAAGCCGGAACAGGATATTCGCGAAGGCTTTCATCACTTTTTGTTTGCTCAGCGTGTTTTCGACGGGCCAGTAGGCGGGTTGCTGGCGCAAGACATTAGTGCTCATGAGCGTTCTGAGATCCTTATCCGCGGTGATTCATCCACACTGCCTTTGATAATAAACATTCCCTGGGAATTAGCCCAGGCTGTGCAAACTTCAACTACACGTGCTCACCAGGAGCCTACTCTCGCTGGTACTCTAGCGGCGTTTCTAGTTGCCAGAGTCATCAATAACACCAGAGCCCAACTGAGTTCGGTAAGAGAACGCTTGCGCGTGCTGTACTGTATCTCACAGCCACCGATTTTGGACTCGATTCAGGCGTCAGACTTCCACAGCGCTCTTGAGGATGCGCTTAAAGCCCGATCCGGGATGCTCAGCTACCAAGCCGTAATTGATGGCAATTTTGCGCCAAGCTTTAATCAATTAAGGGCTGGGATCGAGCACACTCAGCCTCACGTCTTAATCATCGCCTGTCACGGTCAAACACTTGATGGGGTTCCGCAGCTCTGTTTCAAAGAATGGCACCCGGTGAGTTCCTTGGCCAATGCCTTAGCCCAAAACGCGAAGACATTTCTGGTTGTTCTCATTGCCTGCGACCAGACTCACCTGGACGAAACTCCGGCGGCTCACTCAGGGGCGGTGACTCTCCTAGAAAAAGGAATTCTTTCTGTGGTTGCAATGCAAAGCAGCGTTAGCGCACTGTTGGCCAAAGAATTTCTTGGAACAACTCTGGACTGGTTTTTCAAAAGCGGTGCAATTGCCTTGTCGGTAGCTGAAGGACGAAAGAGCATGGCGCCGACCGCTTCCGCCGCTGATAAGATTGTTGACTGGTCCTTCCCGGCGCTTTTCTTGTCGGAAGACGCGCCACAACACACTGACAAGCTAACGAGAATTATTGAAGCTTACTTTCCAACGCTCGACGAGATGCTGCGGCGAATTCCGCGACCCGAGCCCTACCTTCAAAGACCAGAATTTGATCAAGCTCTCTCTGAGTTCATGCGAGTTGGAGTGGCAGGATTAAGAGAAGTAACTGGTGCAGCTTATACGGGCAAGACGACGGTCGTGCTAAACGCCTGCCGGAAAGCTCTCGAACGCGCGATCGAAAAGAACGATACTTCTACAAGACCACTCCTATATGTGGATTTCGGACGTTACAGTGAAACGCCGAACAACGCGCGAGAGCTAATGGAAATTCTGCGCAAACAGACCGAAGAGATTCAATCAACTGCTGCTGGAACACCCCTCTTGAGCTGGACCTCGCCGAGGGGAGCTGACGGGGAACCTGGAACGCATGATTCAACCGGACAACTTGCCGCCTTCATAGATCTTAATCGGATGGTCCTTATTCTTGATAACCTCCAAGAAACAGACGACCCGTTCTGGTCAGAATTGTTTGAGAGAATACAAAGCTTGAACAATTCGTTGGTGATCAGGGTAAGTGAAACTGCCGCGGAGAGCATTGCTGGTGATCTCAAGATATTGCCGTTTACCCAGGCGCAAACGGAAGAATATGTCAGGCGTTTCGCTCCCGAGCAGATTGCTGCAGCTAGAGATTGGTTCGATTGGACTGGAGGCTTACCAGGACTGCTCGACCTGTTACGCAAATCAGACGGAGACGGTGAGGTCATTGATATGAGTGCGTCTTTGTTTACCAGGAATCTGCCACCGGCGGAACAGGATATTCTCTACACACTAGCTAACTTGCCGAATGGGGTTGACCCGGAATTGGCCAGCTCGTTTGTTGAGGCCGACTTACGTGATCTATTGAGGTTGACTCAAAAAGGATTGCTGTTAAGGGAATCACGCTTCGGTATCACTTCCTCTTGGTTTCGTCTGCCGCGATTGTTGATGCAGGCACTGCAAAGTGATTTGGAGCGAACAACTGATGCAGCTATTTCACTCGCTGACAGGTTTGGCGATCGAATTGGTTCCGATGCTGCCTTATCGGTGACAGAGGTTCTTGTGAATTTGGCGAGTAGACCAGGCGGCATAGACTTCGTTCAAGGCATTCATCAAGTTCTCATCAACGTCGAACGTTGGGAGGAGGCCCACGTCTTACCGCTGCTTCTGCATAAGTCTGTTTGGCAACGGGCGCTGGTACGAAGCATTCAGACTCTGGGAACGATTGCTTAACAACACGCCGTTCGCGGAAAGTGAAGCACATGAGTGGCTCAAACTGGCGAAGGTTGCCCACGTTCTGGGTCTTGGGGTCAAGGCAAGCGACAGCATCGAGAAAGCCAAAGAAAAAGGACTGACGCGCCTCGACGCGATCGATACTTTGATACTTAAGGCCGTGATCATCAAAGACACTGGAGATACCAGTCGCGCGGCAGAAGTAACGGAACTGTACGAAGAAACTCTAAAGTTGATCGATGCTGCGAGGGTTGGCCTTTCAGAGCCAGGAACAGCTGAAATCCAAGAATCCGATCTGGCAGAACGGTTTGCGTTGACAATTTACAATCGGGCCATCCATCGGCGTTATTGGCTTCGCGATCTTGCCGGCGCTTTGGCGGATCTGGATCAAGCAGCAGCATCCTTCGGCGAGCTCGGCGATGCTCGAATGAAGGCGCTTGCAGATTGCGAGTGGGTGGATATACAACTCGACTGGCCGGAGCAGGAAAAGGACTGGGAAGAGATGCTCAAACGGCTAATCAAAGCAAACGAAAGTTTTGACTCAGTTGGGGGTGCCGCCGGAGATAGTGCCTTCTGCTATTACCAAATGGCTCGCTACTTTCGTCGGAAGCCTCTTTCCTCACCAGATGAGTCCAAAACGAATGGCGTCAGGGCCCGCGACGCATACCGATTAGCTGCCGAGCAGGCCCAGCTTGCGGGCGATAGCCGGCAAAAAGAAATTGCCGAAGGCCATGTCATCGCAGTCTCCTGGCTGGACTTGGGCGAAATTGGGGCCGCCGAAACATCTGAGCGGCTCGAGAAGGTGATCAGTGTTTTGAGGACTTACCAGGGCGATGCCTGGTCATCGCGAGTAACGCGTGACCTGTTGCGACTCCGTGCCCAGGCACTACGAGAGTTGAATGAGGAAAATGTCCTGGAGGTATACAAGGCAGCGTGGGAGGCCGCCAATCAACCTCCGCTGCATCCTGCCTATGGTGCGGATGCCAGGAGGACGGCACGCATCCTTTCCGAATACCTCGAGGAACTGGAGAAGAACAATGGAACGCTGGAAGCGGACCGCGTTTCGGTTATCGCGAAAGACTACATTCAAGAGTGGCTCAAGCACGTCATCGATCCGCTAGAACGCGAAAGTTGGATTGAAGAAGTCCGGCAATATGGCACCGGACAAGGAGATAATTATGGGGAGTCAAAGAGGTAGTGCCAGTGTCACAGAAAGTCAAATAGAAAAAGGCGAGAAAGTTTTCAGGAAGCAAGCCCAACAGCGCGCGAAGTCGCCCACTTCGCGAATTGAAGGACGAGGAACAGGAGGAAGGTTGGGCGTCGGCGGCAGAGGAGGCGGTGGCGGAGGAGGCGGAGGAGGTAAAGGTCCGAGGCCAGGGCCGGCGCCTATTCCTGATCACCCGAAGCCAAAGCCGGGCCCTGGTGGGCCTCCTGGAGGAACTCCACTTCGCCAGTGCCGCCATCGCGGGTGCAAGTGCGGCGTCGCATTGCCCGCGCAATACTGCAAAAAGTACTGCGCCGATGCAGCCGAGAGTGGCAGCCGAGAACGATGTCGCTGCAATCACGACGAGTGCAAATAGCTCAAAACCAGGCGAGCTTCAGTGAGTATCTTTGTGGGCAATATAGTAGAGTTGTGAGCAACGTTTGTTAGGCGTCTGGACTCGCCAATTCATACTCCGTTGTTCAAAGCGCTCGAGCAAAATGCCTATGCTGGGAGAGTCAAGAAGGTGAATCCTGAAAGGCCGCCCAAACTGTCGGATGGAGCCCTTTATCTCTTAGAGATTGCTAGGGAGAACGACCGCTATCGCGTCTTAGAAAAGAATGCTGCGTTCGTGAAGGTGCTTGATTTCGGCGAAGAACTGATCCGAGTTTGTAAACGAGAAGGGCTTGAAGGGTTGTTTTTGCTGCTGCGCGCGACGCCGCCTCCACAAGACTTTCTCACGATCACCGCAGCGGCTCTCCATGAGATTCGAAACCGAACAGATGAGTACGTGCACGCGGGCACCCCCGGAGCTTCTCCGGTAAGAGATTTCGACCGGCATGCTCTCCAGGGGTTTGCCGAAGCCCTGGCCGACCTCGCCTGGCCCAACCGAAACGCCAGCGATTTCGATGGGCCGGCTTCAGAAGTATTTGTCTCGAGACTGGCGCAGAACGATCCGCACACAATGTGGATGCGCACGCTTCAGCACTACCTGGCAAATATTTTCCAGGATAACTTCGCGGCCTTGAGAATGCGCGAAAGAGTGCCCGAACTTGATCCGGCGACAGAGGTTGACTTGCGATTGGTTGATGCGCGTCTTCTGGCGGAGCATGCCATGAAACTCTATAAGGCGATGCAGAGCGACAAAGATGATCCGGAGGTTTTGGCATTCGCGCTCTACCAGGCCATCAACGAAACGCTTGGAGGGCGTTCAGGTTAATGATCGAGGTACACTGCGAAGGTCAAGGGTCACTACGAATCCGGCCCAAGAACCAAACGGGCGGAAACTATGAGTCTAATCTCTATTTCTCTTTCGGTAGTCAAAGCCTCACCCGCCCAGTCGCCCGCGATCTACTCCGAGTAGGTCAAGCAGCCTTCCTTGCTGACAGGGCTTTTCGCAGAGGAACTGTTCTTGGACGCAGAACGCGGCGCTTGACCGTAGTGCTCTCCGTTGAGGAACCGGAGCGATGGTCGAACGTTAGCAGTCTTGTCGGACGACTGGCTGAGTTTGCATCCCAGGATTACTGGCAATTTGAATTCAAGACGCTAAAGAGAGCTCGCAGGCCACAGCCAAGGCCGTCGCTGATCGGGTCTGAGAACGCCTCAATCAATCTCTTTTCCAATGGTCTTGATTCCTTGTGTGGCGCCGCTGCGGCTCTAAGGCGCAAAGAGATACCCATCTTCGTCTCCCACTCTCCTCCCGGCATTCAACACGTTCGCTGCAGTATCACGGCTCTTGCAGAGGCACTTGGCTATGTAAATCTAAAACCTCAATTCGTCAATATTCGGTTTCGTGCAAGTGACCGTGGTCGCTTAGGTAGGAGGAACATGTTCCCCGAACGATCGCGCCGAACACGGCCGATGCTGTTCCTTTCCATGGCTGGCGCGGTGGCTCTGGAACTCGGGGTATCGAGGATACACATCAACGAGAACGGAGTCCTGGCAATTAATTTGCCCTTCGAACCTCATCTGCAGGGCTCGAACGCGAGCCGTCATGCGCATCCTGAGACATTGAGAAGATTCGCATCGCTACTTAAAGCCCTCTGGCCGTTCAATTCGCAACCATTGGTGCAAAATCCTTTTTCGCAACTAACAAAAGCCGAGGAGATCAGACACCTGCGTCAGGCAAAGGATCTGGCTGAACGCACGATATCGTGCGAGTATGCAGGGCAGCAGATGGCCATGCTGAGAAATTGGCTCAAGCGAACTCGCGGGCGGTACAAAGTAGCCAGGGAGTGCGGCTTATGTATGCCCTGTCTGATTCGCCGCTGCTCCATGGAATCTGCGGGGCTGTTGGAATCAGCGGGCCACTACGTTTTCGACGCTCGGCGCACATTGAAGAAACGGAGGGCTTACAAAGACGCACCGCTTTTTCGGGTTGTTCGGGAGAACGTCACGACGCTGTACGAATTCAGTCGCAAAATCGATCAAATGAAAAGGAGTGAATTTGCACTCACCTATCTGTCCGACTTAAGCTTAGTTCCGGCCGCGCAGGAGGAAATTCGCGATTCGACTCGATCAACTTATCGCTTGTATCAACGCTTCGCGCGGGAAGTTATTGATTTTATAGCAGCTTAATTGTTTAACATGGAACCTCTCGTAGCGCTAAGCATAAGACAGCCATGGATTGACATGATCCTGCGTGGTGTAAAGACCCTTGAGATACGAACCTGGAAGGTACAGCGTCGAGGATTGATTGCCCTTCACGCGCCACGCCGGATCGATTTCAGCGCCGCTTATTTGTATGGGTATCGAAGTCCGTGGACGCTGGCGCGTAGCAAGATCGTCGCTGTAGCGGAGATTGCTGATGTCATTGAACTGAACGACGAGTCATGGCTGACCTTCGTCACGCGGCATCGCCAGCCATTACCGATGGTCGAAGGAGCTTACGGAGTCTTTCTGAAAAACGTGTGCCCTCTCGAACGTCCTGTCGCCTGCAAAGGGCAGCAAATGCTTTTTCCACTTTCGCACGACGTATCTGAACAGGTGCGCAGATTTGCCCGCTTCTAACGCGCATTAAGCCCCCTCGATATCCCACGCATTATGTGAGGCATCGATCCCCCGTGAGGTTACAAGACTTGTGGAGGAATAGCATTGAGTTCGTCAACAATCAGTTCGATTTTCTGCTCCTGCCTTCTTCTTTACATACCTCAAGACAGACCAGCCTCTTAGCCTTCAGTTCTGTTAGAACCCCCACAGCTTCCTCAGAATCTGCAAAGAGTCATTCAGGGGGACGATTAAGTCGCTGATACCCCAAACGAAAATCTTGTAACGGGTGCTCGCTTGTCGCTGGTAAATTGGGCCAATAGATCAATTTCACCAGGAGGAAACAAGAAAGTGAACTCGGAATCAAAACTCAGCAGTGTTGGAATTATCGGTGACTCTCCCGCGATGCAACTGCTTGCTCGCCAGATCGAAACCGCTGCCAGTTGCGATCTAACCGCGGTCGTAACAGGTGAATCGGGAACCGGCAAGGAATTAGTGGCTCGCGCGCTACATCGACAAAGCGCGCCCGCGCCGGCATGCCATTCATTTCCGTTAACTGCGGCGCCATTACCGAAACTTTGATGGAGGCCGAACTCTTTGGGTATGAACGCGGGGCCTTCACCGGCGCACACCAAAGACGTAAGGGGCTATTTGAGGCTGCGCACAACGGCACCATTTTTCTCGATGAGATCGCCGAGATGTCCACCGCTTCGCAAGTAAAACTACTACGAGTATTGCAGGAGGGTGCTGTGCGGCCAGTGGGTGCTCATGCAGAGATTCAAATCGATGTACGCGTGATTGCGGCCACTAATCGTAACCTTGCAAGGGAAGTTTCCGCCGGTCGGTTCCGGGAGGATCTCTTTTATCGAATAGCGGTGCTGGCCATCAACACACCGCCTCTGCGCGCTCGCACATCCGACATCCCGTTGCTCACGCAATATTTCCAAGAGCTGGCTGAACAGAAGATCAAATCGGCAATGCCGCAGAAAGTTGAAGATGACGCTGTTGATGCTCTCCTTAACTACTCCTGGCCCGGCAATGTTCGTCAACTCCGCCATGTGGTAGAGAAATTGGTAGTTGGAACATTTGGCGACGCAGTCATTGATGCCGACGCGGTTCGCCGCGCACTCGACAACCATCCTCGCGTTGACTTGTGCGCCGCAGATGGTCGCCAGCCAATCGCCGCTTATACCGAGAGTGATTCCCTGGATGATTTTCTGGACCACGCTATGTTGAATCGCTATGAGTTAGTGCGGATGAAGACCGGCAGCCATTCCCAAACTGTCCGCCAACTGCGGATCGACCGCGTTTCACTCTATCAACGACTAGCGCGTGCTCGTCAAAGACTCTGTCTTGCGACTGTTAAGGAGGCCGTAGCAAGCAGTCTTTAGGCTATTGGGCTGTTTGGTTCGTAAAGTTACAAGCCAAGTTAACGATGCGTGGATTCATGAAAGCGACCTTGGGGGCTTCGCATCTCAGTTCCAAGAACGCAGGGCAACTCACGAATCGGTAGAGTTATCAAAGCCAAGGTGAACGATAGTTCGCAGATTGTTTTCCGTAGAAAGTGCTTGACAGGATCAATGGTCCTGTCTTATACAAGGAAGGTTGCGCGATCGTTTGAATTGCGCATCGTGAGGAAAAACTTTCAATGACGACGAGTTGGACATACCAGGAACATACACCCAAACGGCAGCCGTGCACCGGTATGCCAGGCGTGTGTTTATCGGGCCTGAGTTTGTCATCCGTCAATATTTTTGGCGGCGGACTCGAACAAAGACAGGCAGAGTCCATAGATAGCCGTCGTATCAGGCAATAATCAGCGGGAGCGGACTCCCGCTCCCAAATCTCAAAGCAAACTTTAGCGAGAATTGAAGGAGCGGGCAGCTTCCCTGGG
>Ga0207684_10001772_pt1 | contig 22781 bp, 16 predicted proteins | sample KBSK5501metaG_FD_184342 | JGI IMG/M metagenome (GOLD analysis project Ga0207684, IMG submission 184342) | Corn, switchgrass and miscanthus rhizosphere microbial communities from Kellogg Biological Station, Michigan, USA - KBS K5-50-1 metaG... | ecosystem: Host-associated > Plants > Roots >...
GCCCCCGCGCTCTGCTTGTCCCGCCCCCGCGCTCTGCTTGTCCCGCCCCCGCGCTCTGCTTGTCCCGCCCCCGCGCTTCGCGCCCACCCCCGCTCCGCGCCCACCCCCGCTCCGCGCCCACCCCCGCTCGGCCCGCTCTATGACAGGGTACGGCCAATCCTGTGGCCTGCCGTCATATCGTTGTGTGCTCAGAGCCCGAGGCCCCGGCCGATGATCTCCTTCATGATCTCGGTGGTGCCGCCGAAGATCGTCTGCACCCTGCTGTCGGTGAATGCCCGGGCAATCCCGAACTCGCGCATGTAGCCGTACCCACCGTGGAGCTGCACGCACCGGTCCACCACCCGGTTGCACAACTCGGTGTTCCACCACTTGACCATCGCGGCGTCCTCGGCCGACAGCCGGGCCGCGTTGTGCTCTATGACCGCCTTGTCGGTGAACGCCCGCGCCACGGCGAGCTCGGTGGCCATCTCGGCGAGGACGAACCGGTTGTGCTGGAACCTGCCGATCGGCCGCCCGAAGGCCTGCCGCTGCTTGCAGTACTCCAGGGTCTCGGCGAGCGCGGCCTCCGCGCCGGCCAGGGCGGTCGCGCCGATCGCCAGCCGTTCCCTGGGCAGGTTCTGCATGAGCGCGACGAAGCCGCCGCCCTCCTCGCCGAGCAGGTTGGCGACTGGTACAGGGACGTCGCGGAAGAACAGCTCCGAGGTGTCCTGGGCGTGCATGCCGACCTTGTCCAGGTTGCGGCCGCGCTCGAAGCCCGGCATGCCGCGCTCGACCACCAGGAGGCTGATTCCCTGGTAGCCGGCCGACGGGTCGGTGCGGGCTACGACGATCACCAGGTCGCAGAGCTGGCCGTTGGAGATGAACGTCTTCGACCCGTTGAGCACGTAGTGGTCGCCGGTGCGGATCGCGGTGGCCCGGATGCCCTGCAGGTCGCTGCCGGCCTCCGGCTCGGTCATGGCGATGGCCGTGATCAGCTCGCCGGAGCAGTAGCCGGGGAGCCACCGCTCCCGCTGCTCGGGCGTGGCCAGGCGCTGGAAATACTGCCCGTTGATGTCGTTGTGGACCGCGAAGCCGGGGCCGGTCGTCCCGGCCCGGGCCAGCTCCTCGTCGAGGATCAGGTAGTAGCGGTAGTCCTCGGTCCCGCCCCCACCGTACTTCTCCTCGATCTCGATCCCGAGCAGCCCGGCCCGGCCCGCCGCGAGCCAGACCTCCCGGGAGACCATCCGGTCCGCCTCCCACTGCTCGTGGTAGGGCGTGACCTCTCGGGCGATGAACGCGCGGACCAGGTCACGGAACTCCTCGTGTTCGGCGTCGAAGATGTCACGCTGCATGAAGGCGCCTCCCGGCCCGTGGTTCCCGTGGTCCGAACGTAACACCGCAACGCGGGCCACCATTCGCATCCGCCGCCAGGCCTGGGCAAGTACGCAGTCCACGCTATTGCGAAGGATTTGCAATAATCCTAGGGTAGCGATTACCGGGCGAGCGAGGAGGCGTGCGATCGATGGCTGACCCCCGCGCCCGCCTCATCAAGGTCCGCGATGCGCTCACCCCTGCCGAGTGGACCCGCGCCGGGGGGATGACGGCCGCGATCATCGGGTTGCACGTCGTCGGCTGGGGAATGCTGGCCGCCGCCGTCGGCGGCCACTACCACATCACCCAGAAGGAGATCTTCGGCTTCGGGACCGGCATCCTCGCCTACACGCTGGGCATGCGCCACGCCTTCGACGCCGACCACATCGCCGCGATCGACAACACCACCCGCAAGCTCGTCGGCGAGGGCAAGCGGCCGCTGTCGGTCGGGTTCTTCTTCTCCCTCGGCCACTCCAGCATCGTGTTCGGCCTCGCGCTGCTGCTGAACTTGGGCATCAGGGCCCTGGACACCCAGGTGCGCCGCGGCGGCTCCGGCCTGCACAGCGTGACCGGGATCATCGGCACGGGGGTGTCGGGGACGTTCCTCTACCTCATCGCCGGGCTCAACGTGGTCATCCTGGCCGGCATCGTCAAGGTGTTCCGGGAGATGCGCACCGGCGCCTACGACGACAAGGAACTGGAGGAGCAGCTGGCCAAGCGCGGCCTGATGAACCGGTTCCTCGGCCCGCTGGCCCGCCGCGTGGACGCCCCCTGGAAGATGTACCCGGTCGGCGTGCTGTTCGGGCTCGGGTTCGACACCGCCACCGAGGTCGCCCTGCTGGTCCTGGCCGGCTCGGCGGCGGTCAGCGGCCTGCCGTTCTACGCGATCCTGTCGCTGCCGATCCTGTTCGCCGCGGGGATGTGCCTGTTCGACACGGCCGACGGCTGCTTCATGAACTTCGCTTACGACTGGGCCTTCGCCCGCCCCATCCGCAAGGTCTACTACAACCTGACCATCACCGGCCTGTCGGTGTTCGTCGCCTTCTTCATCGGCACCGTCGAGATCCTCGGGCTGATCGGGCAGGAGTACCGGCTCGGCGGCGGGTTCTGGGCGTTCATGGGGAACTTCGACGTGAACAAGGCCGGGTTCGTGATCGTCGGTGTGTTCGTGCTCACCTGGGCCGTGGCGCTGGCCGTCTGGCACTTCGGCAAGATCGAGCAGAAGTGGGAGGCCCGCGCCGACGCAGCCAGCGACTGAGGGCTCAGGCGGCGCTTGGCTCGGCCAGGTAGGCGGCCCACTGCGGGTCGCCGTCGTGGATGGCGCCGATCAGCCGCCAGTGCGGGCCGTGCGGTACGTCCGGCGGGTGGCGCAGGGTCCAGCCGAGTTCCTCGACCAGCCGGTCGCCCTTGCTGTGGTTGCACCGCATGCACGAGGCGACGCAGTTCTCCCAGGCGTGCAGGCCGCCGCGGCTGCGCGGGACCACGTGGTCGATCGTCTCGGCGCGGTGCCCGCAGTAGGCGCAGAGGTAATTGTCGCGGCGCATGAGCGCGCCCCGGGTGAGCGGAATGCGGCTACGGTGCGGCACCCGGACATAGCGGCGCAGCCGGATGACCGACGGCATGACCAGCACCAGTGATGCGGAACGCAGCAGCGTGCCGCCCGCATCATCGTGGACGACCTCCGCCTTCTCCCCCAGCACCAGGCACACAGCGCGGCGCAGGCCAACCGTGGTCAGGGGCTCATACGTCACGTTGAGCAGCAATACCCTTCGCACGCCGCCTCCCGCCTGGCTCCTGCCGGGTGTGCTGTGCCAAGCACAGCCTAACGGGCGGCCCCGCCCGGCTCTAACACATGGAGCACCCCAGCCACAGGAGCCGGCGTCGCGGAGCTCTTAGGCGCTGACCAGCGCCTCGCGGTACTCGCGTACCGCGCGGAACTCGCCGTGCCGCCCGGCCACCGACTCCCCCAGCGACCGGGCCGCGCGGACCATGATCTCCGAGCGGTGCTCGCGCGGCACACCGAGCAGGGTTTCCCGGCTCAGCCGCAGGGCCTCCTCCGGCTCGCCGGCCTCCAGCCGGCACTGGGCGAGGCCGAGCGTGGCCAGCGACCGGTCCAGGACCTCGTCCGCCGAGTACAGCCGCAGCGCCCGGGTCAGGACCCGCTCCGCGCCCTGGCCGTGGCCGAGCGTGACCAGCGCGTCGCCCTCATGGAACAGGAGCTGGCGCTCGGTGTACCCGAACGCGGTGTCGCCGCGCTCGTGGGACGGCAGCCGGCCCAGGGCGTCGTGGGCGTGGTCGAGCAGCGCCGAAACCCGCCGCAGCCCCTGCACCTTGGCCGTGCCGCCGCGGCGCGCGGCCGCGCGCGCCATCGCCCTGGCCTCCAGGACCGGCGCCATCGCCGCGGCGACGCAAACGTTCCGCCCGGCCAGGCCCGCGCCCGCGCGGGCCAGCGCGCACGCCTCAGCCGGGTCGCCGTAGTAGAGCGGCACGAAGGCCTCGCGCACCGTCACCCAGGCGCGCAGATGCCGGTCACCGGTCTCATCCGCCGCGGCCCTGGCGGTGCGGAGGAAGGACCTGGCCAGGCGCGGGTGGCCTAGGTCGGTCATGAGCATGCTCACCAGCCCGGCCAGCTGCCCGGCGAGGCGGCACAGCCGCTCGCTGAAGTCCAGCGGCTGGCGGTGCTCACACATCCGGCGGACGTCGCCGAAGTCCAGCAGCACGTCACAGAGCAGCCGCAGCGGCGGCACGGTCATGTACTGGGTGCCGTAACCGGCGGTGGTCTCCTCCCACTGGTCCAGCATGGTCACCGAGACCGTGCCGCCCATCAGGGCCTCGTCCATCCGGCGCCGGATGCGCTCCGTGGCACCGAGGAACTGGGTGTCCAGCCGGGCCGCGGCGTCGACCATCATCCGCAGCTGGGCGCGGCGGATCGTGTCGTCGTCGTCCTCGGACTCGCGCGGATCGGGCGGGCCGTCGGGGTTCTCCTCCGGCCCGGGCGCCAGGGGGACCACGACGGCCGGCCGGGCCGGCTGCCGTGCGGCACCGCCGGCCCCTTCGGGCGCGCCGTCAACGGCGTCGCCGGACCCTGTCGCGGGCTCCGCGGGAACCGGGCCCGCCGGCCGGGCCTGGGCCTGCGTCCCCGGCCCGGCGCGGTGCGCCCGGCCGCAGAAGCATTGGCCCGGGTACCCCAGGTCGGGTGGTTCGGCCCGGTACACGGCGCACAGGTAGTGCAGGTATTCAGGCCCCGGCCGCTTCTGGCCGCTCTCGTACGCGGAAAGCAGCGTCTCGCTGAACCTGGTCGCGGCCCGCCCCTCGGTCGCATACCAGGCGCGGACCTGGGCGACAACGTCGGCCAGGGAAACGCCGAGCGCGAGCCGGTGGGCTCGAATCCGGCTGGTCCCGGCGACCGGGCCGCACCGGTCAAGGATCTCGTCCGCGATCTGTGCGGTGCCTAGCTCCGCGGCGAGCCCCATCGCGCGTATCTCGCGCGCGAGGACGATCTCCTGCCGCGCCTCGCCCCCCACGGGCGCCAGCCTGCCGTCAGGTGCCAGCCTGCCGTCAGGTGATGGCGTTGGGTGCGAGAGTGGCTGGTGTGTACTTCCTCCGGTTCTGGTCGCCGCGTCAGGCAGACTTTGCAACATAGCGGGCCCCTCCCCTCTGGCACCGGCCCCGCCCAGCCAGATGTGCCGGACCAAATGTAACTTGAGAGTCGGTCACCGAGAATCGGCATCTGTGAAATTTAGGTTGCAACGGTCGACTCGCGATCGTGGGCAGGCGGCGTATTTCCCTATGCACGGTGCAGACCGGGGCACACGGGGCGGGCAGGTATTCGCAAAGTGTAGCCATCTAGTTACATCCGACTGCCTCGCCTGGCCGGCGAAAGCGGCCACGTACGCTGGACGCCAGCATGGACACCACCACGGAGCCCGCCAGCACACAGCCCGCCAGTTTCTACGAGGCGGTCGGCGGCGAAGATACGTTTCACCGGCTGGTCAGTGCCTTTTACCGGCGCGTCGCCGAGGACCCGTTCCTGCGGCCGGTCTATCCCAGCAAGGACCTCGGGCCGGCCGAGGAGCACCTGCGCCTGTTCCTCATCCAGTACTGGGGCGGCCCCCGCACCTATGACCAGCTGCGGGGCCATCCCCGGCTGCGGATGCGCCACGCGCGCTTCGTCATCGGGGAGGCGGAACGCGACGCCTGGCTGCGGCACATGCGCGCCGCTCTGGACGAGGTGGGCCTGGACGAGGCGCACGACGCCCAGCTCTGGGAGTACCTGGTCATGGCCGCGCAGAGCCTCGTCAACGCCCCGCGCCAGTCCGGCGGCCCCGACCTCGGCCTCACCCCCGCTTAGCCGCGAGTCAGCCTGCGGTAGGTGACCCGGTGCGGCCTGGCGGCCTCGGGGCCGAGCCGCTCGATCTTGTTCTTCTCGTAGCCCTCGAAGTTGCCCTCGAACCAGAACCACGACGCGCCGCGCTCCCAGGAAAGGATGTGCGTGGCGACCCGGTCGAGGAACCACCGGTCGTGGCTGGTGATCACGGCGCAGCCGGGGAAGTCGAGCAGGGCGTTCTCGAGCGAGGACAGCGTCTCCACGTCCAGGTCGTTGGTGGGCTCGTCGAGCAGCAGGAGGTTGCCCCCCTGCTTGAGGGTGAGGGCCAGGTTGACCCGGTTGCGCTCCCCGCCGGACAGCACCCCCGCGGGCTTCTGCTGGTCGGAGCCCTTGAACCCGAACGCGGCGACGTAGGCGCGGCTCGGGATCTCGGTCTTGCCGGCCCGGATCGAGGTCTCGCCGTCGGAGATGACCTGCCAGACGTTCTTGTCCGGGTCGATCCGCGCCCTGTTCTGGTCCACGTAGGAGATACGGACGGTCTCGCCGACCGTGATCGTGCCCGCGTCCGGCTGCTCGTCCCCTAGGATCATCTTCATCAGCGTGGTCTTGCCCACCCCGTTGGGCCCGATGATGCCGACGATGCCGCCCTGGGGCAGCGCGAAGGTCAGGTCCTCGATGAGCACCCGGTCCCCGAAGCCTTTGGTCAGCGCCCGGGTCTCCACGACCAGGCGGCCAAGCCTGGGCCCCGGCGGTATCTGGATCTCCTCGAAGTCGAGCTTGCGCCGCGCGTCGGCCTCGGCCGCCATTTCCTCGTACCGCTGCAGCCGCGCCCGGCTCTTGGCCTGGCGCGCCCGCGGATTCGACCGGACCCACTCGAGCTCGTCCTCGAGCAGCTTGCGCCGCTTGGCGTCCTTCTGCCCCTCGACCTTCAGCCGCGTGGCCTTGGTCTCCAGATAGGTCGAATAGTTGCCCTCGTACGGGTAGGCGTGGCCCCGGTCGAGCTCCAGGATCCACTGCGCGACGTTGTCCAGGAAGTACCGGTCGTGGGTGACCGCGACCACCGTGCCCGCGTACTTCTCCAGGTGCTGTTCCAGCCACTGCACGCTCTCCGCATCCAGGTGGTTGGTCGGCTCGTCGAGAAGCAGCAGGTCCGGCTGCGACAGCAGCAGGGCGCACAACGCCACCCGCCGCCGCTCGCCACCGGACAGCACGCTCACGTCCGCGTCCGGCGGCGGGCACCGCAGGGCGTCCATGGCCTGCTCGACCTGGCTGTCCAGGTCCCAGGCGTCGCGACGGTCGAGCTCCTCCTGCAGCCTGCCCATCTCCGCCAGCAGCTCGTCGGAGTAGTCGGTCGCCATCTTCTCGGCGATCAGGTTGTAGTCCGCCAGCAGCGCCTTCACGTCGGCGACACCCTTTTCCACGTTGCCGAGCACCGTGAGGCTCTCATCCAGCTGGGGTTCCTGGGCCAGCAGGCCGACCGTGAAGCCGGGCATGAGCCTGGCCTCCCCGTTGGAGGGCTGCTCCAGGCCCGCCATCATCCGCAGCAGCGTCGATTTGCCCATGCCGTTGGGCCCCACGACGCCGATCTTCGCGCCCGGCAGGAACGCCAGCGTGACGCTGTCCAGAATGACCTTGTCGCCGCCGTAGGCCTTCCGCACACCGCGCATCTGGTAGATGAACTCGGGCATGTCTCAAGCCTAGGGGCTCCGGGCATGCGGATCGGACGCTCCGCGGGCCCGGGGCGCCAAGCCGCGCCCCGGGCCCACCGCCGGCGCGGAGGAGGACCCGCCGGGCCGCGCGGGGACTTGGTTATCACCGAGTTCCCGCGCGGCTGCGCTAGCCGTCAGGCTCCCGCCTCGGCCACGGCGTCCGCGCCGAGCGACTCGTTGAGTTCCTTGGCGAACTCGGCCACGGCGCGCTCGTCGACCACGCCGTCGCCGTTCGCCGTGCCATCATCGTTCGCTCCGGTCTCCAGGCCTTCATCCGGCTCCGCGGCCTCGCCCGGCTCCCGCCCGTCCGCGACGGGCGCCGTGGCGCGCGCCGCCCCTATGGTGCGCGAGAAGTTCGACACGCCGCGGCTCAGATCGTGGCCGACCGCGGTCGCCTCCACCTCGGCCGCGGTCCGCGGCCTGCCCTCGGCGTCGTCGTAACGCCTGATGTGGAGGCGCCCCACGACCAGCACCGGCTCGCCCTTGCGCAGGGATTTGGTCACGTTGTCTGCCAGCCCGCGCCAGCACTGGACGTTCACGAAGGTCGTCGCCCCGTCCTCCCACTCACCGGTTTCGCGGTTCAGCCGCCGGGTGGTGTAGGCGACCCGCATCTTCGCGGACGAGACGTCGTCCGCGACCTTCCTGAACTTGGGCTCGGTGGCCACGAACCCCCTCAGGTGCACCTGCGCGTCCTGCATCATCTCGGTTCTCCCTGCCTCGCCGGAGGAGCGCGCTGAGCGAGCGCCCGGTTCCGGGGCCGGCCATCCGCACGGGGCCGGCCGCGCACCACGATCACGCAGCGGGCCCGGGCTTGCCACCGGCGAGCGTTTGGCTGTGGACAGCCACGCAAGAAAGAGTCACCTGTGGATAAGTTGCCGGGGAGCTTTTCGTTCTGTGAGAAAATCTGGCCGGCTCCGGCAGCGCGCGCCGGTCAGGCAGCAACCAGCTCGGACGGTTGGGCTATGACGTCGACCAGCGCGCCGTTGCGCATGACGGTGATGGACAGCGGGCGGCCGATCGCGTCCTCGAACATCAGCCGCTGCAGGTCCTGCGCCTTCTCCACCGGCTGGCCGGCCGCGGTGAGCAACAGGTCGCCGGCCCGCAGCCCGGCGCGCGCCGCCGGTGTGGCGGGAAGGACCTCGAGCACCCGCAGCCCGCTGGACCGGCCGAACCGTTCCCGCAGCGGCGCGGGAAGCGGCCCTGGCGCGTTGACCAGGCCCAGGTAGGCGCGCCGCACCCGCCCGTTCTGCATCAGCGTGGAGATGATCCGCCGCGTGGTCGCGTTGACCGGGACCGCGAGGCCAAGGCCCACCCCGGCCACCGCGGTGTTGATCCCCACCACCCTGGACCGGCTGTCGGCGAGCGCGCCGCCCGAGTTGCCGGGATTCAGCGCGGCATCGGTCTGGATCACGTCCTCGACCAGGCGGGCCGCCGATCCGCTGCGGGTGGGCAGCGACCGGCCCAGGGCGCTCACCACGCCGGCAGTGACCGAGCCGGCCAGCCCGAGCGGGTTTCCCACGGCGACCACGAGCTGGCCGACGACGAGCTCATCCGCGTCGCCGAGCTGGGCGGGCGGCGGGGTCGATCCCGCTGCCCGGACCACGGCGAGGTCGGAAAGCGCGTCGGCGCCGACCGTGGTGAACGGCACCGAGGTGCCGTCGCCGAACGAGGCGGTGCCGGACTGCGCGCCGCCCACGACGTGCGCGTTCGTCAACAGGAAGCCGTCGCTGGTGTATACCACGGCCGACCCGAGACTTTCCCCGCCGCGCCCGCCGCCCTGGCGGGGCACCCGCAGGCTGGCCACCTTACCGGTGAGTTCGGCCGCTACTCCGGCCACGATCTGGGAGTACGCGTCAAGGGGGTCCATCGGTACACCATCTCCGGTTACTACTGGGATTACATCATTACAGTAACCCCGGAGTGGCGCGGATCCTTCCGCTGCCCGACCGCTCAGATAGCGCTTCGGGCGACCGCCAGTTCGGCACGGAATCTGGCCAGCTCGGACAGTTCCCGCTCGACGGGCGCGAGCACCATCTGCCGCGCGACGCCAGCGATCGCCGCGTTCATGGCCTGCTCTACCCGTTCCCGCTCCTGGTCGGCCTCGCGGACCACGAGAGACATGCAGCCGCTGGCGGTCAGCCATCCGAGCAGCAGCAGCGCCGCGGTCAGGAGCGCGACCCACGGGAGCAGGGTGAGGTCGCGCAGCAGCGGCGAGGCGTGACCCACGGCGTGGAACCCGCCGACCACGATGATCGCCAGCAGCCACGCCACGCCAAGGGCCGCGCCGCCGAGCAGCAGGCCCTGCAAGGCGGCCACCGCCCGCCACCAGGGCGCCACGCTGTTCTCGGCCGGCAGCGACTCGGCGATGGCGGCGCCGAGCGCCGCCGGGATGTCGTGCGTCCTGGACCGTGCCGCGTTGCGGATGCTGGCCTGCCACGGCGCGGGCAGCCCCTGACCCGCCTTCTCGGCCACGATGGTCACGGCGTTGTTGATCTCAGCCTGCTGCGCGCCTATCGATCCGGCCGACGCTCCGCGCAACTCCTCCCACAGGGTCCGGAGCCGTGCCTTGCGCACGGGATCGCGGCGCAGCATCCGGTCCGCCAGCCAGGCCACCGGCCAGCCCACGTAGTCGACGGCCTTCAGCTCTCTGGCGCTCTCCAGCGTCTTCCCCACCCCACTGACGCCCGCGGCTCGGGAGAACGCCTCGGCAAGCGCGTCCGTGGTCGCGACGGGCAGGCGCGGTTCCGCCTGCCCATCCAGGTCGCTCGCGGGCTCCCGGAGGGCCGTACCGCCCGCCTCGCCGGCGTAGGGCACGAACCGTAGCGCCAGGGCGTCCACGTCGGCACCGATCCGCTGCATCGCCGCTTGCCGGGCGATCACCGTGTCCATCAGCACCTTGCGCAGTTCCGGAACGCCGGCGCCGGTGGTGGCCGAGGTGACCACCACCCGGACGTCGTGTAGGCCCTCGGCTTCCAGCAGGCGGCGCAGGTCGGAGACGCAGTCGTCGGCCTGCTCGGCCGTCAGCAGGTCGGCCTGGTTGAGCGCCACTGCGATCACCGACGAGTGCCCGGCCATCGGCATCAGGTACCGGCTGTGCACGGCCGCGTCGGCGTATTTCTGCGGGTCGAGCACCCAGACCATCAGGTCAGCCTGCCCCACGAGCCGCCTCACCTCAGCGGAGTCTCCGGACAGGACCGAGTCATGGTCGGGCAGGTCGACGAGGAGCAGGCCGGTGAGGGCGCGCTCTCCCTCGTCCAGTGCGCTGGAGCGGGCGTAACGGTGGCGCGGCTTGATGCCCAGCCAGTCGAGCAGCGGTCCCGCTCCCTCCATGCCCCAGACACACGCGCGCGGCTCCCTGGTCACCGGGCGGAGCACGCCCACCTCCGAGAACTGCGCCCCCGCGAGCGCGTTGAACAGCGAGGACTTGCCGCTTCCCGTCCCTCCGGCGAGCACCACGATGGTGTGGTGCGCGGACAGGCGCAGCCGCTCGCCGGCCCGCGCCAGCAGCGTCTCCGCGTCTTCGATCAGGCCAGCAGTAAAGCCGTCCGTCCCGCCCCGGGCAGAACCGATCTGGACCAGCCGCGCCACGGCCGTTAGCCGCTGGGACAGGCCGGTGCCGCCGGTGTAGTCGGTGCTGGTGAGCACGCTGTCGGCCTGCCGGTGCGCGCCCGGGCGAGCCGCGGATTGGCCTGCCAGGTCGGTGCCTGACGCGTCCACCTCCATCACCATGTGCTCCCGCTCCTTACCCGGCGCGCTCATCACGGGACGCGCTCACCGTGCCACCTCTAGCGCGTAGGTCGCCTGGTAGAGCTGCAGGCCGGCCATGGCGTCCGGGGCGCCAACCGCGTCGATCACGTCGGCGAACCTGCGCCTCTCCTCGTCGAAGATCAGCGTGATCCGGTGGCGCAGGTCCGCCCTGGTCCGGGCGACGATGTCCCGCAACGGCCCGGCCCCGAACAGCGACGCGAGCAGCCGGCCCGGGATCGCGGCGGTACTCGCTTCGTCCTCGCCCGAACCCAGCAGGCCGATCATGAGCACGGTGGCCAGCGAGTCATCATCGAGCGAGACTGCCCTGGCGATGGATCGTTTGGTGACGTTCTCGGCGTGCACGAGACGGGTCACCTGGTCCTGCCACGCGCTGACGGCGCGCGCCGCGTGGGTCGCGAGGCCGGGCGAGGACCGGCCGAGGGCCGCGGCGCGCTCGCGTGGGCCGCCGTTTTCGTCATCCAGCCTGCTACGGGCTGCGCCCGAGGCAGGCCGGCCCAGCCCCAGCTCGAAGAGCAGGTCCGCCTCAGCCGCGAACTCGGATCCGTGCCAGGCCGCCGGGTCGGCGCTGGTGGCCAGCCGGTCGAGCAGGGCCGCGCCCGCGGGGTCCTCCCGCCAGCGGGCCAGGCAACTCTCCGCGGCCCGGTCGGCGACCGCGGTGATGAGGGACTCGATCGCCACGCGCGACGCCACCTTCAGCGCCTCGGCCCGGGCCGGGCCGCGGTGCTTGCGCTGTTTGCCGCCCGGTCCCCGCCGCGACTGCAAGGTGCGAAGCAGGTCGCCGGTGCCAGCGAAGTCCTGCCAGCGGGCGAGTACCTCGCCGCTCATCAGGGAGCCATCCTGCAGCTTCTCGTCGATCTCGGCCAGCCCCGACCGGTAGCCGCCGGTGACCACCGCGGTCAGCTCGGCCCGGAGGCTGACCTGCGCCTCGATCTGAGCGGCCAGCGCGGGTACCCGCGTGCGGAAGGTGTCCAGGACTCCGGACATCGTCTGGGTCAGCACGGCGACGCGGCGGTCGGGCTGGTCCGCGGTCTCCTTGAGCCAGTCCCGGACCGGGCCGCACACCTCGGGCGGCAGCTTGCCATCGTGGAGGACGGTCTCGGGGATGAGGAAGCGCTGGTTCGCGCCCAGGCCGTTGGCCTCCAGCATGGCATGGAAGTGCGCGACGACCTCGGGGCCTGCGGCAGGCGTGACGCGGGACAGCACGATCGCCAGCGCGGCACCCCGGTCCCTGGCATGCTGCAGCAGCTCCCACACCGTGGCGTCCGCGTACCGGGTCGCGGTCGTCATGAACAGCCACAGGTCGGAGGCGTCCAGGAACTGATGCGCGAACTCGTGGTGAGCCTGCACCACCGAGTCGATGTCCGGGGTGTCGAGCAGCGCCACGCCCTTGGGCATGCCCTCGCTCGCCGCCAGCACGAGCAGGCCGTCCTTGCCGGGCTTGGCGAGTCCCTCCTGGCGCACCCGCGGCACGGTTGGCAGAAAAACGTTCTCCGCGAACCAGCCGGCATCGTCGGGGTGGCAGGCGAGCACCGGGCTGTTCGTAGTAGGCCTGCGGATGCCGGTCACGCTGACTTGGGCACCGACCACGCTGTTCACCAGCGTCGACTTGCCCGCTCCCGTCGAGCCGACCAGCGCCACCAGGATCGGGGCACCGGACTCGCGGAGCCGCGGCAGCAGGTAGTCGTCGATCTGGCTGAGGAGCTTGTGCCGCTCCACCCGCGCTGCGCCCACGCCGGGGACCTCCAGCGGCAGCGAAGCCGCGACGATCGGCCTGCGCAGCTCGAGGATCGCGGACTCGATGAGCCGCGCATCCACCCGGACGTGCGGCTCGATCTCCTCGTCCTCCGCCAGCACCTGACCAGGCCTCGCGACGGCCGGACCGGACCTCCCGGCGACCGGACCGGGCCCTGCGGCAGCTTGACCGGGTCCCGCGGCGGCGGAACCGGGTGCCGCGGCGGCCTGACCCGAACCGGGCGCCGCGGCGGCCTGACCGAGCCACGAGACGCCGCGGCCAGGACCCGCGAGGCCCGCTGCGACCGAGGCAGCCGGGAAGTCCCCGGCAACGGGTTCCGCGCCCGCTCCGGGGCCGCGCGCCGCCGCCGCACCCGGACCCTCGGTCATCGCCCTACCAATATCCTATTCGCACTTCTGCCACCGCTGCCCCACTGGTCACGTGGTGCTCCCTAATTGCCAACGATGGTGGCGTACATCACGCTGAGACGGCACAGCCTGCCCCTGCAATCAGGGCAATCACGCTGTGACTCTCAGTGAAAACCGTCCTTCCACGCACGCGTGTTACGTGCTGTGGTCATTATGTACCGGCGGGGCATGGTACCTCCCGTGATGCCGGAAACCGGGTCGTCCGGGTACCCGCGCCCGGGGCCCCGAACGCACGGTGGCGCGCTCGCCAAGCGGGCGCTGGATGGCACGGCCCCGCGCCTTCAACGCGCGTCCGCGGGCCCGCCCCGCACGGCCCACCAATCAACGGCGCACGCGCCTTCACCGTGAACGCACGGGCAACGTGCGGCTACACTGTCCACGCGCCCCGCCGTGCACGCCTGGCTGGGGACGGGCAGCGCCGCAACCAGGGCCTAGCCGCCAGCAGGGCTCCCGGGGGTTTGGCGCTCACACCGGCCGGATCCCGCCACACAGCCCCGGGACCGCGCGAGGTCCCGGCGCTCACCAGGGCTCACGGAGGCCGGCAGCACCAGGTGGCTTCACCCGACCGGGCCACACAGCCTGCAGAAACCCGGTAGAACCGGGTTCAGCACAACTGTCGCGAATCGGATGCGGAGAATTGATGACGGCTGAACATCCTTCCCGGGTGCTGGTGACCGGCGGCGCCGGGTTCATCGGGCGGCGGCTGGCCAGCGCGCTGCTCGACACCGGCGCTGAGGTCACCGTGGCAGACCTGCGCGAGCCCGCCGACCGGGGCGTCCGCCCGGTCGTCGGCGACCTGCGCGACCCGTCTGTCGCCGCCCAGGCCGTCACCCCAGGCACCGACGCCATCTTCCACCTGGCCGCGATCACGTCGGTGCTCCGTTCTCTCGACGACCCGGCAGGAACATACGCAACGAACGTCGCCGCCACGGCCAGCCTCCTCGAGCTGGCCCGCACCCGGGGAGTAGGGCATTTCCTCCTCGCCTCCACCAACGCGGTGGTCGGCGACGTCGGCAGGACCGTCATCACCGAGCGGTCCCCGCTGCGCCCGCTCACCCCCTACGGCGCCACCAAGGCGGCCGGGGAGATGCTGGTCAGCTGCTACTCGGCCGCCTACGGCGTCGCGGGCTGCTCGCTGCGGTTCTCCAACGTCTACGGGCCCGGGATGCAGCAGAAGGACAGCTTCGTGCCCCGGCTGATGCGGGCGGCCGCCGGCGGCCACGGGGTGCAGATCTACGGGGACGGAACCCAGGTCCGGGACCTGATCCACGTGGATGACATCGTGGCCGCCATCCTGCTGGCCTGGCGCAGCGGGCACACCGGCCCGCTCATCGTCGGAGCCGGCGAATCGATCACGGTGAACGACATGGTCGCCGCCGCCCGCAGCGTCACCGGAGCGCCCATCCCGGCCGAGAACGTCCCGCCCAAGCCGGGCGAGATGCCAGCGGTCATCGTGGACATCTCCGCGGCACGCGCGCTGGGCTACCAGCCCACGCACGACCTGAAGTCAGGGCTCGCCACCGTGTGGCCGGAGTTCGACCCCCAGGGCCCCCTGGGCGCCGAGAGCGCTCAGGACCGGCCGCAGACCGGCCACGGAAAGGTTGCGCTGTGACCGACACCAAGCACGATCACCAGGCGATCGACGCCGCCGCGGCGACAGCGTTCTTCAATGAAAATGGTGAGCGGGCGGGGAGCCTGCCGCCGGTCGCCGTCGTGATCGCGGCCTTCAACGAGGAAGGAGTGGTCGGCTCGGTCGTCAGCGCGCTCCCGGACACCCTGTGCGGCCTTGACACAGCGGTGATCGTCGTGTCGGACGGCTCGAAGGACGGCACGGTCGCCGAGGCGCGGGCGCACGGCGCGCTGGTGTGCGACGTGCCGGTCAACCGGGGGCAGGGCGCCGCGCTGCGCCTGGGGTACCGGCTGGCCCGCGATGGCGGCGCAGCCTACATCGTGACCACCGACGCCGACGGCCAGTACAACCCGGCCGAGATGGACCGCGTGCTGGCGCCGGTGGTGGCCGGCGACGCCGATTTCGTCACCGGATCGCGCAAGCTCGGCAGCCAGGAGACCAAGGACCCGGTGCGCCGCCTGGGCACCTGGGTCTTCGCCGTGACCATCAGCGCGCTGACCGGGCAGCGCATCACCGACTCCTCGTTCGGCATGCGTGCCATGCGCGCGGAGGTTACCGGGGCGGTCCGCCTGGCGCAGCCGCAGTATCAGTCATCCGAGCTGCTCATCGCCGTGCTCACGCACGGGTTCCGGGTGGCGGAGGTGCCCGCCACGATCCACAAGCGCAAGGTCGGCGAGAGCAAGAAGGGGCACAACGCCATCTACGGCCTCAAGTACGCCGGTGTCGTGCTCGGCACCTGGTGGCGGGAGCGCCAGCGCCGGGAGCGTCAGCGCCGCGTGCCGGGCTCGGGCAGTGCGCCCTCGTCCCGGGGGGCCCGGCGGCCCGGGGAGCGCTCGGACGCGGCCCACACAGAAGAGCCGTTCACCCGCCCGGCCGACCCGATGGCCGCCAACGGCTCCGAGGGGGCCGCCTCGCCGGCCGGAGAATCCGGCCTGAAGCCGGGGCGTTCGGACGCGGGCAGTTCCGACAGCAGTTCCGAGACCTTGGATCCCCGGTCCCTGAAGAGCACGTAATGGAAGATCACGAAGCGGGTCAGGAACGTCGCGCAGTTCGCTACGAAGTAGGCGGCGGCGTCGAACATCACCTGCTGGGTGTCATTGAGGCCCATTGAGATGGCCTGCTGGTTCGCCCACTTCGTGGTGAGGGTCAGCACGACCGCCGTGCCCAGGGCCACGATCATGAACGGCAAGGTCTCCTTAAGGAGGTTCGGCTTGCCCTTGCGCTCCCAGGCCCACCGCGACAGGACGTAACTCACGACCGCCCCGGCGGCCCAGGCCGCGATCGCCGACTTGCCGGCGGTCAGTCCCACAGGACCCAGGCAGACGATCAGCGTGATCTGGCTCGCCGCGACCGCGCCGCACGCCACCAGCAGGAACCTGCTGAACCGGTTGCCGGTGTCTGTCCGGAGCCTTGCCTTCACGGCCGCGCTGATCCGAGACGGTCCGAATGTCATGAGGCATCCTGTCCTGCGGGAGCGGCCGGTCGCCCCGGCCGACAACGTTCAGTTTCGGAGGCCCTGGCGGCGGGGAACGAACGGCCACTGGGCTGCGATCCTGGCCACGCTATCGCGGCCGCGCATCCGCCGCAGCGAAAGCGCGCCCCTTACGACCAGACTTTCCTGGCCGTACCCGGCCCAGAGTACCTGGTTGTCCAGGGCCGGCGAGTCCCCGGCGCCTTAGCCGACGCTCCCGCCGAGATCTCGCGGATGCGTCCACCGCAAGCTGCGCGCGTAGTACCGGGCGTGCCACAGGTGATCGTCGGCCGATCCGCGCCAGAACACATCGACCACCCCGTTACCCTCGCCGGCCGCGAATATGCCGCTGCCTATCTTGCCCAGTGGCAACGCGGTCGCGGCGCCCCAGCCGCTGCCGCCCTGGCTGGTCGTGTGCCACAGCTTGCCACCAGGGCCCTTCCAGAACCCATTCTCGGTCCCGGCCGACGACGCCACGACGACCGGCTCGCCCGACATGCCGCCACCGGCCTGTGTGGCGGCGCTCCATCCGCCCTGCCGGGTGTAGGTGGCGCCCCAGACGCTGCCCGGCGTCGGCCCGCCCCAGAACAGGCCGACCTGGCCGCCACGCTGGCCGGTGGCCTCCGGCCCCGTCCCCAGCTGCCCCATGCTCAGCGCGGCCGGGGCGCTCCAGGTACCGCCCGCCTGCTGCGACCTGGACCACAGCTGCCCGTCGGACCCCTTCCAGAACACGCTGATGGTTCCCGAACCGGACACGGCCGGGGACGGCTCCGAAGCGAGCCCGCTGGCGATGTGAGTGGGGCCCCGCCACCCCCGAGCCGGCGTGAAGCTGGCGCTCCAGAGCTGGCCGGGGTCGGTACCCCGCCAGAACACGGCGACGTCGCCGTTCCCCGCCGACACCGCCCGCGGGGAACTCCCCAGCGTGCCCATCCGCAGTGCGTTCGGGCTCGACCACCCCGTGCCGCTCGAAGTGAGGTACTCCAACACGCCGCTGCTGGTCTGGCAGAACACCTCGACGCCCCTGGCCACGACCACGGCCGACGGCTCCCCCGTCACCGGCCCGGCCAGCCGCGCCGGAGCGGACCAGCCAAAGTGCGGGAAGTACCGGGTGTACCAGAGGCCCCCGTCGGTTCCGGTGTAGAACGCGTTCACCACACGGCTGGGGGTGCTCACCGCCTGCGAGGCCTGGCGGGTCACCGGGCCGCCCGAGCCGCCGCCGCCTCCGCCTCCGCCACCACCGCCGCCGCCCGACCCGAGTTGCACGTCGAGGTAGTCCTGGTCGATGTTGATTGCGTAGCCGCCGTGGCGCTCGGTGACGTCGCCGGCGAACTGGTGCACCCGCTGGTGGTTCGCCCACTCGCTGGCCGGAATGTTGGGATCGCTGGTGTCCTGAACACCATTCCACCAGGCGTCGTAAACCACATCGGGCTCGATGAAGCCGGGCGTGGCGTAATTCCTGGCCAGGTCGGAGATGCCCGAATCCGAACTGCTGTAGATAGCCGACTTATAGCCGAGGGTGTGCAGTTCGCTGGTCCACGCGGAGAAGAACTTCAGCGCGACCCGGCTCCGGCCCGAAAGATACGCCTCCATGTCGTAATAAATGGGTGTGCCCGGCCCGAAGCCCAACGACTGGGCCTGGACCACGGCATCCTGCGCGGCGGCGATGGCCTGGGCCCTCGGGGCGGTGACATCGCCGGAGAAGGAAACCTGCGGGCCGACATAAAGCGGGATGAAGTGCCAGCCCGCCGCGGCTTGCTGGCTCACCCACGAGGCGGTCAGATTCGCCTGGGCGCAGGCCCGGTCGCTGCCGCCGATGTAGATACCGATCGCCTGGTAACGGGAGTGAGCGAGCCAGGCGCTCATCGCCCCCTGGCCCGGGGCGGCGCACGTGTCGAAGCCCAGCCCGGTGAAGTTGGTGGCGCTGGCCGGGACCGCGGGCACCGCGCCCCGGCTGGCCCGCAGCATGGCGGCCGGGTTCAGGAGGACCGGCGACGGCAGGCCGGCCGCCCTGAGGATGGCCAGGACCTGCGCCCGGCCGGACCGGTACGTGGCGGTCACCGTGATCCGCGGCGCGCTGACCACGATCCGGCGCGCGACCAGGTCTTCGGTGGCCATCGCCGACCCCACCTGGCCCGGCTTATGGGCGCTGGCCAGCCCGGCCCCGGCCGGCGCGAGCCCCGCGGGCTCGGCCAGTATCGCCTCGGTGGACCCGACCAGCCCGCTCGGGCACGACTGGGCGGCGCCCGGGCGACCGAGGTACAGGGCGTGCCGGTCGAAGCGCACGCAGGTGGCGGGGTGGGCGGCGAGGTTGATCACCGCCCAGGTCCGCGGCACCTCGAAGGAGTACCCCCGATAGGTGACCCGCCGCACCGAGACAGCCGCCGTCTCACCGCGGGCACCGGCCCGATGCAGGGTGGCGGCCGCGGCGACGCTGCCCGCGGATACGGCGGTGACGGCAAGAACAGCCGCCGCCGCCAGGGCATGCCTCCGCCGGACGCTCGCGACCACCATGATCGGCTCCCCCCATGTACGCCTTCGCCCCGTCAGCCCCCGCGGCGGGCTCGTTACAGAACCCCCTGCCGCAGGGGCTGGCGCCAGTCCCATTCAGCAGTGCGCAGTCGGTGCACGCTCGCGTAATTCCCCTGTTTAAAGCACGTAGCGTTGATTGCGCGGACAGCAGCATACATTCCCCTTTCCGGAGCGACTCGCGCCCGGCCCCGCTCAGCGAAACTTCTGTGGAAGCGCTGCCCTTGCCCTTAATTACCCCGAAATTATGCAGAACGGCCTTCGGGCGGGGCCCTGCTATCCGCACCCACCCGGGTCCCGGGGCTCGCCCGGCGTCGGCTCAGGCTTGGAGGCCGACAAGGCGGCCCAGGCTGGCCGCGGCCGAGGCGAAGAACGCGTCCCGGTCTGTGACCACGTTCTCGAACTGCCCGAACAACTCGAAGCTGACCAGGCCAAACAGCCCTGCCCAGGCGGCCACCGTCCGCACCGCGACGTCGTCGGGCACGCCGGCGAGGACCGAGTCCCGCAGCCGCTCGGCGTCCGCGGCGAACGAGCGGGGCGCGGGGGGCCAGGCGCCCGGCTCCGCCATCGCCCCGCCGCGCTGCGCGTCGCTGACGATCTTCCCGAACACGGCCGCCGCGCGGGAGGCCGGGCCGATGGTTCGCTCGGGTGCCCGGTAGCCGGGTACCGGCGAGCCGTAGACCAGGGCGTACTCGTGCGGGTGGGCCAGGGCCCAGTCGCGCACCGCCTGGCAGCTCGCGAGCCACCGGCCGGGGTAGTCAGCCCGGGGACACCCCGCCTCGGCCTTCTCGACCGCCTCCCCGACCGCGTTGTAGCCGTCGATGATCAGGGTGGTAAGCAGGTCATCCCGGCTCGGGAAATACCGGTAGATCGCCGAGGAGACCATCCCCATCTCCCGGGCCACCGCGCGCAATGACAGTCCCGCCGCGCCCTCGGTCGCGAGCTGCCTACGGGCGATCTCGGTGATTTCCCGGCTGAGCTCGGCCCGAACCCGCTCCCGCGCACTCCGGCTCGCGTTCACGGAACCTAGCCTACCAGAGCACCGCTCTCTTAAACAGAGCGCCGCTCTCTCCTCCGTGATCCGGTAGAGTTTTCGCCCTCCCCAGGGGCAAAAATCCTCCCGGATCATGAACTGCCGTGGCGACCCGCGCCCGGGTCAGGCGCCGCCCTCGGTCCAGCCGGGCATGGGAAAGCCGGCCAGTAGCTCGCGGACCTCCGCCGCGATCCGCTCGATGGTCTGCTCATCGTCCTTGAGCGCGGCCGTGACCGCGTCATCGATCCAGGCCGCGATCTGCGGCATGTGCTTCTCCTGCAGTCCCCGGGTCGTGATCGCCGGGGTGCCGAGCCGGATCCCGGACGGGTCGAACGGCTTGCGCGGGTCGAAGGGCACCGTGTTGTAATTCGCCTCCAGCCCCGCCCGGTCCATGGCCTTGGCCGCGGGCTTGCCCGCGATGCCCTTGGACGTCAGGTCCATGAGGATCAGGTGGTTGTCGGTCCCGCCCGAAACCAGGTCGAACCCGCGCGCTAGGAGCGCGTCGGCTAGGGCCTTGGCGTTGGCCACGACTTGATGAGCGTAGCTGCGGAACTCGGGCTGGGCCGCCTCGCGCAGCGCGACGGCGATCGCTGCCGTGGTGTGGTTGTGCGGGCCGCCCTGCAAGCCGGGGAAGACGGCTTTGTCCAACGCCGACGCGTACTCGGCGGTGGACATGATCATGGCGCCCCGTGGCCCGCGCAGCGTCTTGTGCGTCGTCGTGGTGATCACCGGCGCGTGCCCGACCGGCGACGGGTGCGCCCCGCCCGCGATGAGCCCGGCGATGTGCGCGATGTCGGCCACGAGCACGGCGCCGGCCTCCGCCGCGATGGCGGCGAACGCCGGGAAGTCGATCGTCCGCGGAATCGCGGTGCCGCCGCAGAACATGACCTTGGGCCGCTCCGCCAGCGCGAGTTCACGGACCTCGTCCAGGTCAATCCGCCCGGTCTCGGCCCGGACGCCGTACTGCACGGCGTGGAACCACTTGCCCGTGGCGGAGACCCCCCAGCCGTGGGTGAGGTGGCCGCCCGCTGGCAGCGCCATGCCCATCACCGTGTCGCCGGGCTGCAGGAAGGCCAGGTAGACCGCTAGGTTCGCCGGCGAACCCGAGTACGGCTGCACGTTGGCGTGATCCACCCCGAACAGCGCCTGCGCCCGCTCCGCCGCCAGTCGCTCGATCGGGTCGATGAACTGCTGGCCCTCGTAATACCGCCGCCCCGGATACCCCTCGGAGTACTTGTTGGTCAGCACCGTGCCCGCCGCCTCGAGGACCGCGACCGAGACGTAGTTCTCCGACGGGATCAGCCGGACCTTCTCGTACTGGCGGCGCGCCTCCGCCTCGATGAGTTCGGCGATCTCCGGGTCAGTGCGCGCGACGTGCGGGACGGGCGGCTCGTGCATCGTGACCTCCTCGGGGGGTACAGCTACGCGGCGGGTGGCCGAGGAAGCGACGACCCACGCTCAGTGCACCTTCATCATGCCGAACGCCGCCGCCGTGGTACACAACAGCCCGCCCACGCGGCGGTGGCCGGCCGTTCCCTTGTGTCCCGCGCGTTACCTTGATCATGCACAATGAAGTCCTGCCAGGCGCCTGTAGCTCAGCTGGACAGAGCAGCTGCCTTCTAAGCAGCGGGTCGCGGGTTCGAATCCTGCCAGGCGCACCAGCCAAAACGCCGCCAGAGCCGAAGATCAACCGGCCGTTGACACCCACGTTTGACACCTATTCGCCGTCTGCCTCGTCAGCCGGGGGCAGCTCGTCGCCGTGCCCGAGTGCTTCGCTGATCCGGCCGAGTGCTTCACGCTGGGCCTGGCGGTCCTCGTGGGTGTAAATCTCCAAGGTGACGGCCAGCCGCGAGTGGCCGAGGATGATCTGAGCATCGCGAGCTGGGACGCCAAGATTCTTGAGCAGGGTCGCGGTCGTGTGCCGAAGGTGGTGCACCTTGATGGCCCGGAGCTTGCTGGCCTCGCAGATTCGGTGGAACGAGCGGACCAGGTTGCGCGGCTCGACCGGGCGCCCAGTCTTGGTCGTGAAGACGAGCCCGTTGTCCTGCCAGGCCCGGCCCAGCTCAGCACGATCGGCGGCCTGCCCTTGCCGCCTGAGATCGAGCATGGTCTGTGCGATCGGGAGCAGCGGGAGGTCCCGGCGGCCCGCCGCCGTCTTGAGCGGGTAGAGCTGCAACTCCCCTTTGAACCGCTGGACCTGCTGACGGACCCGAATTTCCTGGTCGTCCTCGTCAATGTCACGCCAGCGCAACCCAAGAACTTCCCCGCGGCGCAGGCCGTAGAGCAGCAACAGCATGAACGCGGGATAGAGCGGATCATCCTTGGCAACGTCGAGGAACGCGCGGGCCTCAGCGGCGGTCCAGGGCGTGATCGGCTTACGTTCCCACATCGGCAGCTCGGCCAGTCGCGCGACGTTGCGGACAACCAACTCCTCCCGCATAGCGCGAGACAGCGCCGAGGAGAGAACCGTCCTCATCACCTGGACAGTGCGGATCGAACGGCCCGCCGCGAGCTGGCCATTGAAGAATGCCTGGACACGAGATGCCGACAGCCGAGTGAGCGGGATACTGCCCAGGCCCGGCTTCAAGTAGAGCCGGACCGTCATTTCATATAGCCGGTACGTTGCAGGGCGGCGATTCAGGCTCACGACGTGCTCTAGCCAGTAGTCCAGCCACTCCCCCAGCTTCCAAGCTCGGTCGGGCACGGGGATGCCCTGGCGGTTACGTTCTTGGGCTTCGCGCATCCGGTCGGCGGCTTCCCTGCGGGTCTTGCCGTAGACGGTGACGCGCTTGCGGGTGCCTGCGGTG
>Ga0207684_10001773_pt1 | contig 22776 bp, 26 predicted proteins | sample KBSK5501metaG_FD_184342 | JGI IMG/M metagenome (GOLD analysis project Ga0207684, IMG submission 184342) | Corn, switchgrass and miscanthus rhizosphere microbial communities from Kellogg Biological Station, Michigan, USA - KBS K5-50-1 metaG... | ecosystem: Host-associated > Plants > Roots >...
CGCCGGAGCCGCCACCCTTCCAGACCGGTCCCACCGTATGGATGACGTGCCTTACCGGCGGGTCAAGATCAAAGGCCGGTGTGGCCATGGCGTCGCCCGGCACGCACGGCCCGATCGCGGCGCCCGCCTCGGCCAGGCGCCGCCCCGCGGCCCGGTGAATCGCCCCGTCCACACCCCCACCACCGCGGAGGGATTGGTTGGCGGCGTTGACAATGGCATCCACGTCCTCGCCGGTGATGTCACCGAGGACGACTTCGATCGCGACCATGACCCGATGCCTAGCCTCACTGAACTCTGATGGCGCCCGGATGGGCTTCAGAGAGAATATCGCCGCAGATCATGGTGGTGGCCGTGCCTGGCTCGGCGAACCACTCCCGTCCGAACAGGAGGCCGAAGACGGGGACCGGCAGCCTGACCACTACCCAGAAGAGCCGGGAGGCGCGGCCGACCGGTCCCAGATAGGCCTGGCCGGAAAAGGTTCGTTCTGATCGAAAGGGGTGTGCGAAGATCCCGGGATGGCAGTCGGTATGGCGCACACAGAATACGGTGACCGGGGTCTGGCGCTGTCCGGGGAGATCCTGCGGACGGTCGCCGGCTCAGGCGTGCACGGGATCGCGATCGAGGGCACGGATGATCACGACGAGATGGGCGTGTTCATCGAGCCTCCCGAGCATGTTGCGGGCATCTGGAAGCCGCTCGACCATTATGTGTACCGCACGCAGCCCGAGGGTGCCCGCTCCGGCCCTGGTGACACCGATTTGGTCAGCTACTCGCTACGCAAGTACCTGCGCCTGGCCACGAAGGGAAACCCGACCGCGCTGCTCCCCCTCTACGCTCCGCCCGCCGATGTCATGGTGCTCACCAAGCTCGGTGCGGAGTTGCGCGCCCTGGCCCCGGCCGTGCTGTCACGGCGCGCGGTACGGCGGTTCGTGGGTTACATGGACTCCCAGCGGGAGCGGCTGCTGGGCCGTGGGCGCCGGATGCCGAGCCGACCTGAGCTAGTCGCCCGGTACGGCTACGACGTCAAGTACGCCTCACACGCGTTGCGGCTGGCCTATCAAGGGCTGGAGGTGGCCAGGGACGCACAGCTGACCCTGCCGATGCCGGACCGGGAACGCGAGCGGGTGCTGCAGGTCAAACGCGGAGACGTGCCTGTCCTGGCTGACGTCCTGAGCGAGATCGCCGAGTTGCAGCGCCAGATCGAGGAGTTGCTCGACACAGGCCGCACGCCATTGCGCGCCGAGCCGGACCTGGACACGATCGGGGAATGGTGCGTCCAGGCCCACCGGCGGCATTGGGGCTGGGCCTGAGCAGCGAAGGAGATGGGCAGGCTGTGGCTGAGAGACGAGTGGCACTGGTGACCGGGGCGTCGTCGGGTATCGGCGACGCGATCGCCCGGCGGCTCGCCGCGGCCGGCTTCCGCGTGTTCGGCGCGAGCCGCCGGGCGCCGGCCGGCCCCGGCAGCGGGATCGAGCACGTCACCATCGACGTTGACGACGACTCGTCTGTCCGCGAAGGCGTGGCGAGCGTCCTGGGCGACGCGGGGCGCATCGACGTCCTGGTCAACAACGCGGGCTACTTGTGCGCGGGCGCGGTCGAGGAGATCTCGATCGCCGACGCGAAGGCACAGTTCGAGACGAACTACTTCGGCGTCGTCAGGATGAGCCTGGCCGTGCTGCCGGGCATGCGTGAACGCCGCGGAGGGCACATCATCACCGTGAGCTCGCTGGCGGGCCTGGTGCCGGTGCCGTACTGGGGGCAGTACAACGCGAGCAAGTTCGCCGTCGAAGGCCTGATGGAGACGCTGCGGTACGAGGTGCGGCCGTTCGGGATCCAGGTCGCCATGGTCGAGCCAGGCAATATCAAGACGCCGTTCTACGCCCGGCCGCAGGCGGCTGGGATGGATGTCTACGCCAGGTCCCGCGGCCGGGTGTTCGCCGTCATGGCCAAGTACGAACGCAAAGCGCCCGGACCCGACGTCGTGGCCGGCAAGGTCGTGGCGATCGCGGATAACGCCCACCCTGCGCTCCGCAACAAGGTCACCAAGGAGGCGACTCAGTTCACGCTCCTGCGGCGGGTGCTCCCGCCCGGCGCATACGAGAATGGCGTGCGGCGCGCGTTCAAGGTCGAAGCCACAGATGAAGCCCAGCCACAGGGGAGTGTCACGTGATCAGCAGCGTAGTCGTCAGCTACCGGGTCCGGCCCGAGGCCGCATTCCTTTGAGCAGTGCTGTGGTGCCCCGATCCCCCGGGCTCGATCGTGCCTAGGAAGAACGTTCTGAAGAAAAGTGGTTTCTGAATAAAGCCGGCGCAAAGGATCCTTCCGAACGAAAGCCCAAGCGAACTGCCAGAACCGGGTTCCGGCGGGTGGGGGTTATGACTGGAGGCACACGCTGAGCGGTGTGCAGGGCAGGCCGGGGTAGGCCTGGCGGATGCCGGTCGCGTCGTGGGTGAGGTCGGTGTGATCCATGACGAGCGCGGCCCATGCCTGGCGGCCGAGCTCAGGCTTGACGCGTCCCAGGGTGCCGGGCCACGTACCCGGTCATGCTCGGCCGGCCTGGACTTGGCGATCTTCGTGATCTCCCGCCGCGGCCATCGGCCGGGCCAGCGTGACCTGCTACGGCACTAAACTTGAATCATTCGTTGTCTTGTATCGTTCGTGTTTATGAAGGTAGGTTGGGCGCATGACCGCATCCCAGACTCCCACCGCCGCCGAGGAGTTGCGCGGTGTCGGCCTGCGGGTGACGGCCGCCCGCGTCGCACTGCTCGAGACGGTCCGGGACGGTGACCACCTCGGGGTCGAGGCGATCGCCTCCGGAGTGCGTGATCGCGTAGGCCATGTCTCCCTTCAAGCCGTGTATGACGCCCTCCACGCGCTCACCGCGGCGGGACTCCTGCGCCGCATCGAACCGGCCGGCAGCCCGGCCCGGTTCGAGGGACGCGTCGGGGACAACCACCACCACGTCGTGTGCCGGTCGTGCGGTGCCGTCGCTGACGTCGACTGCGCGGTCGGCGAGGCGCCCTGCCTGACCGCGTCCGACGATCACGGCTTCTCGATCGACGAGGCCCAGGTCATCTACTGGGGCCTGTGCCCCGCGTGTTCCACCGCCCGCAGTTCCTGGGCGCCGTGGTCCGCCTAGCCCGGAAGGATTCCCATGTCTGAGAACCATGATCCAGCAGTCGTCGAGGACGCGACCCCGGAGAGCGGCGGATGTCCGGTCGTGCACAGCCTCACGCACCCCACCCAGGGTGACGCCAACCAGGACTGGTGGCCGAACCGGCTCAACCTGAAGATCCTCGCCAAGAACCCCGCCGTGGCCAACCCCATGGGCGGGGAGTTCAACTACGCCCAGGCGTTCAAGACCCTCAACCTCCCCACCGTGAAGCGAGACATCGCGGAGGTGCTGACGACCTCGCAGGACTGGTGGCCGGCCGACTTCGGCCACTACGGCCCGCTCATGATCCGGATGGCGTGGCACGGCGCGGGTACCTACCGCATCAGCGACGGCCGCGGTGGCGCGGGCTCCGGTCAGCAGCGCTTCGCGCCGCTCAACAGCTGGCCGGACAACGTCAGCCTCGACAAGGCCCGGCGGCTGTTGTGGCCGGTCAAGAAGAAGTACGGCCAGAAGATCTCATGGGGCGACCTGATGGTCCTCACCGGCAACGTCGCCCTGGAGACGATGGGCTTCAAGACCTTCGGCTTCGGCGGCGGCCGCGTGGACGCCTGGGAGCCAGACGAGGACGTCTACTGGGGTCCCGAGACGACCTGGCTCGGCGACGAGCGCTACTCCGGCGACCGCGAGCTCGCGGATCCGTTCGGCGCGGTCCAGATGGGCCTCATCTACGTCAACCCGGAGGGCCCGAACGGCAACCCGGACCCGCTCGCCGCGGCGCGCGACATCCGCGAGACGTTCCGCCGGATGGCGATGAACGACGAGGAGACGGTCGCCCTGATCGCGGGCGGTCACACCTTCGGCAAGACCCACGGCGCGGGCCCGGCGGACAACGTCGGCCCCGCCCCCGAGGCCGCCCCGATGGAGCAGCAGGGCCTCGGCTGGAAGAGCACCTACGGTACCGGCAAGGGCCGCGACGCGATCACCAGCGGTATCGAGGTTACGTGGACGCCTACCCCGGTGACGTGGGACAACAGCTTCTTCGAGACCTTGTTCGGTTACGAGTGGGAGCTGACCAAGAGCCCGGCGGGCGCGTACCAGTGGAAGCCGAAGGACGGCGCTGGCGCGGGTACCGTCCCCGACCCTCAGGACCCGTCGAAGCGCCGGCCCCCGACGATGCTGACGACCGACCTCTCGCTCCGGTTCGACCCGATCTACGAGCCGATCTCGCGGCGCTTCCTGGAGAACCCCGACGCGCTCGCGGACGCCTTCGCCCGGGCGTGGTTCAAGCTGACCCACCGCGACATGGGCCCGATCGCGCGCTACCTCGGGCCGGAGGTCCCGGCCGAGGCGCTGATCTGGCAGGACCCCGTTCCGGCGGTGACTTACGAACTCATCGACGCTGCGGACATCGCCGCCCTTAAGGGCCAGATCCTCGCCTCGGGCCTGCCCGTGTCCCAGCTCGTGTCCGCCGCGTGGGCGTCGGCCTCGTCCTTCCGCGGCAGCGACAAGCGCGGCGGCGCCAACGGTGCGCGCGTCCGCCTCGAGCCGCAGAGCGGGTGGGAGGTCAACGACCCCGACCAGCTGGCGACGGTACTCCGCACCTTGGCGGGGATCCAGGAGGCCTTCAACGCGGCCCAGGCCGGCGGCAAGCAGGTCTCGCTGGCCGACCTCATCGTGCTGGCCGGCGGCGCGGCCGTCGAGCAGGCCGCTAAGAACGCCGGCTTCGACGTCGAGGTTCCCTTCACGCCGGGCCGCAGCGACGCGTCGCTGGAGCAGACCGACGTGGAGTCGTTCGCCAACCTCGAGCCGAAGGCGGACGGGTTCCGCAACTACGTCGGGAAGGGCAACCGGCTGCCGGCTGAGTACCTGCTGCTCGACAAGGCGAACCTGCTCACCCTGAGCGCCCCCGAGATGACGGTCCTCGTCGGTGGCCTCCGTGTCCTGGGCTCCAACTACGACGGGTCGAAGCTCGGCGTCTTCACCGCCACCCCCGGGTTGCTGACCAACGACTTCTTCGTCAACCTGCTCGACATGGGCACGACGTGGCAGCCTGTGTCTGGAAACGCTGTGTCCGAGGACGCGAACGCGTTCGAGGGCCGCGACGCCGCTACGGGCGAGGTCACGTGGACCGGCAGCCGTGCCGACCTGGTCTTCGGGTCGAACTCCGAGCTGCGCGCGCTCGCGGAGGTCTACGCGAGCGATGACGCGAAGGAGAAGTTCGTGACCGACTTCGTCGCGGCGTGGGACAAGGTGATGAACCTCGACCGGTTCGACCTCGTCTGATCATGACGTCCAGGCCGGCCCGCGCGGGCCGGCCTGAGGGGCTCTTGTAACGCCACGGCGAAGGGTGTCGGTTTTAATGTCGGAGCGGCCTGGCGGAGGGTGACGACATGCGACATCTGATCGGGATCGTTCTGGCTATTGTCATGGGCGGGGTGCTGTTCTTCGCCGGGGCCTGGGGGTACCTGCGGCTGCTGCGGCTGTCTTCCCCGGCCGGCCGGCTGTCCCAGCTGCCGGCTGACGGCGGCTCCCTCCTCTCCGATTACCACACGCTGGCCGCGCTCATCGCGGTGGCGGGCACTGGCATGCTGGCCGGGATCCTCATCGCGGCGCCGCGGATTTCACCGCTCGCCGCCGGGCTGCCCGGACTGCTCCTGCTCGGCTGGACGGCGCTGTACGTGCTCAGCGTCCAGCATGCGGTCGATCTGATCCCCTTGAAGGCACACGCTTTCGGGGCGGGCTTCGAGGCCATGCTCTTCAACGGGATCCTCGGGGCGGCCGGGCTGGCGATGATCATCCCGGTGTTCGTACCGTCCAGATGGCGGGCTCGTGAGTACGTCGCCGAGTCAGAGGCGAACGAGGTCGGCGAGTTCATCTCCAGCGTGACCGGGATCAGGGAACCCCGGGCCGCGGCGGAATACCGCTGACCCACGATAAACGCACGATAAACGAGCGCAGATGCTGCCCCCCGAGGCGAGAGCAGGGCGGCAGCCATCGCTGCGGCCCTGCTGTCAGGTCGTTCACCGGCGTGGACCACCGCAGGCACCGGGACCGGCCGATCTCGTCGAACGTGGGCGTTCCCGTTTCACAGAGCGCGACGATGGGCTGGCGCCCGTTGGCTAAAGCTCCACGATTACGGTCTGCGCAGTGCCGTGCAACTCGATGCACCGCCATGACGACTGGCGCTGCGGGACCGAGTCAGGCCCGCCAAACCTTTCGTACACCCCCACCGTCGTGAACTCCTCGGACTCCCCCCGAGGGACGTTAAGTTGGGGCAAGAAGAAACCGAACCTCTCCCCGCCCGTGTCGACTGATCGCAGCAAGGGAACGGAGACGAGCGATCCGAGCGCTGTCTCATCCGTTGTGACTTCGGCAGACGTGAATTTCTTGGTGACGCCGTTGCTGTAGATCAGCGCCGGAACCCCCGGAGTAAGGCCGATGGTGTACTCAACCTCGATCTCGTGGTGTTTCAGTACAAATTTGTTCGCAGGCACAGGTTCCTCCATCTTCCGCTGGACGCCAACCGCCCAGGGGTTTCCTTCCTGTCTCTCCATAGCGGAGGCGCGGGACGGCGACCTGATACCTATCGAGCCGGTTGATTTCCGCCCACGGCGGGCGTCGGCCGGTGGCTTGTCACGACACAGGGCGGCGCCGTTGCCGCGCGCCAGCCGACCGGAATGGCACGAGCCGACGTCAGGCTGTGGGGCGGCCTGCCCGCCGCCTGCCGCGGTACTGAATGCGGTTGGCCTGGATCTGCCCGGCGTCGATCGCCGCGCGCTCGTCGGCCTCGCTGGTTCCGGCGAGGTCGGGGAAGAAATAGGGCCCGTATTCGAGTCGCCCGGTCTCGAACCGGGCCCGAAGCTCGCGCAGGATGTCCTGGCCTGAATGCAGGCCTTCGCCGTCCGCCCACGACCGGCAGTAGGCGTCCCAGGCCTGGCCGGAGGCTTGCCACTCGGCACGACGATCGTGCAGCCAGCCGGACTCCTCGTCCTGCTGGGGAAGCCGGCCGAAGCACCAGCGGGCGGTCGCCTCGTCGAACCGCTCCCGGGCCCATTCCACGACCACCAGCACACCTCCGGGTACCAGCGCCGCGCCCGCCATATCCAGCACCTGGCCGAGGTCGGCGACGTGGTGCAGGGAGGTGCACGCCACGAGCGCGTCGGCAGGCTCCGGCATGTCATAGCGCTCGAACTCGATCCGGCCGTACCCGGGCCCCTGCGGTGCTTCAGGATCGATGCCAGTAGCGCCGTACCCGCCAGCGTGCAGCAGCGGGACGAAGCCGCCAAGCGGCCCGCACCCGATCTCCACCACCCTGGCCGGCGGAGCCGGCAGCTGGGCGCGGACGAACGGCCACAGCGCGGCGAGCCACCGTTCATCGGGCGTCGTCATCACTCTCCCGTCGGGCCGCCGGCGAGTTCGCTGACGATGTCGATATGACCGACGTGGCGCGCGTACTCCTGCAGCAGGTGGAACAAGATCCGCTCCAGCGCCGGAGGATCGGCGCCGTCCCAGCGCTCCCCAGGCTGGCCGATGTCAGCCAGATCGTGGGATTCCACAATGGCCCTGGTGCGAGCGGCCTGCTCCGACAGCGCCGCGATCAGCCCGGTGAGGCTCTCGTCCGGCCCGACGTACCAGCGGCCGTCCCGCCTGTCGCCCCACGGGTCAGGGACATCGCGGCCTTCGAAGCCCCACTCCAGCCAGCGCATCTCGACGTAGATGAGATGTTCGAGCAACTCGATCGGTTCCCAGCCGGAGGGCAGCCGGCTGGCACGTACCTCGCTGCTGGGCATGCCCTCAAGCTTGCTCACCAGCTGGGAGCGGAAGTAGTCGAGGTAGCCGAGGAAGACCTGGGCGCGCGACGACACGGAAGCGGTGGGTTCAAGGAATGGAATGCTCACGACGCAAGCCTGCACTACGTCGCCGTGGCATGACATGGCAGGCCGCCGCTTACCGCCGCTATAACGCGTACCCGGTGGCGAACTTGACCATCGGCAGGCGGCGGCGCCGGCGAGCGCGTCCTGAGCGCGTGGCTGCTCAGCCATCAGCAGCTACATAACGAACCCCGGCCGCCGAACCAGGTCGCCGGACGCGGCCACGAGCGGGCTTCCCTTCGATCCAACGGTAAGCAGTACGGTACGAGTGTGGCGACTATCGACGACGTGGCCCTGATGGCCCTGGAGCTGCCCGAGGTTACAGAAGATGAACGTCACGGCAACCGAACGTGGTTCGTCGCTCGTAAGTCATTCGCGTGGGAACGGCCGTTCAGCAAGGCGGACCTCAAGCGGTTCGGCGACGAGAACCCGCCAGATGGACCTATCCTGGCTGTTCGCGTCGAGGATCTCGGCGAGAAAGAGGCTGTGCTCGCCGCGCATCCGGAAATCTTCTTTACGATTCCCCACTTCGACGGATATTCCGCCGTACTCATACAGTTGCAGCGAGTTTCCGTGAAGGCGTTGCGGGACGCGATTACCGACGGCTGGCTGGCATGCGCGCCGCCGAACCTCGCGGACCAATACCTCAAGCGCTAAACGTTCTTTCCTCCCCATAACGGCCCCGCATCGTGGCCGGTGCCGTCACCATCGTCACTGACCAGGTGCGGGGGTCCCGGGGACGTCGAATTTGTAGGCCAGCCCGGCCTGCGGCCGGAGCACGTGGAGCGGGCCGGTGCCCGTCCAGTAGGCCACCTGGAGAAAAAGCCCATCGGTGGCCACGATCCACAGTCCCGAGCCATCGGCGGCCCAGCGGGCGGAGACGACATCGCTGGAGCCGGCCGGGAATGCTCCGGGCACGGCGGGAAGCGCGGCGAGCGGTACCGGGCCGCCCGGAACCCGGGTCAGCGTGCAGGCGCTGATGTCCGCGACGTAGACATATGTGCCGGTGGCGGCGCCCTGGTGATCGATGGTGTCCAGGGCCAGGGCGAAGCGCTGGCCGGCCGGATCGAAGTCCGGCGTGTCCGCCGAATCGAGGGCGGTACGCGGCGGGAGGGCGATCTGCGCGCCCGGACCGCCCCGCACGTCGGTGACGTGCAGTGGGCAGCGGAGCGTGCAGGACGCGGCCTGCCAGGCCACATGGTCCGCGTCGGCCCCGGCGATGATCGCGTTCTCCGGGATGCTGGCCGGTTCGGCGCGGCCGGTCACCGGGTCGATGAGCGTTACCTTCCCGAACGGACCCTGGACGAGCAGGCCGCGGACGGTCGCGGCGACGAGTACCCGGCTATGCAGGCTGCGGGGGCCGGACAGGCGGTGGCCTGCCTCATCGACAAGCCAGGCTGGGCTGTCTGTGGGCCCGTTGCCCCACGGCGGGCCCGCCTGCTCGACCCAGATGCCGCGGCGATCCGGTGCCAGGGCCATGTAGTTCGCCCGGGCGATGATGCGCGGAGCGCCGGCGCCTGCGGCGCCGACCGGGATGAACAGGACATCTCCGATATCCCGGAGACCTGCTGGTCCGTGGCTGGAGATAAGCGCGAAGACGCCGCCCGCCGCCGAAGTGATCTGTTGCACCGCCGCGCCTGGGCCGAGCGAATTGCCTGCCCGTTCGGCACCTGGCGATACGCCGGTCAGGGATGTCCGCGCCGGATCTTCGAGATGCAGCAGTCGCAGTCCGCCGCCGCCGAGGAACAGGAAGGTGCTGGGCGCGACGCCCGGCCGCCAGGGCGTCCCGTGAAGCATCGACGGCGCGGCCAGGGCCGGGGACGACACGGGGCCCTGCGCCTTGTGCGGCGGCGGACGGCTGGACCCTCTCGGGATCAGGTGGCTCGCGACACCGCCGGCGATGAGCACCGCGACGGTTACGCCGACCAGCCACCGCCAGGGCACCGACCTGCCGCCGTCGGGATCACGCCCCCGGCTGATGACGTCGGTGACCGGCCCGTCAGGCACAACGCCAACCTACCCCGCGCCGCCGATCGGCGCATGATCGACATTTCCTGCGGGCGCCGCCCGTCGTGAGGCTGGCCTGCGTCACGGGCCCGGAAGCCTGCATCGGAGGCACGCGGCTGAAGCCCGCACGGAAGCCCGCACGGAGCCCGCACGGAGCCCGCAGCATAGTGTGTACCTTTACCTGTCGGAACACTAGGGAATGATGGGCGGGCAACAGCGGGCACCCGCAGCGAGAAAGAAGGCCCAGCGATGGACCTGAACCCCTACATCGTCCTCGGCAGCGCGGTCGTGGGACTGCTTGTTGGGCTCACCGGCGCTGGCGGCGGCGCACTGATGACCCCCATGCTGATCTTGCTGTTCGGCGTGAAGCCGTCCGCCGCCATCTCCAGCGACCTGGTCGCCGCCGTGGTGATGCGGCCGGTCGGCGCGACGGTGCACCTGCGCAAGGGCACGGTCAACCTGCACCTGGTCGGCTGGATGGTGCTCGGCTCGGTGCCGATGGCGTTCCTCGGCGCGTACCTGCTGCGCCAGTTCGGCCACGGTTCCGCCGCGGAGCAGAACGTCCAGACCGCGCTCGGCGCCGCGCTGCTGACCGGCGCCGCGGCCATGGTTCTGCGCTACGTCCTGGACCGGAGGTCTGGCCAGCAGCGGATCGGCGCCATCGCACGCGTAACGGTCCGCCCGCTGCCAACTGTCCTGATCGGCATTATCGGCGGACTGATCGTCGGCATGACCTCGGTCGGCTCTGGCTCGCTAATGATCGTGCTGCTGCTGTTCCTGTACCCGCGGATCAGCGCCGGCCAGCTGGTCGGGACCGACCTGACCCAGGCGGTGCCGCTCACCGCGGCGGCGGCTCTGGGAGCGCTGGTCTTCGGCCATGTCGAGTTCGGGGTAACCGCCTCTCTCGTGCTTGGCAGCGTGCCGGCGGTCCTGATCGGCTCGTTCCTGTCATCGAGGGCGCCAGACCGTTACATCAGGCCGTTCATCACCTTCGTGATCTTCGCGTCCGGCCTGAAGTATGTCGGGGTTGGCACCACCGCGCTGGGCTGGACGCTTTGCGCCGTGGCGCTTGCGGGCGGCGGTTACTGGCTGGTCCGCACCCAGCCCTGGCGGAACGGCCAGCGGGCAATCGTCACGGCAGACGAGCAGGTGCTCGATTCCCGGGCCGGTCCACCCGCCAGATGACCGTTGAGCTTGCGGGTGAGCCTAGGTTGGCCTGATGGCGGTGATCTACGAGTGGCGGGGCGTTTTCCTCAATCACGAGGTGACTACCCTGCACGCCGAGGCCTTCGATAGCAGTGTTCATGACGAGCCGGGGTGGAACTGGGCCGAGCTTGTCCACCGGCACAGCCTGGGCTGGGTGGTGGCCCGCGACGGCACTGATCTGGTCGGTTTCGGCAACGTGCTCTGGGATGGCCGGGTCCATGCCTGGCTGCAAGACGTCATGGTTGCCGTTGACGCACGACGCCGGGGCATCGGCGCTGAGCTGGTCGATCGCGCCCGACACGGCGCCAAAGCGGCGGGCTGCGAGTACCTGCACGTGGACTTCGAAGATCACCTAAGCGGGTTCTACTACGGCGCTTGCGGCTTCAGGCCGACCACGGCCGGCTTGCTCGTATTGGACTGAGCCAAGCGCAACCTTATGGGTCGCGTCGTTGGCTATAACTGCCAGAGTGACTTCTCTTCCAACCCTGGTGGTCGTCAGCGGTCCTATGGGGTCAGGCAAGACCACGCTGGCCCACAGCATCGCGCATACGGTGGGGTGTCCCGCGATCTGCCGGGACGAGATCAAGGAAGGGATGGCCCACGCCACCCCGGGATTCGTGCCCGGGCCGGGCGATGAGTTGAGCTGGCGGACGTTGCCGGTCTTCTTCGGTGTGCTGGAGCTGCTCCTGAGAGCCGGCGTGACGACCGTGGCCGAAGCGGCATTCCAGGACCGGCTTTGGCGCCCCGGGCTGGAACCGCTCCGGAATCTTGCCCAGATCCGCATCGTGCACTGCACGGTCGACACTGATGTGGCGTTCGAGCGGAGCCTGCGACGCGGACAGGATAATCCCTTGCGCCATGCGCACGCGGACCCTGGACCGAACGACGCGGCGGAGCACACCCTGGGACACAACGCGTTCGACCGGGTTTCGGTGGAGGCCCCTGGATCGAGATCGACACCACGGACGGCTATAAACCTGGGCTCGAGGAGATCGTGGCCTTCGTCAACGCCTGAAGGCAGTGTGTGAGGTGATCTCAGTGTTTCATTTGATGTCGCCGTGCTCGAAACGGACCAGGTCCGGGCGATGCAAGCGTCCAGGCTCGGGCGTGTGTGTATTCGGTGGCCAGCGGGGGCCGGGGTGGAAACCACCCCGGCCCCCGCGCCTGGTCAGTTCTGCGCTGCGTAGAAGATGACATGCTCGGTCTTGATCTTGTTGTTCTCGTCCAGGAGGTAGAGCCGGGCACCGGGGAGCGTGGCCTTCCCCGCGCCGAAATCCGCCTCGACGGTCAGCATGAGCAGCGCGTTGCGCTCGTCACCGACGCTGGCGAGGATGCGCAGGCTCCCGGGCACGACGACCTGCGCGAACTGGGTCAGGCCGATCATGTAGTCGTCGGCGCCGGTCAGGTCGGTGGCCGGCGGCATCGGCTGCGTCGTCGTGGCGGTGACCCTGACGCCGGGCGCGAGGCCGTTTCGCGCCGTGTCGAAGTCGTGGTTGCTCCATGCTTCGACGTGCGCGCGGGCGATGGCGACGGCCGGTGATTCGTGCTGATCAGACATCTGGATTCTCCTTACGGGCTAGCGGAACTCCGGTACTGCTGATCTAGACGGCGGCCAGCGGGGAAGATTGGGCGGGCGGCAGGCGCCCAGTTTCCTTTCGCGCCGTCGTCTGTATCTCCGCGCTGGAGCGGAGCCGGAGGATGCGGCGATGGGAGGGTTGCGCGGTGACGGTGACCTTGCTCGCCCGGGCACAAGCCGGAGACGGGGACGCGTTTGCCCAGCTTGTCGATCCGTACCGGCGCGAGCTGCAGGTGCACTGCTACCGGTTCCTCGGCTCGGCGCAAGACGCGGAGGACGCGCTGCAAGACACCTTGCTGTCGGCCTGGCAAGGCCTGGCTGGGTTCGAGGGACGCGCCTCGGTCCGGACCTGGCTGTACCGGGTCGCCACGAGCCGATGCCTGGACGCGCTGCGATCGGCCCGCCGGCGGCCGCCGATCAGCGCGCCACCAGCCGGGCTGGAACCGCCCGGGCCGACCCGGCACGGCGAGCTGTTGTGGCTCGAGCCCTATCCGGACGTCCTGCTCGAGGGCCTTCCCGACCGCGCACCCGGGCCGGAAGCCCGGTACGAGGCCAGGGAATCGATCTCGCTCGCCTTCATCACCGCCCTGCAGCTGTTGCCGCCCCGCCAGCGCGCCGCCATCATCTTGCGCGATGTGCTGGGATTCCATGCCAGTGAGGCCGCACGCATCCTGGACACCAGTGAGGAGTCGGTGACCAGCGCGCTCAAGCGCGCCCGCGCAACGCTGGAGCGCCACCAGCAATCGTCAGGACAGCGAGAACCTGCTCCACCGCCTGACTCTGCCGCCGAACAGCAGCTGGTAGACCGGCTCACCAGGGCATTCGAGACAGCCGACGTGGACGGCATAGTGGCCATGCTCACCGAGGACGCCTGGCTGACCATGCCGCCGCTTCCGCTGGAGTACCAAGGACGCGAGCTAGCCGCCAAGTTCCTCACCGCCACGGCATTCCGGCCCGGCTGGACCGCCCGGCTGATACCAACCCGGGCCAACGGCCAGCCCGCCTTCGGCTTCTACGCCCGCGACCCGGAGACTGGCGACTTCTACACAGTAGGGCTGATGGTCCTCACCCTTTCAGGCGCCCACATCTCGGCCATGACACGCTTTGACAGCAGCACCTTGCCCCGATTCGGACTCCCGGCCACCCTTTCGAACTGAGCGCACAGCCCCGCGGAAAGCCGGGCGGCGGCCCGCCATCATGCCCGGCCAGCCCGCCGGGAGAGCCCGGTCATGGCGTCCAGTCTCACCCATACGAGCCCGGTCATGGCGTCCAGTCTCACCCATACGAGGCCGGTCATGGCGTCCAGTCTCACCCATACGAGGCCGGAGCTGTCGCCTCGGTCGGGCTCGATGAGCTAGCCAAACGTCACCGCGTCGCTTGTTCGGGCCCCGGCCGATCAGTCTCCTGCTCACCGCCCCCACTCTCGGATCACCTCTTGCTCCTGGCATCCCATCGGTACCGACGCGGCCGGTTACGAACTCGGCGGCGGCGACCGCCCAGATCTCGGCTCGGCTGGGGTCTACCTCTTATGAGGGGTCATGCCGGCGCAACGTCGGTCTAGCTGAAGGAGCGGACTCATGCGGAAAGTTATCGAATACACGCTGGTCTCCATCGACGGGGTTTTCACAGGACCGCAGGTCCTGGGATTCATGGACTACCGGGACGACGCCTATATGAGGGACGGCCTGGGCCAGCTGATGGCGTGCGAGGCGATGTTGATGGGCCGGACAACGTACGAGAACTTCGCCAAGACCTGGCCCGGCAGAATCCACCCGTGGGCCGACAGACTCAATGCCATCAAGAAGTATGTATTCTCCTCGACATTGGAACGAGCCGAGTGGAACAATTCGACCATCTTGAGAGGCGATGTCGCGGTCGAAGTAACCAAGCTCAAAGAACAGGACGGCGGAGACCTGCTCGTTTACGGCCACGGCCTGCTTGCGGAGACGCTCTTCAAGCAGCACCTGCTCGACGTACTCGACGTGTCAATTCATCCCGTCTTCGTAGGCTCCGGCAAGACACTCTTCCGCGGCGGTCAGACCGCGGACATGAAGCTCGTCTCGACAAAAAGCTTCTCGAAAATCGTGAAGCTTACTTACGAGCCGCAATACTGAACGTCACGAGCCGAGACCGGAAGCCACGAGGGAGCGACACCGTCCTGGGCATGTCGCGCGCACGGTGACTCGGACACGAGCAACCATCGTCAGAGAAGCGGAAACCTGCCCTTGGCCTGCTTCCATAGCCGGGAGATCCGCTGAGAGATGACTCCCGCCAGCGCGACCGCATCCCGGACGGACAGCCCTCGGGCCATAAGCTTCGCAGCGGCGTGCCCGTGCGGCGACGTGACACAGACGCCCGGAAGCGGGCTCGCGGCGTACCATAACCAGGCGGACGTGCACGCGAGCACGAGGGAGCAGCGGTGTAGTGGGGCAAGGGTAATGGCGGACATTTCATCGCCATCGGCCAATGGCACACCCGGGCAAAGGATTAAGGGGCGCTTATATGGTGAGGTTTCTTGTCTTGTACAACAAGCCTTCGGATATCGAGGAATTCGAGCAGCATTACCGGAAGGTGCATATTCCGCTGGTCAAGGAACTTCCCGGCCTTCGCCGTTACACTCTTAGCCGGCATGTGGCGCCTGTCCAAGGTGGAGAGCCATTTTACTTGGTTGCCGAACTGGACTGGGACGAAAGGGATCTTCTCGAGCAAGCATTCGCCTCGCCACAGGGTAAGGCGACAGCGCGTGACGTAGCCAAGCTCGCTCAATGGAGTCCGGACATTCGCAGCATGATCTACGAACTCGAAGAAGTCTAGATAGGCGGCCTGACCCAGTACAGCCAGCCCGCCCGCTCGCATCCCGTCCTGGTCGTCCTTCATATCTCCCACGCCTCGGCGATCAGGATTCGGCCGTCACCGTCAGCCCGATAAAGGCGAACAAGAACAGCACGAAGAACCCGCCGTAATAGGTGAGGAAAGCGGCCCCCAGCGCGGGTGGCACAATGATCACCACTGCAGCCCACGCGACTACCTTCTTGTTAATCGGTTTCCGGGTGCGTACCTGTGCGGGCTTCGGCGGCAGCCGGGCTTCGATCAGCACGGCGGGAATGCCGGCGGTGATCGCGCTCAGCTCCGCGTAGGTCCGCGACACGAGCACCTGGCCCGCTCGCACGCCGAGTTCGTCCTTGGTCAGCCAACCATGCACGAACGCGGTCTTGAGGGTGTCGATCACCTGCTCGCGTTCGGCGTCGGACGCCCGGAGGTGGCCGCGGCCCGCCGCGCCTGCCGCCATCTGCTCCCCCGGCCCTGTCGCCACCGGCGCCTCCTACCAGCACAACGCAGGTAAAGCCTAACGCGGCTGCTCTCTGGCGGTCATCCTCGGACCTTCTGATCCGTAGGAGTGGAGCGCTGGTGTGGCCATGGCAGCACTCTTGGTTCCGATCTCCCGACTGACCGGAAAGCGTCGTCATTCGTCGTCGGAGTTCCCTTGCACCCCGCTCCTTCCCTGGCCCGGTCGCCAGGCACTGACGACCTTGGCCACCGCCGTGACCAGGAACAGCTGGCCGATCAGCATCTCGAGCACGGCGAAGGTCTGGCCCGGGTTCCCGGCCGGGACAAGGTTGCCGTACCCGGTCGTGGTGAGCGTGGTGAACGAGAAGAACAGGTCCTGCGAGAACGTGCCGGCGCCCTGGGACCCGAAGAACGGCGGGTGCGTTTGAGTGAATCCCAGCGCATGGTAGAGGAATGCGAAGAACATCCCGACCATCAGGTACGCGGCGATCGTCCCCAGGAGCGTCTGGACGTCCACGATTCGCCTGAGCACGAGATGGCGGACGATCGAAGCTGGCGCGATCAGGTACAGGAGGCCACTGGCCCACGAGACAACCGTGCCGTGCTGCATCTGATCATGGGCGAAGAGGTTCGCGACCGCTGCCAGGGCCGCAGCAGCCAGAGCGACGTCGGCGGCTGTCCGGGCCGACCGGCGCGCCTGGGACGCCCGCAGCGACACCCACACCGTGGCGATCTGTACGGCCAGCACCACCGAGGTCGCCCATGACGCCGTCAGCGCTGCCGACAACGCATAGGTGATGAGAATGAGAAGGAGCACCAGGCCGTAACTGTCCGGCGAGGAGAACGCCTCGATGAGCCGGTGGCGGCGTCCTCGCCCCGGATCTTGCAGCTGTCCGCCCGAGAGGCCCGGCATCAGAAGCACTCCGGCGCAGCCAGCCACCCGCAGAACCCCCGCCGATCCGCCGCGGACGGCCTGGTCACCCGGGCACCAGACGGTTCAGTCATAACTACCCTGCTTCTCTCCTGGACCCACGACGGGTACCACCGGCGCGGCGCGGCGCGGCGGAGGCGCTGCGCCTCGGTGAGGTCCGGGCCGCTTAGGTGGGCCGTCGGGCGCCAAGAGAGCGGCAGTCAATCACGACGCCGACGACAGTGGTCCTAGCCTAGCGAGGCGCAGTCCCGAAGCCGCGTGCGGCGGCTGGTGCCTGCTCCCGTGTGCGGTTCGGGTGGATCGAACCTCGGGTTCTCGCGCCTGCGGGCGCACTGTCGGTCGGCGTGCCTATGCTGGGCTGGAGCCCAGATACGCCGGGAGTGACCAATGACGACACCGCATGCCAGGCGTCACCAGGTCATGACCCGTCCCGCCTGCACCCCGGCAGCGATCCGTGCCGTTCTGGCCGCCAAAGCCGACGCGGACGTGCTGCGGCATTACGACGACGAACTGGACGCCGCGTTCGAGGAGGCGCGCGAGCACGGCGATCTCACTCCCCTGCTAGAGACGGTGCGGCGCTGGTGGTTCGAGGCCGACGCCTGGCGCGATCCCGAGGCCCAACGCGAGTTCCTGGCCCGCATCGAGCGCTACCAGCGTGAAGGCCCCCCGCCTCCCGAGGATCGGACTTCCTGGCAAGAGATTCGCGCTCGCTACGGCCTCTGACACGTGTACCGCTGGGATTTCGACGGCCTCGCGCGTCAGGAATTTGATGCTCTGAGCAAGTCCGGAAAGGCCGCCGTGACTACATTCATGGAAGCGGCGATACTGGTCGACCCAATCCAGTATCAGCGCCACCCCGGCGAGCCTGCCGATCCGCCCGCGTTATTACGCACACTGCATTTTGGCCAGTATCACGAAGGCCTTGTGACATTCCTGGTCCACCCTCCAGACGACCTCGTCCTCGTCGTCCGCATCCAGTGGCTGGGCGAATGAGCCCGCCCCCGGCCTACCGCCGCACCGGTCCAGGAAGCTGCCTCAAACTATCGGCACGGCCCTGCTCGCGGTCAAACGGCGCAGCCCAGCGCGTGTGTCGATGGCTGCCCAGGATGGCCGTGGCGCGCATGGGTTGCTGTACCTCGTTGCCGTGCAGGACGACCGATGCCAGCAAGAACACTGTCAAGTTCGTGTTGACTTCGGCTCCCTGCTTCATCAAAGCCTCGGCTGCGGTCCAGTCTCAAAGGCTGCCGCCACCTGGATCGGAGCCCCGTTGCCTGTCGATCTCCCTTTGCCTTTTGAAGGCTTCCGTGACTGACGGCCTGGCGCCCCTTCCCCGTCGCTGGTAGTCACGCAACCCAGCCCAGGCGAGGAATACGACAACGACACCACCGGTCACGGCCATGACGATCACCGCGCACCCCCCAACTCAACTGCTGTGGTGCAGGCAGGCGTTTCCCGACAGCCATGGCTTCAAACGTGAGGTTCGCCGCGCGCTCTCCGGGCCTGGCCTCCGGCCTGGCCCTCGCCGTCAGGCCCGCTGGGGCGGCAGAGGTCTCCGGGGTCAAGGGTGGGCGCTTGCGCCCATCGCCTTGGCGACACGCCGCAGGCGCGCCCTTGACGCCGGAGGGGCCGTCCCGGACAATGCGCGGCGTTCCGGCCCGGTAGCAGCGACACCTTCCCGGCGACCGGCGCACCTGACGCGAGGGGACGGCCGGTCTGCTGCTGGCGGGCGCGGCACCGAGGAGGTACGGCGGGAACGCATGGGCCACGCCACCAGCCGCGCCGCGATGATCTATCTGCATTCCACCGACCAGCGCCAGCGCATCCTGGCCGATGCCGTCGATAACGCCGCCCGCGCCGAGCTGCGCAAGGCTCGCAAGCGGCCACCCAAGATCAAGAAGCCAGCCCAGGGCAACGACACATCTGGCACGGAAGTGGCACGCGGCCGTGAGCCTGACCAGTGAAGATCACCGGGTTGCGCCTCGAAAACGGCGCTGACCTGCGGCGAGAAGTGAGCGCCCCGAGCAAGATTCGAACTTGCGACCTACTGCTTAGGAGGCACAAGGGCCTGAGCGCTGTACAGACCTGCGAAGACGCACGTCTCGGAGCAGCGAAAGCCCAATTAGCAGTCGTTCCCTGAACGATCTTCCTAGCAAGATCGACAGGGAGGTCCCCATGGCTCGCCTCGCCACCAATCCAACCTAAGCCGAGGGCGATCCCGGCGGGTAGGAGGCTGCCCGCGATTCGCCAGCCCCCCCCGGCCACAAGCCCAAGGGCCCCCCTGGCCAGAACCAAGGGGGGCTGGGCGTCTGCATGACAACATCTGCAGGGTGGAGTCACGTAGCGCAGGTATGCTGGGCCACATGGACAAGTCCGGTCAATCGTACGACTTCGACGTGGCTCTTTCATATGCTGGAGAAGACCGGTCGTACGTTCACGAGTTTGCCAGACATTTAAGCGACAGCGGAGTACGTGTATTCTACGACGAGTTCTATACGGCAGAACTTTGGGGGCCAGGATCTGTATGTGTATCTCGACAAGGTCTACAGACAGCAGGCACGCTTCACAGTGGTCTTCATTTCACGGAGCTATGTCGCCAAACCATGGCCGTCACACGAAAGACAAAGCGCCCAAGCGCGAGAATTGAGCGAACTGGGTCCTTACCTCCTTCCAGTCCGTTTCGATGACAGCCTCCTGCCGGGCCTGCGTCCAACAGTGTCTTACATCGATGGATTGCGCGTAAATCCAGCGCAGCTCGCAAAGATCGTAATTGACAAACTAGCCGACGCCCCCGGAGAAGTGTCATCGACGCCAATCGTAACCGGAGTCCCGCGCAACGCCCAAGAGCAGCATCAACTGCTGAGTCAGCGACCTCCCGGTTGGGAATACCTATTTTACGCGAGCGTTCTCCTTATCCGCCGCGCTGAAATAGAGGACAAATGGCGTGACCATGAAATCCACTATGCTCCGCGTACTGGCAAGCGCGTAGACGATAGCGCTGTTGTTAAGTACCTCTCGGATGCAACAGATGAAGTAACGGCAATTGTAGAAGGAATAAATTGTGTGCTCGACTCGGATGCCCAGACGCTAGCTTTCGGTGCGCCGGACGAGCCCGGAAGTCCAGAAAGAATCGAGCATCTAGCGACCAGGCTAATTAGCGTCTACGAAGAACTTATCGATTGGGCCAGGGAAATGCGCGGACTCGGCGTGTCCAGCGAACTGAGAAACACATTCGAACTTGCGGCGCGTCTGGTCGATCTCCCCGCAAAGCAGATCCGCGATATGGTCGATTATTACGTTGCCAAAGTCGAACCGATACCCGAACAGTTGCGTCGCGGCGAACCTGTCCACCTAGAATTTGATCTCAAACTTGACATGGACAACGAAGCGCTATCGGCATTCGTGAATAGCCTAACAGTTGTAAAGCGGGTACTCAGTTCGGAGCCCCGATAGGAGTCGCTAGCTCTTTCCCCGTACGGCGAGTTCATTAACTCTCTCGCCGAACTCCCGAACCACCCCGACGCGTCTGTACGGTTCGAGGTCGTTTCTGAGTCCTCTGATCATGACGATGAGCCGGGCGGAGTCTACTTGGGTTGAAAGGGTCTCGATCGCGCGCGTTCCGGCCGCGCAGGCTCGTTCTGGCTCGCCTTGCCGGGCGCGAGCAGTTGCCAGACGAGTTAGCCTCAGCGCTCCTTCGCGGACCTGGAAATTCTGTTCGGCTCGTAGGGACGATTCCAGATAATTGCAGGCGGGCGAGTAGTCGCCAAGCCACATCAGAGATGTGCCAATCTGTTCATTGAGCATTGCATCATCCATCCAGTAGCACCAATCCGGCTCGCCCGACTGCGGGGGTGAGTTACGGAAGGCGCTATAGGCGGAATCGATCGAGCGCCTGCATTCGGTCGCGTCGCCCTTGATCGCGTGAGCCAGGGCCGCCCGCATGTTCAGGATGGCGGAAACTCTCGGGCTACTGCCTTTATATCCCGCCAGCGCGGTATTAGCCAATTTGACGGCATCGTCCGGTCTGCCCAGATCTCGCGCCGGTTCGCTCATAAATCCTAGTACGTTTGCGCCAAGTGCCCTGTCGCCTGCTGAGTGCGCCGAATGAAGCGCCGCGACCCAGAAACGCTGTGCTTGAACCGGATCGCCGTCGTCGTAAGAAACCCAGCCGCCAAACCGGAGCAATTCGCCAACCGTTCCGTGAAGTCGACGGCCTGTCGAGTCGGTGTACCGGCCTTCGCGCAGCAGGCGGACAACGTAGCTTATCTGCGCCTGCACTACATCGATAAGGGAGCCCCCGCCCATCTGATCATCCATGCGGCGGAGCATGCCCGTTATGTCATTGATCTGGTCGACAACTTTAGGCCCGATTGCCCGGCCTGCGGGACTCGACACATCGTTTACTGGCTGCGCTATGAGCCACTCGTGCGCAGGTGACATGAGAGCAACGCTAGTTAACAACAGAAAGGAGCGCCGATCCACGGGACGGACCTCCGATACCTCGCGGGCAGCTACCAGTGTACCGTCAGGCGTCCACGGTGCGCGAAGTAACCGGTCCCGGGCTGGATGCGATGCTAGATCATCGTTGCGTCCGCCCACTGGGCCAGCCATCACAGCTACGTCTTGGCGTTCCCATGGACGCTCGCCAATTCCCAGCATGAGACCCGGGATATGGAGTCCATCGGCGACTCGTTCAAATACCTCGATGCTTAACGCCTGCCTGCCGCGCTGCATATAGTCCTGGACTTGACTGGCAGTCATTTCGCAGCGCCGCGCTAAATGACTTACCGTGAATCCGACACCGCTCCACTTTTTCGCAATTCGGAATATCAGGCCGAGATCGCGGCTAGCGCATGCGTCCACCAAATCAGATCGCGCTAATACAGCACGGGGGATGTAGTCCGGCGGGCGCTGTCTGACCATGATCAACCACTCCCCTGCGCGAGAGCATCACGTTAAGTAACTGGCCGTTACCGGCGAGTTTACATGGCACAGGTACCTACGGCGGCCCTTTTGGGGTCTTGCCCCAGGTTGAACACTGGTCCCGCATGCGTGTCCCGTGTACGTCGCCGGAGGGAGGTTCGACCAGATGACAGAGCCGACATGCGCCACCGCCGACCAACCGCAGCCAGCCGCAGGCGAGGCCGTGTCGTACCTGCAACTGGCGGCGCTGCCGAGCGCTGCCTTCTGGGCACGGCGCTACGCAGAAGCCGCGTTGCGGGCCTGGTGCCTGCGAGAGGAGGACATCGAGACCGCCCAACTCCTGGTAAGCGAGTTGGTGACCAATGCGATCAAATTCACCGGCTCAGCACTAGCACATGTGGTCTATAGCGGCCTGGCCGAGGCAAGGCCGATTTCGCTTATCCTGCGGCATCGCTCAGACACGCTGATTATCGAAGTTTGCGACTCCGACCCCACCCCGCCAATCCTTACTGAAGTCAGTTCCGAGGCTGAAAGTGGACGCGGCCTAATGCTTGTGCGGGCACTCAGCAAGGAATGGAATTACTATCTCCCACCCTCAGGCGGGAAAACAGTGTATTGCGTGATCAGTGCAAGGAGCTTCGACAATGGCTAGCACGAGTGACAGTCCCGCCAGTGTGGCCGATACCCGGTTGTGGATGCGGGAGGCCGCGCTCCTCGCCGCTGAGCGCTTCCTGGCCGACACATCCGAAACGATCAACCCAGACACGCCCGCGCCCGCGCTGCTCCACTACGCGGCGCGCTACCGCGCTCACCTCGCCGCCGTTGTTGCCGCCAGCCGTCACCCGGACGGCGGACGTCCGGC